>Ga0116226_10001551_pt1 | contig 19951 bp, 16 predicted proteins | sample S1TSphfallax_FD_89692 | JGI IMG/M metagenome (GOLD analysis project Ga0116226, IMG submission 89692) | Host-associated microbial communities from peat moss isolated from Minnesota, USA - S1T2_Fa - Sphagnum fallax MG | ecosystem: Host-associated > Plants > Peat moss > Unclassified | place: USA... | reverse complement strand
TGGCGGTAGTAGACGAGCGAGACCGGGTTCTTGCGCTTGGAGATCTTTGACTTGTCGAGGTTGCGGAGCAGCGGCATGTGCCAGAACTGCGGCGCGTCCCAACCGAAGGCCGCGTAGAGAAGGACGTGCTTCGGCGTCGAAGAGATCCACTCCTCGGCGCGGATGACGTCGGTGATCCGCATCAGGTGGTCGTCCACGATGTTGGCGAGGTGGTAGGTGGGGAAGCCGTCGGACTTGAGCAGGACCTGGTCGTCCACGTTGGTGTGCTCGAAGGTGATCTCGCCGCGGAGTTCGTCGCGGAAGGTGGTAGAACCTTCAAGCGGCACTTTCAGACGAATGACGTAAGGCTTCGATTCGGAGAGATTCGTTGCTATGACCTCGGGGGCGAGGTTGCGGCAGGTTCCGGCGTAGCGGGCGGGCAGCTTTGCGGCCATCTGCTGACGGTGGGAGGCTTCGATGTCTTCGGACGTACAGAAGCAGCGGTAGGCGGTGCCGTTGGCCAGCAGCATCTCGGCGTGCTCGCTGTAGATTTCGGTGCGTTCGGACTGGCGGTAGGGGCCGTACGGGCCACCAATGTCGGGGCCTTCGTCCCAGGAGAGGCCGACCCATCTGAGGGCGTCGAAGATCATCTGCTCGGAGGAGGCGACGAAGCGGGCGCGGTCGGTGTCCTCGATGCGGAGGATGAATTTGCCGCCCCGCTGGCGGGCGTAGATGAAGTTGATGAGGCCGATGTAGGCGGTGCCGACGTGGGGGTCACCGGTGGGGGAGGGGGCGATTCGGACGCGGATAGGGGCTTCATCTGAATTCAGGAGATCGGTCACACACACAATCTTAGGGCACGGAGGTTGATGCCGCTCCCTTTGTTGCCGAATTCGAGGTCTCGACGACCCCGACGGCGGAGTCGGCGCAGCCGTAGTAGAGGAACCAGCGGTCGTGGAAGCGGACGAGTCCCTCAGCGAAGGTGGTACCGGCGGCGTACTGGCCGGTCTTCTCGAAGGGCTGCTCGGGTTTGAGGAACGGGGTGCCGGAACGGGCGATCAGTTTCGAGGGATCCGTTGCGCTGAAGAGCGCCTGGCCGGCGGCGTAGGCGTTGGGGCCGAGGGACGGGTCACCTGCGGAGGGGTCGTTCATGCCGTTGTAGATCACGACGATTCCGGCGGAGGTGAGGACAGGCGGCGGGCCAACTTCCGGAAATCCGCTGTCGAAGTGGCCTGGGCGGCGGGTGAGGACTTCGATGGGAGCGCCGGAGCTGTCTTCGACGGGGCTCCAGTGGATGAGGTCGGGCGAGGTGGCGAGGTGGATGGCGCCTTCGCCCCAGTACATCCAGTATCGGCCGTCGATCCGGGCGGCGATGAGGTGATCGCCAGCAAGGCGGGTGACGATGCCGCCGGACTTGTACTGAAGGTGATCGTACTTACCGTCGCTGCTGCCATAGAATGCGGGGCCAAACTTCGTCCAGTGGATCAGGTCCGTGGAGGTGGCTATGCCAATGGAGTAGGTGACGCGGTTCCACTGGGTGTAGGTGATGACGTAGAGGGGCGAGGCGGGGTCGGCGTCTGACTCGACGATCCTCGGGTCTTCGACGCCGCCGGGCCACTCTCGGGACTGTTGGGCGTCCGGTGCGGGGTAGAAGACGGGCTCGCGGAGCCGGGTGAAGGTGGTGCCGTCGGTGCTCGAGGCGAGTCCGAGGCGGGAGGTGTGGAGGCCGATCTGCATCTCGCCGGTGTCGTCTTCGGCGCGGTAGAGGACGAAGACTTTGCCGTCGCGGACGACGGCGGCGGGGTTGAAGGTGTGGAGCGACTCCCAGTGGACGTGGGCGTGGGGGATGGGGTCGTCGAAGAGGGCGGATTTATCCGGGGTGATGATGGGAGCGGCGACAGGGCGGGTGAAGGGGCCGATCTGCCAGGAAGTTGTCGGGTGTCCAGCATCGGTTGTCTGGTGGGCGGCAAGGACCGTCGATGCTGAGAGGAGGAGAGCGAGCGTGAGGCTGGGGATTCTCATGTGGTCTGCAAGTATGCAGGGTCGTCGATACGTTCGTCACGACGCGAAAGGTCGACCATCGGAACCGCCGTCGGCGAGGCAATGGGGCGATACCAAGTAATGAAATACGGCGCGAGATCCTACCTGTTGGATACCAACGTCGCGATCTGGCTGGACGTTGAACCGCAGCTTGTATCGATGCAGGTTCATGCGGCGCTGGCAGACCCTTCCTGCGCGATCTTCGTGAGTGCTGTTTCGTTCTGGGAGCTGCCGATCGAGCAGAGCATCGGCAGGTACGACCCTGGGTTGCCGCTGGAATTGATGCTCGCACGCTATCGCGTACACGAACTCGCGATGACATCCAAGTACACGGGCACTGTGCGCGAACTGCCGCGCGTTCATCGCGACCTCTTCCACCGGATGCTGGTGGCGCAGGCGATCGTGGAAGGGATGACGCCGGTCACGGGTGATGCGCGGCTGTCGGGGTATCCGGTCAGCGTGCTGCGAGCGCAGTGAGTTCATTGGTCGGGGCCGCCCGCATCTGCAGGTCAGCTTCGCGGTCAATCTGCATGCCCATCTCTTCGGTCAGCACGCGGCGCAGCGCGGCCAGGTCGACCTCGAAGTCGTCGTCCTCCGCAACGTCGGAGTTGACGCAGAAGTGGCGATGTCCGGCGCCGCGGGCGAGGGTGTAGAAGTAGCCAGCGGGGCGGGCTTCGGGGTACAGGACGCAGACGTCGAGCGATTCGCCGTAGATGATACCGCCGAGGCCGGCACCGTGGGGCGAGACGATGATCTCGGAGTTGCGGAAGAGCGAGACCTGCTCGCGAAAGGTGTAGTCCTCCATGAGGACCTTCTGGATGCCGAAGCGGGCGAGGAGTGCGACCAGTTCGTCCTCATTGATGACCCGCCGGTGTCTGGCGCGGGCGCGGGAGATGTAGTAGCGGCCAGTGCGGCGGGCTGGCGCGGCGATGGCGAGGTTCTCGAAGGTGCGGCTGCGGATGAAGGTGTAGTACTCCGGCGGGAAGAATGCATTGCAGCGGGAGGAGACGAAGGAGGGCATGACGAAGGTCTCGACGTCGAACCATTCGGTGGGCGGTACGTACTCGACGGCGAAGTTGGGCGGCAGGATGGCGGCGAGGGAGTCGCGGTGGACTTGGCAGACCTGGTTGGACATGAGCAGCGTGAGCGGGCGGCCCTGCATGTGCCGGGCAAGGGAGCAGATCTGCGGGAGGCTGTCGGCGGTCCAGTGCCAGTTGTTGTAGTGCCAGGGGTGCTGGATAGACGAGAAGGGGCCGGTGCGGCGGGTGATTTCGCGGGGGCGGAAGGTCTTGCGGAAGGTGAAGAAGCGGCCGTAGTCGAGGATCGCTTCGACGACGTTGCGCCATTGGCTGTCGAAGAGGAGGCCGTTTTCGGGCGAGAACTTTGCGGAGGGGACCTCGCAGACGAAGATGTGGTCGCGGTCGAGTCGGCCTTCGACGATGTTCTGGCAGTTGCGCAGGAAGCCGTCGGCTGAAAAGGGGATGCCGGGGGTGCTGAAGTCGAGGGTCTGGGCGGGGTGGAGGAGGTCGAAGTTAGAGACGCGGTCGCGGTATTCGGAGGCCATGTAGGGCTGGCCGAGCAGGAGGTCGCCGAGTCCCAGCATGGGGAGCGTGCGGACGATGAGCCGGTAACCCTTGTACTTCAGGTAGGTGCGGAGACCGGTAAGGCCGAAGGAGCGCTTGACGGAGTCCGAGATGGGCTTAACGCGGGGGAGCTTGAAACGGGAGAGCTTGAAACGTGGAACCAATGGGGGAAGGGTAATCGAGGGGCCTGACATCCGGGGACACGACCAGGAAAGCTGGATTTTGGGAACGGCCTTTAGGTCAGCCTATCGAGTGAGATGCATGTTTGGTATCGAACACAGGTGGCAGATGAGAAAACTTTTGGGTCAGAGCACGGATTGCCTGAGATGGGACGCGGATTCGTGCAGGCGATCCGGACGCCGGGGGAGATCGTGATCGAGGCCTGGACCGAGGACGACCCTGGAGCGAAGGTGCCCGTGGTGAAGACTGTCGTCGCGACGCGGCGGGTCAGGCCTGTTGCCACCGCATAGGAGATGCCGTATTCGGAATCGTCTACAATTTATCTTGTGAAAAGAACAGAATCGGGCCGCGTCGTCTCGATCGTGGACTCGCATACGGCCGGGGAACCGACGCGGGTGGTGACGGTCGGGGGGCCGGATCTGGGAGGCGGGACACTGGAGGCACAGGTCCAACGGCTGCGCAGCGACTTCGACGGCTTCCGGGCCGGTGTTGTCTGCGAGCCGCGCGGGTCTGAGGTGGTCGTCGGGGCGTTGCTGCGGCCGCCGACCGATCCTGCTTCGGCGACAGGCGTCATCTTCTTCAACGATGTAGGCTACCTCGGCATGTGCGGGCATGGAACCATCGGAGTTATCGCGACGCTGGCGCATCTCGGACGGATTTCGCCTGGAACCCATCACGTGGAAACGCCTGTGGGAACCGTGCGGACCGAGCTTCATGAAGACGGCAGCGTCTCCGTGCAGAACGTGTTTAGCTACCGCCTCCGCAAGAGTGTTCCGGTCGATGTGCCGGGCTATGGCAGCTTCCGTGGAGATGTTGCATGGGGCGGCAACTGGTTCTTTCTGGTCGAAGATCATGGTTTCGAATTGTCGCCGGATAACCGCACGGGCCTGATCGCGGTGACGAGCGCCATCCGCGCGGCACTGGCGCAGAGCGGCATCACGGGCAAGGATGGCGCTCCCATCGATCACATCGAGCTCTTCGGCGCGGCCAAGGACCCGGCAAATTCCAGCCGCAACTTCGTGCTTTGTCCCGGAGCGTCGTTCGATCGTTCGCCCTGCGGCACGGGCACCAGCGCCAAGATGACCTGTCTTTACGCCGAAGGCAAGCTGGCTCCGGGAGAGATGTGGAGGCAGGAGGGCATTCTCGGCACGGTCTTCAGCGGATCGGTCGAATTGGCCGGAGAAGGCATCGTTCCGACGATCACCGGACGCGCCTGGATCACTGCCGAGGCGGAGTTGATCTTCGATGAGACCGATCCGTTCCGCGACGGGATACGCTTCTGATGGCGCGCTTCGATGTGCTCGTTCTCGGCGGGGGGATTGTAGGCTGCGCCTGCGCGCGCGAGTTGACGCAAGCGGGCATGCGGGTCGGCATCGTCGAACGCGGCGTGGTAGGGGGAGGGGCGACAGCCGCCGGCATGGGGCACGTCGTCGTGATGGACGATTCGCCCGCGCAGTTCGCGTTGACCTGCTACTCGCGCGGCCTCTGGCAGGATCTGCAATCCCAGCTTCCCGCGTCAGTCGAGTACGAGGCCCGCGGGACCATCTGGGTCGCGGCCGATGCGGAAGAGATGCTGGAAGTTCATGCCAAACAGAGACTCTACGCCTCGGCGCACGTTAGGTCGGAGGTGCTTGACGGCCTGGCCCTTGCGGCCGCCGAGCCGAATCTGCGTTCAGGGCTCGCCGGAGGGCTTGTCGTTCCGGACGATGCCGTCTGCTATCCGCCTGCGGCCGCTGCGTTTTTTCTTGAGCAGGCGGCACATGACGGAGCTGTACTGCTACAGGGCGGGGAAGCGGTAAAGCTGGAGGGCGGCAAGGTGACGCTCAAGGACGGTACCAGGCACGTCGCGGACCGTGTCGTTGTCGCGACGGGGGCGGATAGCGCGCTGCTGCCGTGGCTTCCGATACAGAGGCGCAAGGGCCATCTGCTTATTACCGACCGCTATCCCGGCTTTGTGCATCACCAGCTGGTTGAGTTGGGATATTTGAAGAGCGCGCACAAGCTGGCGGAAGATTCCGTTGCCTTCAACGTGCAGCCGCGCAGCACCGGCCAGATGTTGATCGGCTCATCGCGCCAGTACGGCGATGCCGGTCCCGAGATAGACCAGAAGATCTTCGGCGCGATGCTCGAACGCGCGTGCGAGTACATGCCGGGAATCGCCCGGCTTTCGGGTATTCGGGCGTGGACGGGGTTCCGCGCGGCGACTCCGGACAAGCTGCCGCTGATCGGTCCCACGGAGGATCCGGCGGTCTTTGTCGCTGCGGGATTCGAGGGCCTCGGCATCACGAACGCGCCTGGGGCCGCGCGGCTGCTTGCCGACCAGATGCTGGGGCGGCCGACGGCGATCGACGCTTCACCGTTCCTGCCGGAATGCGTCGCGAACTTCGCCTCACGGGAGATTGTCCATGCGTGAGGTCCATCGCATATCCGTCACGGTCAACGGGTGCCGCGTCCAGGTTCCAGAGGGTTCGACGGTGAGTGCCGCGATGCTGAACGCAGGCAGCGCACAACGTATTTCGGTGCGAGGGGAAGCGCGTGGTGCGCTGTGCGGCATGGGCATCTGCTTCGAATGCCGCGCCGTCGTGGATGGCGTGATGCACCGGCGGACATGCCAGATGGTGTGTAGCGAGGGCATGACCGTGGAGACACAGCCTTGAGCCATGGAGATACAGCCTTGAGTGAGCGAGCGACGGAGGTTTTGGTGGTCGGTGCCGGCCCCGCAGGCCTCGCCGCGGCTACAGCCGCTGCTCGGCACGGCAAGCGCGTCTTGGTGCTCGACGACAACTCGGGCGCCGGCGGACAGATATGGCGCAGCGGGACGGACGGCGCGAAGAGCGGACAGCCTTCGACAAAGCGCAAGGCGATTGCCGCCTTTGACGCGTCGGGCGCGGAGCTTGCTCCCGGCCGCCGAGTGGTCGACGCACCGGGGCGGAATCTGTTGCAGACGCTCGCAGAAGACGCCGATTGCAGTCGCACCGAGAGGTTCCGCTTCGAGAAGCTCATTCTCGCGACCGGCGCGCGCGAACGATTTCTGCCGTTTCCAGGATGGACCCTGCCGGGCGTCTTCGGCGCGGGTGGCCTGGAGGCGCTGGTCAAGGGTGGCCTAGGGGTTGAGGGCAAGCGCGCTGTGGTCGCTGGAACCGGACCACTTCTGATGGCCGTCGCGGCGCATTTGCAGCAGTATGGCGCGAAGATCGTCTGCGTCGCGGAGCAAGCTCCGCTGCGGCAGCTTGTTCCGTTCGCGGCGTCGCTCTGGTCGGATCCGGCGAAGCTGCTGCAAGGCGCGGGATATCGTGCGGCGTTCGCCGCGGCGCCTTATCGGATCGGTTGCTGGCCGGTCGCCGCGCATGGCGATGGCTGGGTGAAGTCGGTGCGGCTGACCGATGGAAGACGGGTATGGGACGAACCGTGCGATATTCTGGCCTGCGGATTCCATCTGGTCCCCAACACCGAGCTTGCATCGCTGCTGGGCTGTGAGATGAAGGGCGAGTTCGTCGCGGTCGACCGGCAACAACGGACCTCGGTCGCCGATGTCTTTTGCGTCGGGGAGCCGACCGGGATCGCGGGCGTCGAAGCCGCAATGGTGCAGGGCGCGATCGCCGGACTTGCGGCTGTTGGGTCTGACGCGGAGGCGAGCACAGAGGAACGCAGACTTCAGCGCCGGCGCGCAGCAAACGTGCGCTTCGGCCAGCGGCTCGATGCGGCATTCCAACTTCGCGATGAAGTGCGGTCTCTCGCGACCGCGGACACTGTCGTCTGCCGTTGCGAGGATGTGACCTTTGCGGAGCTTCAGGGGCGACGGTCGTGGACGGACGCGAAGCTGCAAACACGCTGCGGTATGGGGCCCTGCCAGGGACGCATCTGCGGCCCTGCGGTCCAGACGCTCTTCGGCTGGCAGGCATCCTCCGTCCGACCACCGCTCTTTCCTGTGCCTGTTGCCGCACTGCGCGGCGACGGCGCACGTCTAACGATGCAACCCTCAGAACCTACGATCGACCTTCAGGAGATTTCATGAACTGGCACGGAGTAATGCCCGCAGCGACCACCCCTTTTGTCTCGACGCCAGACGGCAACCTTGCTGTCGATCACGCATTTCTTTCGCAACACTTGCAGTGGATGCTCGCCAACGGATGCACCGGGCTGGTGATGCTGGGTTCGCTGGGCGAGGGAGCGACGCTGGAGCACGCGGAGAAGATCGAGATGCTCAAGACCGCTGTGAAGGCCTCAGCTGGGAAGACTCCGGTGGTCGCAGCCATCTCCGCGCTCTCGACGGCGCATGCCATCGCGCTGGCGAAGGACGCCGAGCTTGCAGGATGCGATGGCCTGATGGTGCTTCCGCCCTATGTCTACAGGTCGGACTGGGCGGAGATGAAGCAGCACGTCTCGGCAGTGATCGGTGCGACGAAGCTCTCCTGCATGTTGTACAACAACCCCGTTGCGTACGGGACGGACTTCCTGCCGGAGCAGATCGCGGAGCTGGCCGCTGAACACGAAAACGTCGATGCCGTGAAGGAGTCGAGTGCCGACGTGCGTCGCGTGGCCGCGATCCGCTCCATTCTGGACGACCGCCTTGCGATCTTCGTGGGCGTCGACGATCTGCTCGTGGAAGCGGTCAACCTGGGCGCCACGGGCTGGATCGCCGGCCTGGTCAACGCCTTCCCGGCGGAGTCGGTGGAGCTCTTCAACCTGGCTCGCGCGGGCAGGCAGGAAGAGGCCTTCGCGCTGTATCGCTGGTTCCTTCCGCTGCTGCGCATGGACACGGTGCCGAAGTTCGTGCAGCTCATCAAGTGGGTGCAATCGCAGACTGGTACTGGGACCGCGTCGGTGCGAGGGCCGCGCACGGAGATTCGGGGGGCGGAGCTCGCGGCGGCGCAACAGGTGTTGCAGACCGCACTGGCAAACCGGCCGCCGGTCCGCTCGACGCCGCTCTTAGCGTTGCAGGAGGCATAGATCATGGCCATCGCAGCAGTGTCGGACATTGGTCTCATCGGTCTCTCGCTGATTGGGGGCGACCTCGGCGCATCCGGCGGAGCGTTCTTCCACGGCTATAACCCGATGGACGGGCGGAAGCTGGAACCAGCGTACTCGTCGGCGTCAACGGCGGATGTGGACCGCGCTGTTTCGGCGGCGGAAGAGGCAGCGTCGGCGTACGCCGCGCTCTCAGGCAAGGAGCGTGGCCGGCTGCTGCGCGCCATCGCCGACGGCCTCGATGCGGCCGCGCCCACACTGATCGAACGCGCGATGCTCGAGACCGCTCTTCCCCGGCCGCGGCTTGCCGGCGAGGTAGCGCGTACCAGCGGCCAGTTGCGGCTCTTTGCCGGTGTCGTCGAGGAAGGTTCATGGGTCATGGCACGCATCGACGCGGCCGATGCTGCGCGCACGCCGCCGAAGCCGGAGATTCGCAGCATGTTGCGTCCGCTGGGTCCGGTTGCGGTCTTCGGCGCGAGCAACTTCCCGCTGGCTTTCTCGGTCGCGGGAGGCGACACGGCATCGGCGCTCGCGGCGGGCAATCCGGTTGTCTTCAAGGCGCATCCGGCGCATCCGGGAACAGGGGAACTCGCGGGTCGGATCATTGTCGAAGCCGTCGCTGCCTGTGGCCTGCCCGCGGGAGTCTTCTCGCTGCTCTTCGACAGCGGCCACGCCGTGGGCGCGGCGCTAGTGCAGCATCCGGAGATCTGCGCGGTCGGCTTTACCGGTTCGTTTCGCGGCGGGCGCGCCCTGATGGATCTCGCCGCCAGGCGGCATCGTCCCATCCCGGTCTATGCGGAGATGGGAAGCTCCAACCCGGTCTTCATCCTTCCCGGCGCCCTCGTCGAGCGGGCGGAGGCGCTCGCCACCGGGCTGCATGGGTCGTTCACGCTTGGCGGCGGTCAGTTCTGCACCAAGCCGGGGCTCGTCTTCGCTGAAGCAGCCTATGACTCCATCTTCACCGAGCGACTGCGGGCAGCGACGAAGGCCGGCGCCGCGTTTCCGCTGCTCACAGGCGGGATCGCATCGGCGTACCGCAAAGCCCACGAAGGCCGCGCAGCTCTTCAGTCCGTCGGAGGCCAGCTCAACACGGAAGGCTTCTCCGTTCAGTCCCTGCTCGAGGAGACGGCCGCCAGTACCTACCTGGCCGATCCCACGCTTGGTGAAGAGGTTTTCGGCCCATCCACGCTGCTGATCCACTGTGCGGCAAAGGATGAGATGCTCGCGGCGGCCCGCGCGCTCGAAGGGCATCTCACGGCCACCATCCTCGGCACCGAGGCCGACCTTGCCGCTAACGCGCAGCTGCTGCGCACTCTTGAGACCAAGGTTGGCCGCGTGATCTTCAACGCCTTCCCAACCGGCGTCGAGGTCTGCCATGCGATGGTCCATGGAGGCCCGTACCCGGCCACCTCCGACGGGCGCTCGACCTCCGTCGGCAGCCAGGCGATCTTCCGCTTCGCCCGGCCCGTCGCCTATCAGGGTCTGCCGCAGGCGGAACTGCCGCCTGAGCTCAGGGACGGCAATCCCCTTGGCATTCCCCGCCTTGAGGAAGGCAGATGGGAGTGGACGAAAGAACGGCCGTACGGGGAACATCCATGAACAGAGAACTGTCGCGTCCTGATCGGCGGTGACGAGATCGGTTCATACACGGTGCGCAGGGGCGACTCTTTGAGCACTGCGATTCTTTATGAAACGCGCAAAGGGACCCGCGGGTTCTGAGGTTCATTGACGATGCCTTCAGATCGGATGCCTTGGCGAAATTTTTCCAGTACTGTGCCGAGGTAGCTCACGGTGCCATCGAGCATCAGGTCCGTTGCACCCCCGATGTGTGGAGTCACAAATATCCGTGGCTCCGTAAGCAGCGGATTCTCTTTGCTCACCGGCTCATCCTTCACCACATCCAGCCCTGCCCCATAGAGATGACCGCTGCGCACCGCTGCCAGCAGAGCCGATTCATCGACCAGGGTACCCCTGCCTATGTTGACCAATACCGCGTTCTCTTTCATCGCTGCGAGGACAGCGCCGTCGATCATGTTCTCGTTGTCTTTGGTCCCGGGGATCGCCAGAATCAGATAGTCTGCGTCTGCGGCTGCAGACGTCAACTCATCGTGCCCATAACCCTTGACACCGCTCGGTGCGTGTTCCGGGTGATGATCCACGCCGGTCAGGGTCATGCCGAATCCGCGAAGCCGTTCGATGAGCAGATCTCCAATTCCACCCAATCCCACGATGCAGGCGGTCTTGCCGAAGAGGGCCCGATTCACTTCCAGCTTTGGCGAAAGTTGGGCATGGCCGCGTGTCGCGGCCAACTCTTCATTCAGTCGTCGAGAGACCGCAAGCATGAGCAGCACCGCGAGTTCCGCCACCGACTCGCCATTGCCTGTCTTCGTGGTCGGTGCCGAGGCCACCCAGATACCGGCCTTTGTCGCCGCATCAACGTCCACTCCGTCATAGCCGGCGGAGGCCATCTGAAGCAAGCCGAGCTTCGGGTGCGATTGGATCTCTTTGGAATCGACCTTGCCGACAGCAAAGATCACTTCAAGTTCGTTCGATGGAGCCTTGTCTCCGGGTTGCCATGCAGTGAACTGGTCTTCGGGATGGTCAGTTCGAAGTCGCCTCAACATCTCCAGAGCAAACGCATGCTGCTTTCCCAGGAAACCGATTTTCATGATGCTCCGACCCGCCTCGCGCCAATTCTGAACTGAAGTCTTTAGGACTCCGCCGCATGAATCTGTCCTGTTTGGCTCACAAATTTCGATGCGGGCCGACATGAGTCAGTTGCCGGTTCATCTGTTCCTGCCGGTGTCTCATGGCACGTTTCGCAATCGCGACGCGCGCCAGCCGGTTGATTGCACGGTGCAGTGCACGAAGATCGCGAGCTTTGCTCGCCTTTCTCATAGGGCGGACCCCGGAACCTCGGCGGATGTGTCCTTTGTGCGAGATGCGCCTTGTTGGACTCCACCTAAAGATTGACTCCAGACGGGCATACCGGCGCGTATGCTGGTTGTCGGATGGAACGATGAACTCTGGGTTGCGCAATCGGACGGTCAGGCTCGGCACCTTGATTGGGATGCTAATGGCGATGCTTCTGCCATGGACCGTCGCTCTCACGCAGCAGGCGGGGCCGGCCGGAGTTGCTGCGCCCTATGGCGGGTCCTCGCGGCAATCGCAGCCGGATACAGTGCAGCAGGGAGGTTCGGCGACGGCGGGAGTCTTCGCGCCGGTGAAGGACGCGGAGTTGCGGCCGATTACCGCGGGCGGGTTCGTCAAGGATGGGCCCGTGCTGTTCAAGGACATCGCCAAAGAGGCCGGGCTCACGGCCTGGCGCCACACCATGGGGACGCCCGAGAAAAAGTACATTCTGGAGGCCACCGGCTCCGGCGTGGCGCTGCTCGACTACGACAACGATGGCTGGCTGGACATCTACATGGTGAACGGATCGACCTTCGACGCGCTGAAGGGAACGGCCGAGGCTCCTCATGCCGCGTTGTTTCACAACAACCACGACGGCACGTTTACCGATGTGGCTGAGAAGGCCGGCGTGACAAACGGACGCTGGGGCTTCGGCGTCGCCGTGGGCGATTACGACAACGACGGCTGGCCGGACATCTACGTGACCAACTTTGGCAAGAACCGGCTTTATCACAACAACCATGACGGGACGTTCACCGATGTGGCGGAGAAGGCTGGTGTGACGCTCGGCAACTGGTCCACCGGTGCGACCTTCGGGGACTATGACGGCGACGGCCTGCTCGATCTCTTCGTGCCGGGATATGTCCACTTCGATCTCGACCACCTGCCGGACTCGGGCTCAGCGGCCGCCAGCTCCGTCTACTGCCAGTTTCGCGGCGCGAAGATCATGTGCGGCCCGCGCGGCCTGGTCGGCGAACCGGACCACCTCTTTCACAACAACGGCGACGGGACCTTCACCGACGTGAGCGAGAAGGCAGGCGTGGCCGACAAATCCCGCTACTACGGATTTACCGCGACCTTCGTGGACATCAACAACGACGGCAAGGTGGACCTGGTTGTGACGGACGACTCCTCGCCGAACTATCTTTACCTGAACAAGGGCGACGGGACCTTCGAGGATTCGAGTTACTACTCGGGGTTCGCTCTAAACCAACAGGGCCGCGACCAGGCCGGGATGGGGCTTGCCATTGGCGATTATCTGAACAACGGACTGGTCGATCTGTATACGGGAACGTTTTCCGACGATTACAAGCCACTCTTCAAGAATGGCGGCGACCAGGGTTTCACCGAGATCAGCCCGGAGCTGGGAATCGCGGCATCGACCTATCCCTTCCTTACGTGGGCGACCGAGTTCATCGACTACGACAACGACGGCTGGAAGGACATCTTCCTAGTCAACGGCCATGTTTACCCGCAGGTGGACGACCACGACTGGGGCACGTCGTACGCACAGCGGCCGCTGCTGTTTCATAACATCAGGCACGGCGAGAGGTTTGAGCTGATGCCGCCGGTGATCGGGACTGGACTTGCGGAAGTGATCCCGGGGCGCGGTGCAGCCTTCGGAGACTTATTCAACGACGGCAAGATGGACGTGGTGATCAACTGCATGGACCACGTTCCATCACTGATGCAGGACGTGAGCCCGGACCATCACCATTGGGTGGGCCTGAAGCTGATTGGCGGTCCGAAGAGCCCGCGCGACGCGGTGGGCGCGACGGTGTATCTGACGGCCGGCGGACAACGGCAGCGCGCGGATGTGCTGAGCGGCGGGAGCTATGAGTCGTCCAACGACCAGCGGCCGCACTTCGGCATCGGCGACGCGACGGCGGTGGAGTCGGTCGAGGTGCACTGGCCCAGCGGAACAGTCGAGAGGCTGACTCTACCGGCGGTCGATCGCTTCTTCCTGATCGAAGAGGGCAAAGGCGTTTCGCCGTATCGGGCCGCCGAATCGACACCGGCAGAGAAGACCCGGAAAGTAGCAGACAACCCTATTTCGAAGTGAGTAGAATCCTTGATGCTGGGCAACTGTGTTGCGAGCTGGCTTGAAGATGAGACCGGCGAAAGAAGTTGAGAGAAGATGCAGCAGCGACCCGATGGGGTGAGGCCAAATACGGAACGAATCCTCCGCATTGCGCGGAACTCTTTGGCGCTGCGTGCGGGCTATAGTCTGCTGGTTTTGGCCCTGTCGATTGCCAGCGTGGTCGCCTTCCTGCCCAAGCCGAAGATACAGGCGCACTCCGACGAGACCCAAACGCAGCAGAGGATTACGGATGAAGATACTGCCCGCAAGCAGTACGCGGAGCGTGTCGCAAAGAGCTACAACTTCGCCTTCGGCCCCGGCAACATCTCGCTGCCTGGCAACGGCGCGGTGGAGGGCAATACCTTCCTTCAGCCGGATGCCTTCCCCACGGCCGAGTACTGCGGCAAGTGCCACCAGGAGGCGTACCACCAGTGGCGGCAATCGTTGCACTCGAACTCCTTCCGGACTCCGTTCTACCGGACCAGCGTCAACATCCTCATGCGCACCAAGGGCATCGAGTTTGCGCGGCACTGCGATAGCTGCCACAATCCGGTCGCCGTGCTTGCGGGCGGGCTGACGCAGGCGTCGGTGGTGGACCGCGGCTTCGACCAGGACGGCCTGACGTGCATGACCTGCCACTCCGTGCAGAAGGTGCAATCGACCAACGGCAACGGCGGCTACGTGATGGGCGTTCCGGCCGTCATGGTCGATGAGAACGGCACGCGCATCCCCGGCCTTGTGCCGGACGCGGAGATCCTCGCCCACCTCGACCGGCACTCGAAGGCGGTGATGCAGCCGCTCTACCGCACGCCTGAGTTCTGCTCCGCCTGCCACAAGGCGAACCTGCCCAACCCGCTGAACGGTTACAAGTTCATCCGCGCATTCACGTCATACGATGAGTGGCAGAACTCGAAGTTTTCGCAGCGGAACCCGCTCACCTTCTACCAGGCCGATTTCACCACCTGTCAGGGCTGCCACATGAAGCGGGCTCCGGCGGCATTGTCTGACCCCGGCGCGAAGAACGGCCAGTTCGCCTCGCACCGCTGGCTGGCCGGCAACACCGCCGTTCCCTTCTACTACGGCTTCGACGAGCAGCTCGCGAAGACTATTGAATTCCTCAAGAGCGGCAACTACCTGAACGTCGATCTGTTTGGAATCAAGAGGGCCTCTGGCGAGATGATCGCGCCGCTCGGTTCGACGGCCTTCGACCTGAAGCCCGGCGAGGTCATCCAGGTCATGACCGTCATCCAGAACAAGAACATCGGCCACTCGCTCATCCCCGAGGTGCGCGACCTCTACGAGGGTTGGGTCGAGTTCTCGGCGACCGACGCGACCGGCAAGGAGATCTACCACAGCGGCTTCATCAAGCCGAATGGGATGCTCGACGAGCGCGCCCATAGTTTCACAAACCGGCCGGTCGATACGACTGGCGGATTCGTCGACAACCACAAGGTCTGGACGATCCACTCGGTCGCCTACGACAATTCGATCCAGGCGGGGCGCTCGACGCTGATCCGCTATGAGTTCCAGATTCCCGCCAACGCCAAGGGACCCATCTCGATCACCGCGAAGGTGAACTACCGCCATCTGCGGCAGAGCTACCTGAACAACATCTTCGGCGAGGACCACCCGGCATACCCAATCGTCGAGATCGCCTCGCGCACCCGCGCTCTCAACATCGGCGCGAACACTGTCACCAGGCCCGAGGCGAATGACAACGCAGACTGGATGCGCTGGAACAACCTTGGCATCGCGTATCTCGACCAGCTGCAGTACAGCGAGGCGATCGACGCCTTCGCGCATGTCGTGAAGCTGCGCCCGGACTACGCGGACGGTTACACGAACATCGGCCTCACCAACATCGAGTGGGAGAAGTATGAGTCCGCTCGCGGCGGCCTCGAAAAGGCGCTGCAACTCGCGCCCAACAATGCCCGCGCGCTCTACTATCTCGCGTTAGTCGAGCGCCGCGCGGGGCACTCGGACTCGGAGGTCGCCGACCTCGAGAAGGTAATCGCGCAGTATCCGCAGTCGCGCGACGCCCGGCGCGAGCTGGGCATCTCGTACTATCAGCAGCGCAAGCCGCAGGAGGCGATGGAGCAGTTCGAGGCGTTGCAGGCCATCGACCCGGACGACCTCGCCGCCCACTACAATCTGGCGCTGCTCTACCGCCGCATGGGCATGAAAGACAAGGCGAAGGAGCAGTCCGCGATGTTCGTGACCAAGAAGGTCGATCCCGGTGCGCCGACCTACTCGCTGGACTTCCTGCGCAAGCACCCGGAGATCTCGATCGAAAGCGTCCCCTGGCACGTCCATACGAATATGCCGCACACTGAGAACGGTGAAGTGGATTCATCGACGCCGAAGGCAGCGGCGGGAGGAACGCAATGAAGCGCCTCCTCTTGCTGCTCACGGTGATCTTCGGCGCAACTCCAGTCGTGTGCCGCGCAGAGCCGCAGTGTCCGTGGCTGAATGCGGCGACTGCGGGAGGGTTCCTCGGCGGCGACGCACAGGCGGCGGTCACGGGCGTGACCGTGGACGGGGATGCGACCTGTGAGTTCTCCGGTGCCGCGAATGCGATGCTGCGCATCGCGGTGCATACGATGGCCCATATGATTGATGAGTTTCCCGGTTACCTCGCGCAGTGCGGCGCGGGCGCTCAAGCATTGAAGGGCATCGGCAACCAGGCTGTGGAGTGCATCGCGAAGACGGGCGAGAGCAAGGGTCAGGAGATCATCATCGGGCGAGTGAGAGACCGGGCCTTTGTTATCACCATCCGGGCCGCATGGATCGGTCGGCCGCCCACAAGTCCAACGAAGACGAGCAACCCCATCAGCGACAATTCCGAGAACATCGCCGAGATGGTCGCGGGGTCGATGTTTTAGCCATGATCTCAAGACGAATCCAGCCCTGCAGTGGCCCAGAGGTCCGGGTGATGGCCCAACCATCGCGCACTTGTGTCACGCGATGGCTGGGATTTATGTGCCTCATCACATTCGTACCCATAACGATTGCGATCTCCCAGCAGGCGAAGCCTCCCGCAGCGCAAGCGAAGCAGCAACTTCCGGAGATACAGCAGATGCTCTCCCGCGGGCAGCTGAAGGAGGCCGAGGCGAAGCTGACCGCGCTCGCCCAGCAGCATCCCGAGCCACCGGGGACGGAACGCCTGCTGGGTACGATCCACTACCAGCGCAACGATTTCGCTGCCGCGGATGCCGCCTTCGGGCGCGCCATCGCGCAAGATCACGATGACCTTGAGGCCGTACAGATGCGCGGCGTCACGCTGTACCGCATGGGCAAGGCTGTAGAGGCGATCCCGCTGCTCGAACGTTCGAACACGGCCATTGCCGCATCGAACTCCGACAGCACCTACGTCCTCGCTGTTTGCTACATGGACGTCAAGCGGTTCGACGACGCGCGGCGTATCTTCGCGAAGCAGTACAAGCTGCCGGCGAACTCCCCAGGCGCGTATCTTTTCCTGGCAAGGATGCTGCTGCGACGGAACTATCCGGCGGAGTCGGCCCAGATGGCCGAGAAGGCGCTGGTGCTCGATCCGCGTTTGCCCCTCGCCCACCTGCTGCTGGGTCAGATCGCGCTGGCGAAGTCGCAGGAGGCGGAGGCCGTCACGCAGTTCGAGGCCGAACGTAAGATCAACCCGATGGATGGCGAGGTCTACGAGCGCCTCGGCGACGCCTACATGCATGCCTCGCGGCTGGAAGACGCCCAGCAGGCGCTCGACTGCGCGGTGCTGCTGGAGCCGAATTCGACTGGACCGTACATTCTGCTCGGCCAGGTGCTGCTGAAGCGTTCCGATCCAGCCACCGCGCTGAACTATCTGGTCCGCGCGGAGAAGATGGATCCGGGCAACCATCTCACGCACCTGCTGCTGGGCCAGGCCTATCGCGCGGCGGGGCGCAAGGAGGACGCGACGCGGGAGTACAAGATGGCCGAGGCAATTCAAAACTCCAACGGAGACGAGAACTGAATATGGCGCGGCGAGGGTCTCGCGCAAACGCGCTCCAGGCCGCAGGATTGCTCGTTGCGGGGATGCTTGCAGTCCTGCCACCGCGAGGGTCTGCCCTTGCCGCTCAGGGCGCGGACACAATCGCCGGGGCGAACCGCGCCCTCGCATTTCAGCGCGTCGGTGACGTCGACAAGGCCCTCGCCGTCTATGCCACGCTGGACGCCGCAGCGAAGGCGCAGCATAAGACGCTGCCCGCTGCTGTGCTCGCCAACTACGCCCGCGCTCTGGCGGCTGCGGGGCGGCTCGATCAGGCCGCAGTGAAGATGCAGGCGGCAGTCGCGGCCGACCCGCGCAACGCGACGTTCGAGGACGATCTTGGCTCCATCTACGCGCGGCAGCAGCGATGGCCCGAGGCGCAACAGCACTTCGCCGCGGCGGTGCGGCTGACTCCAGCGATGGCCGTTGCGCACCTGCATCTTGGCCTCGCGATGCAGGCGCAGGGAGATCCTGAAGCAATCAAGGAGCTGGGGCGCGCGGCAAAGCTCGCGCCGCTGAACAACGCCGTGGCTTTCGAGTACGGTAAAGCTCTATCGGCGTCGGGAGACGATGCGGGAGCGATCGGCATCTTTCAGAGGATTCTGGTTCGCGACCATACCGCCGCCGACCCGATCGTGGTCGACACGACCTACGCTCTTTCGCTTGCCCTGCAACGCTCGGGCAGGATGCCTGAATCCATCCCGCTTCTCCGCAAAGTGCTGGCGGCGCAGCCGGAGAACGCGGCGGCGATGATCAACCTCGGCATGGCGCTGGGCCAGACGCAACATGCGGCCGAGGCCGTGCCTATGCTGCAGCGGGCCGTTGCGCTCGCGCCGAAGGATGTCACCGCGCACGAGGACCTGGCCGCCGCGCTGGTGCAGTTGAACCAGTTTGCGGACGCCATCTCGGAGTTGCGGGCGGCGTTGCAGCTTGGGCCTGAGCTGCCGCAGTTGCACTACGACCTCGGCGTCGCCTACAAGATGCAGGATGACGCGGCGAATGCGATCCCCGAACTTGAAGCCGCTGCACGGCTCGACCCGCAACAGGCCGAGGCACCGTATCTGCTGGGCGTTCTTTATATGCAGACGGGCCGGTACGAAGATGCCGCGCGCGAGCTGAAGACTTCTCTGACGCTGCGGCCCCAGAACGGCGATGGCTGGGCGACGCTGGGCAGCGTGTATAACAAACTCGACCGTCTCACTGAGGCGACCGCCGCGCTCGAGGAAGCGATCAAGCAACTGCCGCAGCAGCCCGATCCGCGGCTGACACTCGCGGCTGTCCTGATCAAGCAGAACAAGACTGCCGAGGCGGTCGAGCAGCGCAAGGCGGCGGCCGTGCTGATGAAGCAGAACATGAACCGGCAGCGCGCGGAGGTCGCCACGCACTCCGGGGAGTCGCTGCTGAAGAACGGCGATCTCGCCGGGGCGGCGGCACAGTTCAACGACGCGCTGAGTTACGATGCCGGCTACGCGGAGGCGCATCTGGGGCTGGCGAAGGTCTACGCCGCGCAGGGCAAAAGGTCCGAGGCAACAACCGAGCGGCAAAAGGCCGCTGCCGCACCGAGGCAATGACGCATAGGATGAATGACGGAGTAGACCCGCTTTGAAGAAGACGCTGACTCGCCGCAAATTGATTCGTTCGCTGAGCCGCACCGCACTGGTGCTTCCCTTCGCGGACATTCTCGCGCTCGCCGCACCCGCGCCGCAGCAGGCACCGCCTCCCGCCAAGCTCGGCCCGCAGGAGCGCAGCTACGACGCCAAGCCCGCGCCGCCGCCGCCTGGGCCGAAGTCCCCGATTGAAGGCACGCCGCTCGGCGTCGCCTTCACCGATATAGCCGCGCAGGCCGGGCTGACGCTTGAGACCACCTACGGCGGAAAATTCACGAACAAGTACCTGCTCGAAACCACCGGCTGCGGACTTGCCTTCTACGACTACGACAACGACGGCTGGCAGGACCTCTTCATGGTCAACGGCTGGCGGCTGGAAGGCTTTCCCGTCGGCCAGGAGCCGCGCTGCCATCTCTTCAAGAACAACCGCGACGGCACCTTTACCGACGTGACCAAGGGCTCCGGCCTGGAACACAAGACCGGCTGGGGACAGGCCTGCTGCGTTGGCGACTACAACAACGACGGCAACGACGATCTCTTCGTCACCTACTACGGACAGAACGCGCTCTACCGCAATAACGGCAACGGGACGTTCACCGATGTA
>Ga0116226_10001550_pt1 | contig 19952 bp, 27 predicted proteins | sample S1TSphfallax_FD_89692 | JGI IMG/M metagenome (GOLD analysis project Ga0116226, IMG submission 89692) | Host-associated microbial communities from peat moss isolated from Minnesota, USA - S1T2_Fa - Sphagnum fallax MG | ecosystem: Host-associated > Plants > Peat moss > Unclassified | place: USA... | reverse complement strand
CGCTACCAGAACGAGATTTTTGACCCCGCATCCCTAGACCAGCACTAGCACCTTGACCGGCAGAAATACCTCTAGCTACACGCTTCTTGCGTTTCTTTGAGCCTTTTTGCGGCTTAACATCATGGAGTCTCATAAGTTACCAAGTTGTCATTTGTCGTTTCTCATTTATCCTTTGTCATTTGTCCAAAGTCAAATTGTTATTCACTCATGACTAATAGCAAATGACTGAATTAGATGTAGAGATTTTGAATAGGAATACCCCGATCTTCGGCGACTTCAGAAAGAGTCCGCAATGTAGATAAAGCATTGACTGCTGCTCTAGCATTATTGAGTGGATTGTTGGAACCAAGTTGCTTGGCTAAGACGTTACGAACTCCGGCCAATTCCAACACAGTCCGCACAGCACCACCAGCAATTACCCCAGTCCCAGGTGAGGCTGGACGCATAATCACTTTTGCACCGCCACCGACACCATTAATAGGATGGGGGATGGAGTTGGATTTGGTAATTGGGATATCAATGAGGTGTTTTTTGCCGTCGGCTACGCCTTTTTTGACCGCGCCGATTACATCTGAAGCTTTGCCTACTCCGACACCAACTTGACCGCGTTCGTTACCAACGACAACGATCGCTCGGAAACTGAGTTTTTTACCACCTTTGACGACCTTGCTCACGCGGCGGATTTGGATAACCCGCTCTTGCCAAGTAGTTTCTTCTTTTTTGGCACGCTTTGTTCTACTTTTACGCTCTGTTGCCATAATTTATGCTCTGGTGAACGTCATTTGTCAGTTGTCCAATGACTTTAAAAATCTAAACCAGCTTCGCGGGCTGCATCAGCGAGGGCTTTGACACGACCATGATATAAGTTACCACCGCGATCAAAGACTACTTTGGTAATGCCTTTTTCTAGCGATCGCACTGCGATCAACTTACCAACTTGCACCGATGCGTCGCGGTTTGCGCCTGACGCTAAACTAGATTTCAAATCTGGTTCTAAAGTCGATGCTGCCACTATGGTTTGATGCTGAGTATCATCAATTACCTGGGCATAAATATGCTCATTAGAACGGAATACCGCTAACCGCGGACGTTCTGGAGAGCCAACAACTTTACCACGAACCCGACGATGACGACGGTTTTTTGATTCTCTACGAGTAAGTTTCATTTCTACTTCTTACCACCCTTACCAGTCTTACCAGCCTTAGGTCTTACCACTTCACCGGCATAGCGAATGCCTTTACCTTTGTAAGGTTCTGGTGGACGAACGGCGCGAATTTTTGCGGCTGTGTTACCTACGATTTCTTTGTCATAGCCACTGACAATCACGTTAGTGGTACCTTCTACAGCAAACTGAATTCCTTCTGGTGGTTCAATTTGCACCTGATGGCTGAAACCCATGTTTAAAACTAGGTTACGCCCTTGAAGTTGTGCCCTGTAACCAACACCTTGGATTTCCAAACGGCGCTGAAAACCTTGGGAAACTCCCTCGACCATATTGGCAACCAAAGTGCGGCTCAAGCCGTGCAGTTGCTTCGATGTCCGAGTTTCATCCCGGCGATTTACGTGTAATATTTCTCCCTCTTGAGAGAGTGAGACATTATCTCTGAGAGTGCGAGAAAGTTCTCCTTTCGGCCCTTTCACCACAATATTCGTACCATCGATCGCCACTTGAACTTTGGCGGGAATAGTAATTGGACGTTTACCAATACGAGACATGACTTTTTGTCCTTTGTTATTTGTCCTTTGTCCTTTGTCTTTCACTAATGACAAATGACTAATGACCAATGACTACCAAACGTAACAAAGCACTTCGCCACCCAAGTTTTGACGACGCGCTTCGCGGTCAGTCATAATCCCACTGGATGTAGAAATAATGGCAATGCCAATGCCGCCTAGTACTCTTGGTAATTCTTTTCTATTGGAGTAAACACGCAAGCCTGGCTTACTCACTCGCTTTAAGGCGGTGATTAGAGGCTGACGATTCTTACCTTTATATTTCAGGGAAATCACTAGGTTGTGTTTTACCCCTTCTTCTGCTTCTGCGATTTCAGCAATAAAGCCTTCCTCCCGTAGCACTTTGGCAATGCTGCGGGTCATTTTTGTCGCTGGCACTTGTGTAGTTTGATGCCGCGCCAGGTTGGCATTGCGGATGCGCGTCAGCATATCTGCAATTGTGTCGTTAGCCGCCATCTTTCCCTCTATAGATGAACTTACTGATCGCGAAAGGGCATTCCTAATTCTTTAAGTAAGGCGCGACCCTCTTCGTCGTTTTTTGCTGTGGTGATGATGGAAATATCCATCCCACGGACTTGATCAACGCTATCGTATTCGACTTCTGGAAAAATTAGCTGTTCTCTGACACCCAGAGTATAGTTACCCCGTCCGTCAAAGCTTTTAGGGCTAACGCCGCGAAAATCTCGAATTCTGGGCAGTGATAGGCTAACCAATCGGTCGAAAAAGGCATACATCCGTTCGGATCTAAGAGTAACCATGATCCCAACGGGCATCCCTTGACGAATCTTAAAGCCAGCGATCGCCTTTTTCGCCCGCGTTACCACTGGTTTTTGACCGGTGACAAGCGCAATTTCGTTGATCGATGCTTCCAGCGACTTCGCATTTTGAGCAGCTTCACCCAAACCTCGGTTAATAGTCACCTTTACCAACTTCGGTACTTGATGAACGTTGGTATATTGAAACTGATTAATCAGTTTGGGGACGATTGTCTCTTGATATAAGCTTTTGAGTCTTGTTGTCGCCATAGTTTTTTGTCCTGATATCCCTGGGCTTGGTCAGGGAAACTTTAATTTTGGATTTTAGATTTAATCTAAAATCTCAAGTTGGCTAATTCTTATTTATCCAGAATTTCGCCAGTTTTCTTGAGTTTTCTGACTTTTTTGCCTTCTGAGGTAAAGGTATAACAAACACGACTGGCAACGTTTTGCTTGGTGGAATAAAGCATCACGTTAGAGCTATGAATTGGGAATTCTTGGGTGATAATCCGCCCTGATTCCCCTTCTTGCTGGGGTTTGACGTGCTTAGTTTTTATGTTGACACCTTTGACGATGACTTTACTCAGTTGGGGAAGTGCCTGAATAATTTCACCAATTTTTCCTTTGTCTTTACCAGCAATCACTTGTACGGTGTCGCCGGTTTTGACGTGCATTTTGTGGAATACTTTGGGCGTACCTTGTTTGGTTGCCATTAAAGCACCTCCGGAGCCAGAGAAACAATTTTGGTAAAGTTTTTATCGCGTAGTTCCCGAGCAACTGGGCCAAAAACCCGTGTGCCTCTGGGGTTTCCATCTTTGTTGATAATCACAGCAGCGTTATCATCAAAGCGAATACTCATACCACTGTCACGAGATACAGCTTTCCGAGTGCGGACAATTACTGCTTCCACAACATCAGACTTTTTGACAGCCATGTTGGGTGTAGCATCTTTGACAACGGCGATAATTTTATCGCCGATAAAACCATAACGGCGGTTGCCTCCACCTAAGACGCGGATGCACATTAGTTTACGAGCGCCGCTATTATCTGCGACATTTAGGTAAGTCTGGGGTTGAATCACAATTATTCTCCCTTGTAATGTTGTTAGTTTCTAACAACGATGAGGTTTAAGTAGGCTTGACGTTCAGGACTTCTGTGATTTTCCAGCGCTTGGTTTTACTCAGGGGTCTAGTTTCCTGAATGCGAACGCGATCGCCTACTTTACACTTATTTTCTTCGTCGTGAACTTTATATCTTTGGGTGTTAACCACAATCTTGCCGTACTTGGGGTGAGGAGCGCGGTTTTCTATGGCAACCACCACAGTTTTTTGCATTTTATCGCTCACTACCAAGCCAACTCGTTCTTTAACTGCCATAATCTCCTACTTTTTTTCTTTAGCCGATTGACTTGCTGCCCGTTTGCGTTCTGTCTCTAGCGTCAGCAATTGGGCTAGGCGGTGTCGAGCCTGTCTAAACTGGTGGGGCTTTTCTAATTGTCTTGTCGCTTTTTGCAAGCGCAACTGAAATAGTTGTCTTTTGATCGCGACAATTTCATCAGAGAGTTTTTCGTCACTTAATTCTCTCGCTTCTGAAATCTTGGAAAGAGGCATAAGCTACTCCTGCTCCTGTGGTTGAGAACGCACAATAAACTTGGTTTTTATGGGCAGTTTAAATGAAGCTAAACGCATAGCTTCACGGGCGATTTCTTCAGTCACTCCACCGATTTCAAACAAAATTCGTCCTGGTTTGACTACCGCTACCCAAAACTCTGGATTACCTTTACCGGAACCCATCCGGGTTTCAGCAGGACGCATAGTTACAGGTTTATCAGGGAAAATCCGAATCCAGATTTGTCCACCCCGACGAATATAACGAGTCATTGCCCGACGAGAAGCCTCGATTTGCCGGGAGGTAATCCAAGCAGGTTCTTGCGCTTGGAGTGCAAAATCACCGAAGTTGAGGGTGCTACCACGGGTGGCTAGTCCCTCCATCCGTCCGCGCTGTTGTTTGCGGAATTTAGTTCTTCTAGGGCTTAACATGGTTGACTACTAGGTACTGGGCATTGGGCATTGGGCATTGGGCATTGGGCATTGTCAATTTTCAATGCCCCATGCGTCATGCCCCATTTCCATTTATCCTTCATTTGAGCGGTCTTCAAATTGCTGGCGACGACGTTGTTGTTGACGACGACGGGGTTCACGCTCGCGATCGCGGGGATCTCGTTCGCGATCGCGGCTTGCGGGTGGTAGCGGATCTGGTTCCTGTCCAGGAATAATTTCTCCTTTAAATACCCATACTTTGATACCCAAAATGCCGTAAACAGTTTTTGCTGTGCAATAAGAGTAGTCAATGTCAGCCCGCAAGGTATGTAAAGGGACTCTACCTTCACGAGTCCACTCTGTCCGGGCAATTTCTGCACCGTTGAGGCGGCCGCTGACTTGGATTTTAATCCCTTGAACACCAGCGCGTTGGGCCCGTTGAATAGATTGTCGTACTACCCGGCGAAAGGAAACTCGGCGTTCTAATTGTTGAGCAATATATTCGGCAATCAGGTAGGCATCGGCATCAACTCGTTGTATTTCAACTACGTTAATGCGAATTTGGCGATTACTACCCAACAGTCCTTGGAGTCCGGTACGCAAGGATTCAATACCTTGTCCACCACGACCTACTACTACACCGGGTCTAGCTGTACGCACTTCTAAGTCGATTTGGTCGGCTTTGCGCTCAATCCGCACTTCGGAAATACCGGCGTTGTTTTGAGCCTGTCTACCCAGCTTTTGTTCTATGTATTGACGGAGTTTGTAGTCTTCTTGTAAAAGTTCTGGATAACGATCAGGAACAGCAAACCAACGGGATTGATGCTCATGTGTAATACCCAGGCGAAAACCAACTGGATGAATTTTCTGTCCCACGAATGCTTCCTCTAAAATTTCTTACTTTACGCAATTTATTCGTGTAAACGTGCTTATTTTTCTGGAGCAGCTGCAACAGCCACAGTAATATGACACGTCGGTTTGCGAATTTGGTAAGCTCGACCTTGCGCTCTTGGTTGGAACCGCTTCAGAGGTGGCCCTTGATCGGCGTAAGCTTGAGTAATCACTAGTTGAGTCCGATCTAACCCAGCGTTGTGTTCAGCATTGGCGGCAGCGCTTCTAAGAACCTTCAAAATGGGATCAGTGGCGCGATAGGGCATGAATTCTAAGATGATTAACGCTTCTCGGTACGATCGCCCCCGGATTTGATCGAGTACCCGCCGCACTTTGTAGGCCGAGATGCGGATAAAACGAGCGATCGCTTTTACTTCAGTAGTATTAGTAGCCATAATTTTCTCCAATTTTGTCATTTGTCATTTGTCATTTGTCACTTGTCTTTAGCTAATGACTAATGACTAATAACTAATGACTACCTACCCGCTTTTTTGTCGCTTTTTCCATGACCCCTGTAGGTGCGTGTTGGGGCAAATTCACCCAACTTGTGTCCTACCATCTGTTCGTTGACAAAAACTGGAACGTGTTGTCGTCCATTGTGAACAGCTATGGTATGACCTACCATTAGGGGCAAAATTGTCGAAGCTCTTGACCAAGTTTTAATAACTTCTTTTCTGTTGTTGTCGTTGAGCTTTTCAATTTTCTTTAGGAGATGATCCGCAACGAAGGGACCTTTTTTTAGAGAACGACCCATAGTTCAATTTTGGATTTAGGATTTAGGATTTAGGATTTAGAATTTCGGATTTTGGATAATTAGGTGTCCGACCAAGTTTCACAAATTTTCAATGTTCACAAGTAGACACCAATCTTAAATCCAACATCTCAAATCTAAAATTCTATGATTCACGACCACCGCGACCGCGTTTGGAAGACTTCCGGCGACGACGCACAATCAATTTGCTGCTAAGTTTTTTGCGATTGCGTGTCTTTGCGCCCAATGTGGGTTTACCCCAAGGTGTAACAGGCCCTGATCTACCGATAGGCGCTCTACCTTCACCACCACCATGTGGGTGATCCACTGGGTTCATGACGCTACCTCTAACCTTCGGACGGCGACCTTTCCAGCGATTTCGTCCGGCTTTACCTGCACTCAGGTTTCTCGCATCGGTGTTGCCTACTTGCCCAATGGTGGCGTAGCATTCGCGCCGAATTAAGCGGACTTCTCCTGAAGGCAACTTGAGAGTTACATAATTACCTTCTTTTGCCACAACTTGAGCGCTAGCACCAGCAGCGCGCACGATTTGACCACCTTTGCCAGGAGTCAGTTCTACGTTGTGAACGCCAGTACCCAAGGGAATCTTCGAGAGTGGTAAAGCATTCCCATCTTCAAAGGGAGCTTCGGGGCCAGAAATAATTATTGTTCCAACTTTCAAACCGTTGGGGTGGAGGATATACCGTTTTTCGCCATCTTGGTAATATAAAAGGGCAATTCGGGCATTGCGGTTAGGATCATATTCAATTGCCGCGACTTTGGCAGGGATATTATGTTTATCCCTTTTAAAATCAATGATCCGGTAAAGTTGTTTGTGTCCGCCACCCCGGCGACGACTGGTAATCCGCCCGGTATTATTCCGACCTTTGGCGCGATGCTTCGAGGTAGTTAGGGATTTTTCTGGCTCGGTTTTTGTAATTTCCGCAAAGTCAGAAACTGTAACTTGGCGAGTGCTGGGGGTATAAGGGCGATAAGAGCGAGTACCCATAATCTATTTTGGATTTTGGATTTTTGATTTACTTAATTTCGGATTTTGAATTTTGGATTTAATGAGTGTTCAACTAATTGCGACCATCTTTGGTACTTATTCAGTAAACTCCTCAATCTCAAATCTAAAATCTAAAATTCCTAGACTTCTGGGAATAGAACTTGTCTAATTTTGTCTTCATCCCCAGGTGCGACTGTAACAATAGCTCGCTTATATTGGGGCTTATAACCGATAAATTTACCAACGCGCCGCTTTTTACGTGGTGGTAAGGTGGTGTTGACTTTTACAACCTTGACCTGAAATAAGTCTTCGATCGCAGCCTTGATTTCTGGCTTAGATGCCTTTGGAATTACTTCAAAGGTGTACTTATTTTGCTCCATCAAGATAGTGGCTTTCTCGGTGACTATTGGGCGACGCACTAAGTCGGCAAGGTCGCGGGGGTCAAAGCTAGGCACTGTAGACCTCCTGAATTTTTTCTAGGGCTGATGCCGTCACTACAATTTTGTCAGCGTGCAGTAAATCAAAAACATTTAGCTGGTCGGCTGCAATTAGTTTTAAATTTTCAATGTTGCGGGCTGACAAATAAACATTATCTGTATCCGCAATCTCAGACAAAATTAACAGGGACTTGCTTTCTGGTGACACTCCCCAACGGGTAAGCGCTGCCACCAAGTCTTTAGTTTTCGGGCGAGATAGCTCGGTGCTAAATTCTTCTACTACGATCAAGTCTTCAATGCGGCTAACAAATGCTGTCCGCAGTGCTAAACGTCGCTCTTTGCGGTTCAACTTGAGGTTAAAGTCTCTGGGTTTTGGCCCAAAGATCACACCACCACCCCGCCACAGTGGTGAACGAATAGACCCTGCACGAGCCCGACCAGTACCCTTTTGCCGCCAAGGTTTCCGACCGCCGCCTCTAACTTCCGAACGAGTTTTTGTACTGGCATTTCCTTGACGAGCATTGGTCAATTGCCGTACTAAGGCGCGGTGTACAATGTGAGACGCTGTTTCTTCTTTGGCAACGCGCAACTCGAAGGTCGTCTCGCCGACCTGTTCTCCTTGCCAATTTTTAACTACGCTTTCAACCATCTTTGTTATTTGTCCTTTGTCATCTGTCATCTGTCATTTGTCTTTTGCCATTTGTCCTTAGCCAATGACTACTGACTAATGACTTTTGACTAATGACTTTTGACTATCCCACTACTTTTGCAGGTACAACACTTACTAGAGCGCCTGGTTTACCAGGAATGGCTCCCTTGATTAGCAATAAATTGCGTTCTGCATCAACTCGCACGATGGTCAGCTTACGGATTGTGATGCGTTTCCCACCCAAACGCCCTGCCATCCGCTTACCTGGATAGACACGACCTGGTGTTGTACCCGCACCAATAGAACCTGGCGCTCTGTGGTTTTTGGAACCGTGTGACATGGGCCCACGACCAAAGTTGTTGCGCTTTTGGTTTCCCGCAAAGCCGCGACCGATGCTTGTGCCGACTACATCGACAATTTGACCCGCACTAAAAATATCTGCTTTAATCTGTTGACCTAAAGCATAATCACTAGAACTATCAGTGTGATATTCATTTAGATGACGCAATGCTGGGGCAGATGATTTAGCCAAATGACCCAATAGTGGTCTGTTCAGTGCCTTTGGTTTAACTTCGCCAAAACCAACTTGAATGGCAAAGTAACCGTCGGTTTGTTTCGTTTTAACTTGTGTTACGGTGCATGGCCCTGCTTGAATGACAGTCACAGGAATAGCTACTCCTGCTTCGTCAAATATTTGGGTCATGCCCAGCTTGGTGCCGAGAATACCTACAGACACAGTGACTGGTTCTCCTTTCTACTTGCTGACCTTGGAATTGGACTCTAGAGGACACGCTTTGTACGCATCAGTTTAGGCTGGGTTAGCCTGCGAAATTTGGAATGATTTACTTAAACCATTCCAAATGCTTTTGGGACACAACAAACCGTGTCCGTACTGCTTGGTGAATCTGTTTAGCTTCACTCAATAGATCACCAGAACAGCTACAAGTCTCTTCCGGTTTGGAAGGAGTAACTTCTGGAATCAATGCAAGGCGCTACAGTTTTAAGCTGTGTGCAGCAATGCTTTTGTCCAAGCAATTGCTCTGGCACTTTTTGGAGGCAGCGCTGTCGGCGGGTTTTCCGATTTGTGTACGCCCTAATGACGGTTTCCCGGAGGTTGGCTACTGCCGTGTTGCAGTTGGACTTAAGCGGTTATGACCGCCCAGTATCCGTTAACTGAGACTGACGTAATGCCATGAAACCAACATTGCTGCTCAGTTTTACTTCCTTAAATACCTTAAACTATTGTTTGAGGTTTCGCCGCTTTTTCAGAGGCACAGGAGCAAATTCACTCTGGAGGTTAGGATTGGCTTTGGTTGTTCATCCATAAGCTCCAATGTTGACCTGAAAGCTTTCTTAGTTTACCAGTCTACGATCAATCTGAGTCAGATTATCCAATTTGGATTAATTTGTCAGCTTTTAATGCTAACACTACCTCAGAATGACAGTAAAATGTCTACTTATTTTGCGTGTTTGGTCACAATCTAATAATATAAATTATTTATTTATGTTTGTCTAGTAGTTTATAGAGTTATTTTTGGGGAGCAGGGAGATGAGGGAAATAACCCATGCCCCATGCCCAATGCCCCATGCCCAATGCCCAATGCCCAATGCCCAAAAAAATGCTTTTAATCTATCGGTTCAGGTAAATAATAGAGATATCTAAGTGGGATAAGACGAAAATCTATGGCACTAATTACCACTGGCAACGGTTTGATCCGCGATCTGGAAAAATTTGGCGCTCTTGGAGTGTATATACCTTTGGAAGGGGGTTATGAAGGTAGATATCAGCGCCGACTACGCGCAGCTGGCTATACCACCCTCCACATTACGGCCAAAGGACTGGGCGACATAGCTGCGTATCTCACAAGAATTCATGGAGTCAGACCTCCTCATCTTGGGAAAAAAAGTACTGGTAGCGGTGCCGCAGTAGGTCATGTATACTATTTGCCACCAATTCTCAATTCTCATCTAGAACAGCTACCACCAAAGTCAAAGGGGCTGGTTTTGTGGATTATTGAAGGGCATATTCTTTCCAATGAGGAACTTGAGTATTTAACGAATTTGCCTCAACTAGAACCACGAGTCAGGGTAGTAATCGAGAGGGGTGGCGATCGCGCCTTCCGTTGGACTTCTCTAGAAAAAACTCTGTTAGCTAGTTAACGCCATGTGCAACTTATCCTTAGAACCCCGCTTCCATTCCTCTCCCCGAAAGGTCGAGAGGCGTTGATTCTTGCTCCCCAACCCTAGTAGGGAAGGGGTTGGGGGTTAGGTCTGAGAGAAAGTTGCACACCACCTTAGTTAGTCCTTTGTCATTAGTCATTAGTTATAAGCAAATGACTAATGACTCAATTCAATCAGCATTTCAATAATGCTGAGTCGAAAACCACAAGATGCAAATAATCGCCGTGAAGCCTCGTTAACAACTGCTGTATCTAGACGAATTTGCTTAACGCCCATCTGATGAAAGCGTTCAATACTTAGCATCACCATCTGCCGCGCAATTCCGTTTTGGCGATATTCTGGCTCAACCCAGATATCATGAATAAAAGCAAATTCCTGTAATCGATAAATTGGTATTTCTCGCTCAATTGTCGCTACCAGAAAACCTAAAAGTTGCCCTTCATTTTCCGATACTAGAAATAGACTGCGATCGCTATTTGCTAATCGTGTCAACCATTGTTCATAACGCTGTTCTGGATTTGGCAGAAAACCATACTTGGCAGAATCCCAAGACTCATGCAAAGCACAAATTTGGGCAACCATTGGTAAAACTGCGGGTACATCAGCTGTTGTAGCGGGGCGAATCAGCATAGGTTCTGGAATTTGTTGCAACCTACTTAACTGCACTACCTCAGATGGTAGATGTCGCTCCAGCCAATCTTCCAAATCAGCCATTACCTCTCGATAATTGAGGTCACGCTGAATCTCGTGATAGGCTCCTGGATACTCGATTCTTAGCTTATCTGTGCAATTGATCCGTTGGTAAAATATGTCGCTTCCCGCAGGTAAAGCCACTCGGTCTGCACCACCGTGGAGAATCAACAGTGGTAATTGCCAATCATCGGTGTGAGCATTAATCCAATCAAGTGTTGCAAAGAATTCTGTAGCTAGACGGGCAGTAGCAAGGGTATGTCGCAGTGTATCCTGAGCATAGGCGGCTAAAACCTGCGGATCTCGTGAACCAGCACTGATATCAATGCCTGTATTCAAAGTGAAACGCGGCCAAACCCGTGAGAACATTTTTCCTAAAAGCACCCGAACAGGTGAAACCCCAACTTTCCCCAGGGTTGGTGCTAAAGCGATCGCACCTTGCAAAATGGATGCTTGTTGGGGATAGCGCAGAATATAATCTAAGACAATCACCCCGCCTAAGCTATGACCCAAGAGAAAAATGGGGCATCCAGGATTCTGAGTCTGAATTAACTGTAAAAAGGCTCCCAAATCTTCCCGAAACTCACTCCAAGCATTGATATAGCCGGGCTGTCCTTGTGAACGTCCATGACCACGCAAGTCTAAGCCATAGATAGCATATTGTTTGGGTATCAAATGTTGAACTACATTACTGTAGCGATCGCTGTGCGCTCCAAGTCCATGCACAATGGCTAATATTGCCCTTACTTTCCCCTCTGGATGCCAGCTTTGGTAATAAAGCTCAACTCCTCCAAAACCTTGAAATCTGCCTTCTCTACGAGACGCTACGCGATCGCTATGGTCAATCATAGAATTAATTTTTTAAGAATTGTCCCAGCAAGTTACTAATATGTCAACTTTATATCGGAATAGATTATTGCTCTAAAAAATTTGTAATTTTGAAATTTGATGTTCCCTCCCAACAGTGGTTCAAAAATGCGCTTACTTGAGCATCTGCGGAATCAACCGATTCCCTAGAAGCATTAAATTGTACTGCTGTCACAATGTATTCAAAGATAATTACAAACTGCTTTTGGGGTGAAATTCTTTCAACTACAATTGTTTCACCTATCTTAGGAATTTGAGGTACATTTACCACAAATGTCTCAATTTTCGGTTTATCTAGTGGATTTTTGAAGTTGAAGTATTTACAGTAAACAATAATTTTCACTTATACAACCACCATTAAAATAATTCGTAATTCGTAATTCGTAATTCGTAATTAAGTAATGCATAGGGGATTTAGACCCCGACACAAAACTTGCTGCCTGTATTGCTGGGGAATTAAACCCCTAAACTTTGTTAAAAAATATCTATCAGCTTATACCAGTTCTGCAAAATCAGGCCACAGATATAAACCTGTAAACCCAGATTAAATCTGACTGTCTTAATTACGAATTACGAATTATTTGCCCTGCCATAACTGCCGTAACGACTGAAAAATATTTACAAATCTCTCTTCTAGCCAGAGCATAACATAATCAAGCCATTCTAGAATTTGCTCTAAGGGGTGCTTCTCATAACCTGTGGAAGTTGCTTTGGTTTCTATCCAGTCCGGCTGTGCCTCAACTTGACTGCTTTGGTGAAATTGCTGCGAAATTTCCCCTTTACGACTCTCACTTTTAGTTGGAGAAATGCGGGCTTGGGTTTGTTTTGCAGAGGCGACTTTTCCAAATGTTTTTTGATTTGAGACAAGATTACTAGTTGGTTGTTTTCTTCGCACCAAACCTGATCCGATTTTAGGTTGTTTTACAGTCAAATTCTTTTGTGGAAAATGTCCTACTGATAAACTTGCGGCTAAAGCAGGATTTTTCCTTGGGGAAAGTCTAACTGAGTTTTCCCCAATGGTTTCGGTGTCCCCAAATAAATCACCCCACGTTAGCCAAGGATCAACAGCTAAATCCTGGTTCTCCAACAGAGGGCTTTTAGATAAGGCTTTTCTAAGGCGTGACGAGAATAGTTTACCTGGCAATTGCTCATCATTGCTTGTTGGCTCAAGTGTTTTTCTATTACCTACACCAAAAAAGTAATTAAGCGCCGCCTCAATCAAAGCCTGAAGATTCAGTGTATGAGTTTCCAAACTATCACCAGTAGTTGCAATTTCTCCCCTAGTAGCTAATTGCTCTTTGCCATAAAGAAATATGTTTAACTGAGTTTGGGCAACTTGAACCATTTTATGGCTACTTTCTTGCACAGGTACTAGAGCATTTGATTCAAACTTAGCAATGGCTATATCTAAAAATGCTAATAATCTATCTGTATTCAGTAAGTCTTTTGGTATTCCCTCGGCTAAAACTGGAGTTATAGCTGGATTTACGTCAGTTAGTTTTGCTAATAAACGATCAATTTGTGGTAATAAATTCGTTTCTTTTTTAGTGATCATCAACCGCCAATACTGCCAGTAATTAGCAACTTCATTAATAATTCGTTCTTCTAATTTTGCCTGCTGTTGGGGTGTCAAGATATCGAGAATTTCATTGTCAGCAGTAACAAGTACTAAACTACGATTCATCAAATCTGTGGCAATTCCCCGCACTACTGGAAAATTTTGTTTTAGAGTGTTCTCTAACTGTGAAGGGTTGATAATTCGTGCTTTATTCTCTGTATTCGTTGAGGATTTAGTAAGACTAACGTTATTTGTCGAGTTATTATCAACAAATTTAAGTCGAAAAACTCCCAAGAAAGCCAAAGCATTGAAGGGTTCAGATGTCTTTGTAGGAGTAGAGGCGGCTTCATCTGACAACAGATAATTGACTGTTTCTAGTACTTGTTGAATGGGGCTATCAACATTCGGAAGAGTTTCGGGTGGAAAATCGGTATCATTTGGTTGTAACTTTAGTCTAGTTTGTGGTTCTTTGGTCTGTAGCGTTTTACCAGATGATTCCGATGACTGAAACAGTAGATACACTGGGTAAAGTAGGGCCTCCACACCCCACTTAGTGGCAACTTGCAAATGCCGAAAGGTGTGTTCCCACTGTTGTGTCACCCGCCGAGATTGCTGGTGAACAAAGTTAAATAGTCTGCTTTGATAACGACCAGAGGAACCAGAAGACATAGTAGTAATTTTTTAGTTCAAGTCTTGTTAAGTTGTGAGACTCGCGCCAAACAATAAAAACAACCAACACCTCATTTTAGCGAATATATGACCCCGATTGTCTCTCAATCCCATACCAGATTTATTTCACAAGCAATTGAGCAACTGCGCTCTTTTGGTCAAGTTAATCTTCAGTCTAACTGGCTATACCAGGAATCTGACCTGATTATTACTGATGTTGTCGCTGCTAATTTGTCTCATTGGCAACCTGTTCGGTTAAATCCTCAAGAACATATTGCTTGGACAGGCGGCAAAAAAGTACTATGGCTAGTGCAAAGATTAGTAGTGCCCCAAGATTTACAGGGTTATCCCTTAGCTGGGTTATCTTTGCGGCTAGCGTTGGTTTGGTGGGCTGATTCTGCTGAGATTTATGTGAATGGGGAGCTAGTGCTGGAGGGTGATTTATTTGATTGTTCGCCTAGAGTGCTTCTCAGTCAGGGAGTAACACCAGGGGAAGAGTTGATTGTGGCTTTGCGGTTAGTGAGTCCGGGACATTGTGATGGTGCTTTAGTGCGATCGCTCCTAGTTTATGAGTCTATTGATGATAATAATCCCGATCCGGGTTTTGTGGCTGATGAGTTGGCTGTGGTGCAGCTTTATTTGGAGAGGTTTGCACCGGAGAAGTTGGATGTTTTGGTAGAGTTGGTGGAGGAGGTTACGAACCGCAGAGGCGCAGAGGACACGGAGGATGAGAAGGGAGAGTTGGTAAAATCTTTTTTGTCTCTCCGTCAAAATTTAATTCAATCCAACATCCAAAATCGTTCGACTGAGAGAAGCCGTACCACTACGTGGAAGCAAGCTACGCGTAGCGTTCCGCAGGAAAGTCCAAAATCTCAAATTTTCCTGTTAGGTCATGCTCATTTAGATTTAGCATGGCTATGGCCTGTGAGTGAAACTTGGAATGCGGCACAAAATACTTTTGAGTCGGTTCTGAAGTTACAAGAAGATTTTCCTGAGTTGATTTTCTGCCATTCGACTCCCGCACTTTATGCTTGGATTGAGGAACATCGCCCGGATTTATTTCAGGCGATTCAAGCACAGGTAGCTGCTGGAAGATGGGAAGTTGTCGGTGGGATGTGGGTGGAACCAGAACTCAATTTAATTGCTGGTGAATCAATAGTCCGTCAGCTATTGTATGGTCAACGCTACATCCAGGAAAAGTTTGGTAAGCTTTCAACGGTGGTATGGGTTCCAGATAGTTTTGGTTTCTGTGCAACTCTACCGCAGTTTTTCGCTAATGCCGGAATTGAGTATTTTGTCACCCAGAAGTTGCGGTGGAATGATACTACCAAATTTGATTATGGGGCTTTTTGGTGGCGATCGCCTGATGGCAGCGAAGTCTTTAGTTTGATGTCTGCACCTATGGGTGAAAGTATTGACCCAGTTAAAATGGCATCTTACGCTTTTGAATGGCAATCCCAAACTAGTTTATCAGAATGCCTCTGGCTTCCCGGTGTCGGCGATCACGGCGGCGGCCCCACTCGTGATATGTTAGAAATTGCCCAACGCTGGCAAAAGTCGCCTTTGTTCCCAGACTTGGAATTCACGACGGCTGAAAAGTATTTACAGGAGATTAGTAAAGGAGTCAGGAGGTCTCCCTCTTCCTTCCCTACTTGGAATGACGAACTATACTTAGAATTCCACCGCGGTTGCTACACTACCCATGCAGATCAAAAACGCTGGAATCGTCGTTGTGAAAATTTATTGTATCAAGCTGAACTATTTGCTACTTTAGCAAGCGTAAGCTGTGGTGTGACATATCCCAAAGCAGAAATTGAAGCAGCTTGGAAGCAGGTGTTATTTCAACAGTTTCATGATATTTTACCTGGTTCTTCAATTACCCAAGTTTATACAGATGCGTTACCCCAGTGGCAGCAAGTGGAACAAATCGGAAGGAAGATATTACAGGAATCACTTTTAGCGATCGCATCTCACATTACCCTATCAGAACCACCAAAACCCGATAGTTTGCCTATTTTTGTTTTCAATTCTCTCAATTGGCAACGTTCTGAGGTAGTCTCTGTAGCCTTACCTACCCCAGAGGAATGGCAGATTTACGATGCTTCTGGAAACCAGCTTGTCTCCCAATTATCTGAACCATCAACCCTACTATTTCTCGCCACCGAAATTCCACCCGTAGGCTACCGCATATTTTGGCTTTCCCCCTCATCTCCCTCATCCCCCTCATCCCCTCCACTCCTCCCAGACTGGATTTTAGAAAATGAATTCTTGCGAATTGTTATCGATCCTGATACTGGAGATTTGTCAAGTGTTTTTGATAAAAATTATCAACGAGAAATTTTGAGTGGTGCGGGGAATCAATTACAAGCTTTTAAAGATAGTGGTCAATATTGGGATGCTTGGAATATAGACCCCAATTATGCCCAACATCCCTTACCTTCAACAAATCTTCAATATATTCAGTGGTTAGAACAAGGCCCTGTGCAAAGTCGTGTGCGCGTGGTGCGTCAGTTGGGTGAATCGGAATTTTGCCAAGACTATATTCTACAAGCTGGTTCACCTCTGCTGAAGATAGCTACTACTGTCAATTGGCAAGAAAATCAGGTATTGGTGAAAGCTGCTTTTCCTCTCCATATTGAAGCAGATTTTGCTACCTATGAAATTCCCTGTGGCGCGATTCGCCGCCCAACTAAACCGCAAACCCCCGCAGAACAAGCAAAATGGGAAGTCCCCGCTTTGCGTTGGGCTGATTTAACAGTAGAAGATACACAGAAAAATACGGCAATCCCAAATTGTTATGGTGTCAGTTTGCTGAATGATTGTAAATACGGCTACGACAGCAAACCAAATCAACTCCGCCTGACACTGCTACGCAGTCCCAATTGGCCAGACTCAGAGGCTGATAGAGGTTTTCACGAGTTTACATATACTTTGTATCCTCATGCTGGTAGCTGGGAATCAGCCCATACAGTCAGGCGTGGCTATGAATTGAATATACCGTTGCAAGTGATATTAAATCCACTCAACGCCCCACAACCACTAAGGTCACTTAGCACTATTAAAGGGGTGAGTTTCCTAAATCTATCACCTGAAAACTTAATCTTGATGGCGTTAAAGCCATCAGAGGATGATCCACAGCAGTTAATTCTGCGGTGTTATGAATGTCACGGAGAAACAGCCGAGTTATCTTTGCAAAGTGATTTAGGGTTAAATCTAGGAGATACAGTAGATTTATTAGAGCGTTCCTCCACTGCTGAATTCTCATCTGGGCAACAAATCTTGACAATACAGCCTTGGAAAATCGCCAGTTTCAAGGTAGCACCAGCGATTAATTCTAGGCTGGAGTAAGCCAGTATTGCTGTGTAAGTGGCCAGTTGTGGTTTTTCAAAGACCAAAAACCACTGACAAATGACAAATGACTAATGACTCTTTTAATCTTCGTGATCGTCAAACGGATCGTTCAATTGCTTGCTAGGAGGGCCAAAGGAGGTATAAATCGACAGTCCGGTGATGGCAACCACCACGGCAGCCACAGAAATGCTAAGAACTATTGCGGGTTCCATAATTGAGGGATAGATGATGAGTGCTATTCTTATAGAATATTACAGAAGATTAAAAAAAGCTTTGGCAAGTAATATTAGGTGAAGTATGGCACAAAGGACTAGGTTGGGAGATATCCTGAAACCACTTAACTCCGAGTATGGGAAAGTGGCTCCAGGTTGGGGTACTACCCCTGTGATGGCTGTTTTTATTTTGCTATTTTTCGTGTTTCTGCTGATTATTCTGCAACTTTACAATAAATCACTGTTGGTTCAGGATGTAGTAGTAGATTGGCGCAGTTTAGGACGCTAACAGATACACAGCAATCAAGTTTGGATAATAAGTTAAGTTACGCCCGGTTCTTCCGGGTTTTTTTGTCAATCCTCAGTCTAGACTAACTATTGAGTAGACTACATAATATGTCAATCAATTTTGGATTTTAGATTTTAGATTTTAGATTTTAGATTGACCCCAGCAATCAAGTCAGGGGCTGGGCTTCTCTACGAGACGCTGCGCGAACAGACCTTTTTAAATTTACGATGTTTGAATCTTCAATTCTATTATCCAAAATTTAAAATCTAAAATTCGGTGAGTTTCTATAGTGGTTCTATAGTTTACAGGAGACAAAAATGAATATATTTGGTATCGGTCTGCCGGAAATGGCTGTAATTATGGTAGTGGCGCTGTTAATCTTTGGCCCAAAGAAACTGCCAGAAATTGGTCGGAGTGTGGGCAAAACAATTCGTAGTTTTCAAGAAGCTTCCAAGGAGTTTCAAACCGAGTTTCAAAAGGAAGCAGAACAGTTAGAAGAAGTTGTCAAGACTACTGCTGAATTGGAACCTAAGCAAATCTACCCTGCTAAATCTGAGCAGGATACCGCTAGTTCTTCCCAACCTAGTAGTCTGTAAAGAAATAATTGATGGGTAAGCAGGTTCATAGTAAGCACTAAAGTCCTTATATTCTAAGCACTAAAGTCCTTACTACAAACCCTCAAAACTAGCTTGACACAGTACTAGTTAGGAGAGTGCTGGATCTCAATTGACTGTAGGTAAAATGACAGAAGCAGTTACGCAACCAGCTTTGGTGATTCCCCAGCTAATTGTCGGGTTGGGGAATCCAGAAAGCAAATACGATCAAACACGCCATAATATCGGCTTTGTTGCTGTAGAAACTCTCTCCCGTTCTTGGCGTATTTCCTTAGCAGAAAACCGCAAGTTTCAAGGTGAGTATGGCGAGGACATAGCCCCAGGTGGAGGTAAGATTCGCTTGCTAAAGCCGTTAACTTATATGAATCGCTCAGGACAAGCAATCCAAGCGGTGACAAGTTGGTATAAATTGCCGCCTGAATCAGTGCTGGTGATTTATGATGATATGGATTTGCCCTTGGGAAAAACTCGGCTACGCTTATCTGGTTCGGCTGGGGGACATAACGGCATGAAAAGTGCGATCGCACATCTTAGTACCCAAAACTTTCCCCGTTTGCGAATCGGTATTGGTAAACCCAAAGGTGCAGCTAATAACGATGATTCTGATGCTATCTCCCATGTGCTGGGGCGATTTTCTGCCGCCGAAAATCAGCAGATGGCTCTTGTACTTCAGTTCGTGGTTGAGTGTCTTGAACTAAGCCTCAAGCAGGGAGTAGAAAAGGCGATGAATGTTTGTAATAGCCGCACCATTAATAATTCTGAGTCTTAGGGTTGGATGAATACTAGATTATAATCCAATACGCTTGGGTTAAGCATTTCTTTCTTCTCTTTGCGTCCTACCCTGCGGTCAGGCGCTTTGCGTCTACGTTCAAAAAAAGGACTTTGGCAAAGAGTTTTAGCTTTAACTGAACTATATTGCCTTATAGTCTTGGCAAAGGCGCTTATTTTGGTTGATGGGCAAGCGATTTTAGCTTGCTCCATCCAACCAAGATAAAGCTCCTAACCTCCTCTGTGCATAGAAAAAGTCACTTATCTACATCCTAATTTGGGGTGCGGTATAATTTAGTTATGATTAACAGGCTATTCGTCTAGTTGATGTGGATTATGTGTGCTTCTAATTAGCAGTATTGTGTAGGGCTATTTCGTTCTAGACATAAATTGCCTATAACTAAAGTTCATAGGCTTTTAGCTATAGTCCGTTTTAACGGACTATAACCTTTACTCAGTCGTCTTTAGACGACTTTCGCTATTAGACT
>Ga0116226_10001549_pt1 | contig 19953 bp, 20 predicted proteins | sample S1TSphfallax_FD_89692 | JGI IMG/M metagenome (GOLD analysis project Ga0116226, IMG submission 89692) | Host-associated microbial communities from peat moss isolated from Minnesota, USA - S1T2_Fa - Sphagnum fallax MG | ecosystem: Host-associated > Plants > Peat moss > Unclassified | place: USA... | reverse complement strand
GCACACGATCGATTAAAATTCTGCACGCAAGTGCTGAGCATATTTTTGTTAACGATAATGGGGTAGCCGGTGTTCTGGCGCGCCACGGCGATACTAAGCTGAAGCTGCCCGCCAGTAATGTGCTGCTGGCGACCGGCGGCATTGTCGGCGTGTTCGCGATCCGCCATGCGCGGCACCATCCGCATCCGCTGCTGGATCTGTCGCTGTTCCGCGTGCCGACTTTTTCCGTGTCGGTCAGTGGCGGCTCGTTTGTTCGGATTGGCGTCGGCGCATTCCCGTTTCTCTTGCCGCTGATGCTGCAGATCGGGTTCGGCATGTCGGCCTTCTCTTCCGGCCTCCTGACATTTTCGGCGGCGCTGGGCGCGATGGCGATGAAGGCGAGTGCAGGGCCGGTGCTGCGCTGGTTCGGGTTTCGGAGCGTTCTGATCGTTAACGGGATCATCAGCGCCGTGTCGATTGGGATCTGCGCGCTGTTCGATGGCGCGACACCCTATGTGGTGATGTTTATCGTGCTGCTGATCGGCGGGTTCTTCCGGTCGCTGCAATTCACAAGCCTGAATACAGTCGCCTATGCTGATCTGCCCGCGTCCAAAATGAGCGGTGCAACCAGCCTTTACAGCATGGTGCAGCAAGTATGCCTGGGGGCAGGGGTGGCTGTGGGCGCGCTGGTATTACATCTGGCGCAAGCCTGGCAAGGCTCAGCCGGCGGCAGTCTGACGCTGGCCGATTTCCGCGTCGCATTTGCTGTGGTGGGTGGTATTTCGCTGCTCGGCGTGCCGTTTTTCTTGGGCCTCGCCGAAGATGCCGGTGCAGAGGTCAGTCTGCACCGGCATAAGGGCTGAACGGACGCTTATTCAGACGTCCTTTCGGATCAGAACTTAAACGATACCTCGGCACCGAACACGTCGGCGGACGAGCTTGCCGTGCCGCTGACCAGATTCTGCACGCCTGCGGTCTCGACCAGTGTGTGATCGACATTCGCGTTGACGAAGAACAGATGCTGATAGCTGCCGCTCAGCGCGATCGCCGGGGTCAGCTTGTAGGTGGCGCCCAGCGCGATCCAATAGCGATCGCTGTCCGGCAGGCGGATATCGCGGTAGATTTCCTGCGTCGGCGCCTGATCATAGGCCGCACCGGCACGGACCGATAATTGGTCATTGACCTTGTATTCGCCACCAACCGACACGAAGGATGTATCGCGGTAATTTTCGATGACGTTGTCCGCCGGCTGATAGGGGTTGCCGAAGGAGACGTCGATTGACTGGAACTTGGACCAGTTGGTCCACTGATAGGAAACGTCTAAGCGCAGTTCCGGCGTGACTTGGTTGCTGAGGCCGACCAGGATGTTCCCGGGCAGTTGGAGCGGCGTGGTCGCGCTGGTGTTCTGGAAGGCGCCCGTCTGCGCGATGATCGCACGGTATTGCAGCGGAACCTGGAAGGTCGATGTGCCCTTGATGTCCTGTTCGATGCCGGACCGGTACGAGATGCCCGCCCGCGTCGTCGCATCGAGCTGCGCGCTGAAGCCGATATCATAGCCGGCGTTCCAGGAATTTCCGGCGAGGTCAGCATAACCGTCGTTAATGGTCTTGCTGCCCCCGGCTGCGATCAGCTGCTCGGCCAACGGCAGCGGGATCGCTCCGGCCTTCGCCAGCGTCAACGGGACCAGCGTCCCGAAATCGATTGCATTGCTGAGCCGTGCTTGCGCCCGCTCGATCGTCACGCCAGCGCCGACCGACAGCCAATCCGTGAGCTTATAGGCAGCGCTTGGGTTGATGTCGACGACCGTGACTTCGGAAACCAGCGCCTGGTAACGAACGGCGCTGTCCGAGCTATAGTTCGTGGCAAGACCAAACGGTACGCTGAGACCAATGCCAACACGCAAATCGTCTGTCGGCGCCCATAGCGCATAGGTCGCCGGAACATATTTCGACACGGTAAAATCATGGCCGTCGCCGCCCGATCCGGGCACCGACGCAACGCCGATATTGGTCGACGAGCTCGCGACGTTGAGATGCGCCGTCGGATCGATAAAATTCTCTGTCGCCGACGTTTGGAACCCATCGAAATAGACCATGCCGGCCGGGTTGGTCGTGATGGTCGAGATATCGGCAGCACCCGCGCCAATGCTGGCGTCGGCCTCACCGTTGGTGATTGCGGAGTTTTCCCGCAGTGCAAATCCGGACGCGTAAGCTTGTCCCGCTCCCAACGTTGCGGCAGCACCGCACAGGGCGAGCCCGGCTAGGGCAATCTTCATTGTAAACTTCCTCCCAAAGGTTCGTCGGTCTATCGACCTTCACGGCATCGGTGCCTAACGTCATATTAGTAACGTCGCGTGCGATTGGCTATCATATAAACGTCGATATCTTAAGCACTGGACGATACGGGCCTGAACATCTCAGCCTCGTCGTTCTGGCATGTCTGTCAAACCGTTGAAATATCAAGTAGAGCCCAGTGCCTTGGCTGACTCATTAAACGTACAGGATCTTACCTCGCGGCTGCTCTATCGGGATGCCGGTATTCTGGTGCTCGACAAACCCGCTGGAATTGCAGTCCATCAGGCACCCGGGGCCGGACCGACGCTTCAGGCTTCTTTGGAATCGATACGGTTCGGTCTGAAATGGACGCCGGGTCTGGCGCATCGGCTCGACCGCGATACAAGTGGCTGTCTGGTACTGGGCCGCCACCCTCAAGCATTGCGCCGTCTCAATGAATTATTCGCGGCCGGCGCGGTTGAAAAGACCTATTGGGCGATCTGTGAGGGCGTACCGACAGAGATTGCGGGGGTCGTCAATCTCCCCCTTCTGAAAGTTCATCGGGGTAAGCAATGGCGAATCCTAAGCGATCCTGCTGGACAATCGGCATCGACGGAATGGCGCGTGCTCGGGACCGGCGACGGGCGGAGCTGGCTCGAATTGCGGCCACAGCAAGGCCGCATGCATCAGATCAGGGTGCATTGCGCGTCCCTTTTATGTCCCGTCATCGGCGACCCGCTCTACGGCATTGCGGGTCGTCCGGGCGAACGGCTCCACTTGCTCGCGCGGCGGGTCGGGTTTCAGTTCGACCGCAAGAAGTATGTTGAAGCGGTCGCGCCGCCGCCGCCCCACATGCTTCCCGCCCTTGTCGCATGCGGGTATCGGGACCCGGAATCTGAAGGGCTCATAAAGGCGGACGGGATCGATAGCGGGCAAGGTGCCGAGTCGGGGCCGGGCATAAAGCGGTAGTAACTGAGCCAGCCCGGCTGCATGCGCGTAACAAGCGTGATGCCGCCGCATGCGACTCGTGTCGATAAGCATTGCAGACGATCACTAAGGTAATTCGTACATCAAGTCGTCAGTCGCTATTGATCTTCGACCTGAAAGCTGGCTATCTCTAGAAAGATTTTCGATCAATCTAAGCTATCTAGAACCAACTCTTGTCAGTAAACCCTCTCGGAGTCTTTCCATGAAACTGTTTTCTTCCATGTTCGCCGCCCTGGCGCTCGTTGGTGTAACCGCGATGCCTGTATCCGCCTCTGCGCAGGAGGTCGGGGCTGCCGACGCGCCGAAGACCGCACCGCATGCGCATCATGTGCACAAGGCTGCGGCCCATCGGTCGCACCACTCGTCCCATCACCACAAGTCTGCTGCAAAGCAGGGCTAAGCCTTTTACTTCGGTGTAAAGTATTGGTTCTCTCTGAACCAGTCGACCGCATCGATAAAACCTTGACGCGCCGGCCTTGGGTTATAGCCCAAGGCCTTACGTGCCTTATCGATCTTAAAGAACATTTTCTTCCGGGCTAGTTTGGCGCCGTCTACCGTGACGAACGGTTCCCGCTTGCTGAGACGGCTTGATGCCTCCGCCAGATAGGCGATCGGCAGGATAAGGCCGGCCGGAAGTTTAATCACCGGTGGTTTCCGCCCTGCGAGCGGGCAGACGAGCCCCAGGACCTGTGCCAACGTCAGATTTTCGCCGCCTAGAATATAGCGTTCGCCAATCGTCCCACGTTCGAAGGCGAGTAAATGGCCCTCGGCGACATCATCGACATGCGCGAAATTGAGTCCCGTATCGACATAGGCCGGCATACGGCCTGAGGCCGCTTCGACGATCATGCGGCCGGTTGGTGTCGGCTTGATATCGCGCGGCCCGATCGGGGTCGACGGGTTGACGATGATGGCGGGGAGGCCGCGCTCGCTCACCAGCCGCCGTACCGCCTCTTCGCTGAGATATTTCGAGCGCTTATAAGGACCGATCATGTCGTCGAGCGTTACGGGCGTCGCCTCGTCCGCGTCTTGGCCAGGCACCAGTCCAAGCGTCGCTACACTGGATGTATGCACGATGCGGCGCACCCCTGCCGCGAGGCAGGCTTCCATCAGCGCCAGCGTGCCGTCGACATTGGCGCGATACATTGCATCCGGCTCTGGCACCCAAAGCCGATAATCTGCCGCAACATGGAATAGCGCCTCGACGCCCGCGACGGCCGGCGGCAGGGTCGCAGGATCACTCAGACTCCCGATCACTTCGGTGACCGGTAAGCCCTGGATATTGCGCCGGTCGCTCTCGGCGCGGACGAGAACGCGGACATCATGTCCCGCTTCGATCAGCTTGCGGGCAACGGCCGAGCCGACGAAGCCGGTAGCACCGGTCACAAGACACAACATGGCGGAAGCGACTCTCGTTTATTGCGTACCGCCTTCCCATGCCCGCCGTAGCTTCCGGGCGCAAGAGGCCTGTTGTGATCAGTCGTCTGCAATCCGCAACGGCTCCATGCAGCAATTTCGACGCGACTGCGCTTGTCTTGGCGACCAATCAGGACTAAATCAGTACGGAATAGACGGGAGCCGACGCGATGGTGATTTTGAGCAAGTTGGCAGATTATGGTGTGATCATCATGACGCATCTCGCCGAGACGGCACCGTCTCAGGTGAATGCGGTGCAGCTTGCTGCTGAAACCCGCCTGCCGCCCGCTACAGTCTCCAAGGTCCTGAAATTGCTGGCACGCGCCGGTATCGTCTCGGCAGTCAGGGGCGCTACGGGCGGCTATCGTCTGGCGCGGGCGGCGCCGCAAATTTCAGTTGCCGATGTCGTCGCGGCGATCGATGGCGCGATGGCCATGACTCAGTGTGCAACCACCGCCAGTCCTTGCGACCGCTTGGATTTCTGTCCGACCCGGCCACATTGGTACCGTATCAATCAAGCCGTCGAGCGAGCGCTCGACGGCATCAGCATCCACGACATGGTGGCGCATAGCCCGCCGCCTCAGTTGTTTGGCGCCTTGGAAACGAGTGCATCATGAGCTTAAGCACAATCGACACCGTCCGCGAAGTCACGGACCAGAAGTACAAATACGGCTTCGTCACGGATATCGAGAGCGATAGTGCGCCGCCGGGCCTGGATGAGAGTACGGTACGTTTCATCTCCGCCAAAAAAGGTGAACCGGATTGGCTGCTCGAATGGCGCCTCGAGGCATTCCGCACCTGGAAGGAGATGGCAAATCCCGATTGGGCGAAGCTCAGGATTGCGCCGATCGATTATCAGGCCTCGACCTATTACTCCGCGCCAAAGCAGAAACCGAAATTGAACTCGCTTGACGAGGTCGATCCGGAATTGCTGAAAACCTATGAGAAGCTTGGCATTCCGTTGAATGAGCGCGCGATGCTGGCCGGGGTTGCGGTCGACGCAGTGTTCGATAGCGTCTCGGTCGCGACGACCTACAAGGGCAAGCTCGCGGAACTCGGCATCATCTTCTGCTCGATCAGCGAGGCAGTGCGCGAGCATCCTGATCTGGTCCGGCGCTATCTGGGATCAGTCGTGCCGGTCGCCGATAATTTCTTCGCGGCGCTGAACTCGGCGGTCTATAGCGACGGATCGTTCGTCTATATTCCGGCCGGCGTCAAATGCCCGATGGAGCTATCGACCTATTTCCGCATCAATGCCGCCAATACCGGACAGTTTGAGCGGACTTTGGTGATTGCCGATGCGGGCGCCCGCGTCTCCTATCTCGAAGGCTGTACCGCGCCGCAACGCGATGAGAATCAGCTTCATGCCGCGGTCGTGGAACTCATCGCGCTGGAAGGCGCGGAGATCAAATACTCGACGGTACAGAACTGGTATCCGGGCGATGCCGAGGGCAAAGGCGGCATCTATAATTTCGTGACGAAGCGCGGCGAATGCCGAGGCGCCAATTCGAAGATCTCCTGGACCCAGGTCGAAACCGGCTCCGCGATCACCTGGAAATATCCGAGCTGCATCCTGACCGGCGACAATTCGATCGGCGAGTTCTATTCGGTGGCACTCACCAACCATTATCAGCAGGCCGATACGGGTACGAAGATGATCCATATCGGGCGCAACACGCGCTCGACCATCATCTCCAAGGGCATCTCGGCCGGGCGCGGCCAGAACACCTATCGCGGGCAGGTCAAAATGCTGCCCAAGGCCGCAAATGCCCGCAACTACACGCAGTGCGACTCCTTGTTGATCGGCGACAAATGCGGCGCCCATACCGTGCCTTACATCGATGTGTTCAATCGGACCGCACGGGTCGAGCATGAGGCGACGACATCGAAGGTCAGCGAGGACCAGATGTTCTACTGCCAGCAGCGCGGCCTTACCCCCGAAGATGCGCTATCGCTGATCGTCAACGGCTTCGCCAAGGAAGTGCTGAAGGAATTGCCGATGGAATTTGCGGTCGAAGCGCAGAAGCTGCTGGCGGTCAGTCTCGAAGGCAGCGTCGGTTAGAAGATAAGAACAAGAAGCGGATTGAGAAGAATGCTTGAGATTACGAACCTCCATGCCGGCATCGAAGGTAAGGAAATTTTGCGCGGCGTGTCGCTCAACGTGCGGCCCGGCGAAGTACATGCGATAATGGGGCCGAACGGCTCCGGCAAATCGACGCTGGCGAGCGTGATCGCCGGCCGCGATGGGTATGAGGTCAGCAGCGGATCTGTGACCTATCTGGGCAAGGATCTGCTGGCACTCGATGCCGATGTCCGTGCGCGCGAGGGCGTATTCCTCGCCTTCCAATACCCGGTCGAGATTCCGGGCGTGAACAACATGTATTTCCTGCGTATGGCGGTGAATGCCGGTCGGCGTCATCGCGGCGAGTCCGAGCTTGATGCCGGGCAGTTTCTGAAGACTGTCCGCCAGACCCTGAAGCTCCTGGATATCAGCGAGGATCTGCTGAACCGCTCGGTCAATGTCGGATTTTCCGGCGGCGAGAAAAAGCGCAATGAAATCTTTCAGATGGCGCTGCTGAACCCTAGACTCGCCATCCTCGATGAGACCGATAGCGGGCTCGATATCGATGCGCTGCGTCAGGTCGCGGATGGGGTCAACAAGCTGCGGTCACCGGATCGCGCCTATATCGTGATCACCCATTATCAGCGGCTGTTGGACTATATCGAGCCCGACCATGTTCATGTGCTGAGCCAGGGCAAGATCGTTATGAGCGGCGATAAGCAGCTCGCGCATGAGCTTGAAAAGAGCGGCTATGCCATGCTGGGCACCGCGGCGTGAGTGCGGTCAGCGTGAGCACCGCATCCGAGCCGACCGCGTCGCAGCGTTTCCTGGACGCGCTGATCCCCGTCGTCGGGCCGCTATCGGCGATCCGCGTGGCCGGCCGGGCGCAGTTTCAGAAGAGCGGATTTCCAACCCGTCGGAACGAGGCCTGGCGCTTCACCGATCTCAAACCCCTGATCGACGCACGCTTCGCGCCGGTGGCACCGTCCGATGATCTGGCTGGGCTAGACGAAGCGGTTGCCCGCCATCCGGCTGGGGTCGATCGCCTGGTGTTCGCCAATGGCCGGTTCGATCCGAGCCGCTCGGAGATTGGCGCGCAGGTCGATGGCGTTATCCTCGGTGCCTTTGCGAATTGGGCGCTTTCCCATGAAGCCGAGGCGACGGCGTTGTTCGATCTCGCGGGCGGCGCCGAGCGCGCGCTCCTGTCCTTGAATGCGGCATTCTTCGGCGACGGCTTGGTGCTGGACGTCCCAGCCGGCGTGACGCTGGAGCGGCCGGTTCACGTGCTCTATTGGAATCAGCCGGTTGCTAGTCATATCAAGTCATTGATCCGGTTGGGTGACGGCGCGAAGGCAACGGTCGTGCAGCATTTCGCCGGCTCGGGCCAAGGCTGGACCAATCTCGCGGAAACGGTAGAACTGGGCGCCAAAGCGCATCTCGGTCTTCATACGCTCCAGGATGAGGCCGCCGAGGCGCTGCACACGGCGCATCTAACGGCATCGATCGGTGCCAGGGCCGAGTTGAACGCCTTCCGCCTCGATCTCGGCGGGCGGCTGAGCCGGGAAGATGGCGTTCTCACCATCGCTGGCGAAAATGCGGTTTGCGGCTATTCCGGTGCTTATCTTTTGTCGGGGCGTCAGGAACAGGCGGTGGCGTCGGTTATCGAACATGCAGTCCCCCGCGGCCGGACCCATGAAGTGTTCAAGGGGTGCATCGCCGATCGGGCGCATGGCGTGTTCCAGGGCAAGATCCGTGTGGCGCCGGATGCGCAGAAGACCGATGGCTACCAGCTCAACAAGACGATCCTGCTGGGCGAGCGGGCGTCGATCGATGCAAAGCCCGAACTCGAGATCTATGCCGATGACGTCAAATGCAGCCATGGCGCGACCGTTGGTGATCTTGACGAGACTGCGCTGTTCTATCTCCGCTCCCGCGGCATCCCGGCTGATATAGCGCGGCACATGCTGATCAAGGCCTTCCTGGTGGAGACGGTCGAACTCATTCAGCACGTGCCGACGCGTGATCTCTTTGCGGCTGCTATTGCCGATCGTTTGGCAGGGGAGTCGCCATGATCCACGCGATCCTGCAGGAAGCCGCCTTCGATCCGCGCGTCGTGAAGCGCGATTTCCCGATTTTCCGCAACAACCCTGATGTCGTCTTCCTCGATACCGCGGCCAGCGCGCAGAAGCCGCAGATCGTGATCGATGCGATCTCGCATTTCTATGAGCGTGACTACGCCAATGTGCATCGCGGCGTCTATGGGCTGAGCCAGCGCGCGACTGATCTTTACGAAGCAGCGCGCTTCACGGTGCGGCGCTTCCTGAATGCGCGCCATGCTCGGGAAATCATCTTCGTGCGTGGTGCAACCGAGGCGATCAATCTGGTCGCCCAGACCTATGGTCCGGCCTTTTTGAAAGCCGGCGACGAGATCGTCCTCACCGAGTTCGAGCATCATTCGAACATCGTGCCCTGGCAGATGCTGCGCGATCGGATCGGCGTCAAGCTGGTCGTGGCGCCGATGGATCCGACCGGCGGGCTCGATATCAGCCAGTTTGAGGCGCTGCTGTCCGACCGCACGCGACTGGTCTCGGTCACCCATGTCGCCAACGCCACCGGCACCGTGATGCCGGTCGATGCGATTATCCGGCTGGCCCATCGGTACGGCGCGCACGTGCTGCTTGATGGCTGTCAGGCGGCTCCGCGCATGCCGGTCGATGTGCAGGCGTTGGATTGCGATTTTTACGTCTTTTCCGGCCATAAGACCTATGGCCCGACCGGGATTGGCGTGCTCTATGGCCGCGAAGCCCTGCTGGAGCGGATGCCGCCCTGGCAAGGCGGTGGCGACATGATCCTCAGCGTCACCTTCGAAGAGACGCTCTATAACGAGATCCCGCATAAATTCGAGGCGGGGACTCCGGATATCACCGGCACGCATGGCCTAGCGGTTGCGCTCGATTACATGGAACAGCTCGGCCGTGAGCGGATTCTGGAGCATGAGGAACGCCTGACCGATTACGGCGCGCGCCGTCTGGCGGCGTTGGACGGCGTCCGGCTGATCGGTGCCGGCAATCGGCGCCTGGGTGTCCTGTCCTTCGAGGTTGAGGGCGTGCATGCCCATGATCTGGCGACGATTCTCGATCGGCATAACGTGGCGGTGCGCGCTGGGCATCATTGTGCGCAGCCGCTGATGGATCGGCTCGGCGTGGCCGCCACGGCGCGCGCGTCATTCGGCGTCTATAATGACGAGGCGGATGTCGATGCCTTGATCACTGCGGTCGAAGCCGCGCAGGAGCTGTTCCGGTCATGATTGATTTGCGCGATCTTTATCAGGACATCATCCTGGATCACGGCCGCAAGCCGCGGAATTTCCGCAAGCTCGACCATCCGAGCCATCTGGCGCAGGGCCATAACCCGCTCTGCGGCGATCGGGTCACGGTCTATCTTGATGTCGAGGACGACAAGATCAAGGATGTCGCATTCGAAGGGCGCGGCTGTGCGATCTCGACCGCATCATCGTCGCTGATGACAGAGGTGCTGAAGGGCAAGAGTCTGGCTGAGGTCAAACTGCTGTTTCAGGCGTTTCACGGCACGGTTACGGAACAGGCCGATCTCGCCGAACTGCCCGAGGATCTCGCCGATGATTTCGATCGGTTGGCGCCGCTCTCGGGAGTGAAGGCGTATCCGGCGCGGGTCAAGTGCGCGACGCTCGCTTGGCACGCCGTTGAGGCTGCGCTGAAATCCGGCGGTGTCCCGGCCGAGCCGGTCAAAACGGAGTAGCGCCGTCATGATCCCCGATGATGGCAAATCCCTGTTCGACTTCATGCCGTCCCCGCCACCCGGCGGATCGTCCGCAGCGTTTTCGCGGCCGACCGATGAGGACCGCGATCCGGTCCTCCAGGAACGCGTGCTGGAGGCGCTGGGCAGCGTCTATGACCCGGAGATCCCGGTCAATCTGGTGGAACTGGGCCTGATCTATGCGCTGGATGTCGGCAAGGATGGCCGCGTTGCCATAGACATGACCTTGACCAGCCCAAGCTGCCCCGTCGCGGGCGCTCTCCCCCGCGAGGTCGAAATCGCTGTCCGTGCGGTAGCGGGCGTGACCGACGTGCATGTCGAACTGGTCTGGACACCACCCTGGCATCCCGGGCTGATGACCGAAGCGGCGAAGCTAGAACTGAATATGTTCTAACACGGCGTATGCCATCGATTGAGAAGCCCGGCAGCCGGCAGCGCATGACAATGTTGGCCACGGTCGCGCTGCTGGCCGGGTTATATGGCTGGGCGGAGGTGCTCTCGACCACCGACCATCCGGGCTCGATCGGGCTGAACTACAATTGTTTCGGCACCGACTGGATGGTGTTCTACGCGGCGGGCCAGCGTGCTGAAGCCGGCGCGACCACCGGTCTTTATGACGGTGTTGCCTTCACCGCCCAGCTCAATGCGCAATTCCACGAGCTGCTGCGCCAGAGCCTGGAGTTCCGGCCGTTTCTCTACCCCCCGCATCTGCTGTTGCTGCTGATGCCGTTCGGGCTCCTCGGCTTCCACGCATCTTACATACTGTTCCTCGTCGCCAGCTTTGCCGCTCTCTGTGGCGCCCTGTCGCTCTGGATCAAAGATCGGCGTGTATTGCTGTCAGCGATCGCGGTGGTGGCGGTAAGCCTGGTTGCCTCATCGATGGTCGTGCTCGGGCAGAATGGATTTTTGACGACGGCGCTGCTGGTCGGCGGTTTCGGCTGGCGGCGACAGCGTCCGATCCTGGCTGGTATCCTGTTCGGCGTCCTGACCATGAAGCCGCAACTGGGACTGATGGTGCCAGTGGCGATGATCGCGGGGCGGGACTGGCGCGTGCTCGGCAGCGCCGCGGTCACCGCGCTTCTGCTGATCGGGATCAGCGTCATGCTGTTCGGCATCGAACCCTGGCAGGACTGGATCGGGATCGGGCTGCATCCGTCCGCCGAGTTCGCCGACCGGGTTTATCGCACGAACATCCAGTGGGGCGAGGGGATTTTCGCAACGGTTCGGTCGCTCGGCGTACCAGTCGACGGCGCGCGCCTTGCACAAATTATAGTGACATTGGGCGCCGCAGTGACAGTCTGTTGGGCCTGCCGCCGGCCGATCCGGCCCGATCTCCAACTCGCGATCCTCTTGGTCGCAACCCCGCTCGCGGCACCGCATGTGGCCGTCTATGATCTGATGGGGATTCTGATCGCGGCCGGCGTTCTGCTGTTGAATGACCAGGAACCGCGGCCGCACCATCTTTATTGTGCGTTCATCATATGGCTCGCGCTCCTGATGCCGCCACCGGCTATGACGCCGCTCGGGCTGGCGATCCCAGGGACTATGCTGTGGCTCGGAGGGCTGCTGGTGTTGGAAGCGGGGCGCCGCCGCTATGATGAGATCGTCTCGAGCGAGGAGCGTACTTTATGAGTCTGACCCCTTTAACCATGAAAAACCGAAGCAACCGGGTCCCCTGCGTTTAGCGTGCGACCGACTGACACGCCGTGCCGATTATAATAGGCCGAAACGGCCGCACGCTTCATCCTTCTCCTGATCGACAACGGCGCTTGCTAAGCCTAGAACCAAAAGGTATACACCTCGCTGTTCTAGGCATGGAAGCGACGATGCGTCAGACCAATCCGAATTTCATGAACGGGGTGCCCGAGCTCCTGATCCTCAGATTGCTGCTGCACCAGGAGATGTACGGCTACGAGGTTGTCCAGGCGCTGCGCGACCAGAGCGGTGCGATGTTCGCCTTTGGGGAAGGCGTGGTCTACCCGGTTCTGCATGGGCTTGAGAAGGCGGGTGCGGTGACCGCGCGGCGTAAGATCGTGGCTGGGCGGAGTCGGGTCTATTACGCGCTGACACCGGCCGGTCGGCAGCGCCTCGATGGTATGGCAAGCGACTGGTCCTCACTTGCCGATGCGATCCGTGACTTTCTGGCGGGAGGTCCGCATGCCGGCACTGTTTGAGGATCTGCGTGAGCGGTTGCTGGCGGCAGGGATCGGACCTGCGCGGGTCGGGCGGTATCTTCGCGAACTCGACGATCATTTCGAGGATCTCGTCGATGCGATGTTGATCGAAGGGGCGTCGGTCGACGAAGCAAGGATGGCTTCCTTGCGCCTCATGGGTACCCCCGAAACCCTCGCTCAGGCGATGCTCGCCCGTCCCGAATTGCGATCTTGGCTGGCGCAGGCGCCCTGGCTGGTCTTGCCGGCCGGGGCACTGCTGTCGCTCGCGGCTGGGTATGTCCCATCGCTGCTATTCCTGCTCGGCGCTGTCAAATTCTTCGGGATTGCGGCCGAGGGGCATCTCATGCCGCCCGCGTGGTTGCCGGGGAGTGCCGAGCCGCTCTTCGGCTTCGATCACGTCGCTCTCCCCGTCCTGATCGGCTGGGGCATCGCCTTCGCGGCTTCCCGCCAAAGGTTGCCGTTGCTCTGGCCCCTGATCTCAATAATCGCGATAGCGCTGCTGGGCGCCGGCATCGTTTTCGCCGCAGACTGGCCCACCACGCCGCGGCAGTGGGCGATCTGTTTCGGCACGCCGCTGGTTTACCCCGATCTCCCGATGGACTGGGCCGATTATGGGTGGTCGACACTGATCATTCTGGTTTTGACGGTTGTTCCGACCTGCATCGCTGTCCGGTTCCGACACAACGGAGAAACACATTGCGTTTGATGACAAGTTTATTGGCCCTGTGCGTCGGTTTAGCCGGCTGCGCGACGCCTGGGCCCGACGACGTGCTGAAGCATGCCGCAGCGGGTAAGGGCGATGATGGGGTGGTTGCCGTTGCGGCCGGAAATTCATCCGACAAAATTGCCATGCAGTCGGCCAAGGACCAGCTAGACCAGCATGTAGCGAGCGTAAACGCTAAGGCGGCCGTGGATCTGCCGGTAATGCCGGGGGTTCAGCAGATGACGATCGAAGGTCCGCGCAGCTTCGCAGGGATTTGGCGTATGGTTTCGCCGACGACATTGACCGTACAATCAGGCGGCGATGCGACCTACGAGCATGTCCAGACATTCATCTGCCGGTTCGATCAGCATGAAGCGGCCCTGACCGGCGCCTGCCTGCCCTCGCGCAGCAATATCAAGGGCGAGGTCGACGGTAAAACGGTAACGCTGAGATGGTCACGGGGGCTCGTTTCCTCCGGCATGTCGGGCACGCTGCTGTCCCCGACCGACTTTCACGGCATATTATCCATCGGCGCAATCGGCATCCGGGTGCCGACCGACATTCCGGTCTATGGCACCAAGCTCGGCAGCGCGACGGCGCCCCACGATACGGATCAGATCGCCGGCCCGGTGTTGCAGGAACTGGCGCGGGGAAAATTTGAGCCCGACGACTTCACTTCCACCACGGCGGCGGAACTTCGCGACACACCGCTCTTTTCCGAGCGAGAGCGGCAGGCGCTGGGGATGCCTATTGATCTCATCCTGCTCGACCGGATCCAAATACCGGCCAACGAGGAAGCGCCTGCCCAGACGATGGCAGCCTATGATGCGGAGTTCGAACATGGCTGGCGACTCTGCGGCGTTGTCGTGAATAGCGCGCAGAAGGTTGACCGCGTCGAATGCAGATGATCGCCTGCTAACTGCGCAGCGACGACGTTGTCATGACAACGTCGCGGTCCTCCTGTACCCTCGTTCGACGCTTCAGGAGAAACCGATCCCGTGACCCGTCCGACGACGACCCGCCGCCGCGCCGCTGAGCCTAAGCCGGAACAGCGCTTTATCAATCGCGAATTATCCTGGCTTGCCTTCAATGAGCGGGTATTGGAAGAGGCGGATAATCCCGACCATCCGCTGTTCGAGCGGCTGCGCTTCCTGTCGATCTCGGCGAATAATCTCGACGAATTCTACATGGTCCGCGTCGCCGGCCTGCGCGGGCAGGTCAATGCTGGGGTTGAGACGCCGAGCCAGGATGGGTTGACGCCGGCGCAGCAATTATCCGCGGTGCATCTGAAGGTCTCGGCTCTGATGCATGCCCAGCAGGAATGTTATCGCCGGCTGCGCACCCAGCTAAAGGCCGTCAATGTCGCAGTGATCAGGGCCTCAGAGACGACGGAAACCGAGCGTGTCTGGCTGCATAACCGCTTCATGGCGGATGTGTTTCCGCTGCTGACGCCGCTCGCGGTCGATCCTGCGCATCCGTTTCCATTCATCACCAATCTGGGTTTCGGGCTGGCGCTGCATCTGACGCGGCTTGCCGACGCCAAGCGGATGCAGGCGCTGCTGCTGCTGCCGCCTGGGATCGGCCGTTTCATCCGGCTGCCGGGTAGTGATATCCGGATGATTCCGATCGAGCAGGCTGTCGGCATGTTTCTCGACCGGCTGTTCCCCGGATTTTCGGTGATCGGGCAGGGCGCGTTCCGGATCATCCGTGACAGCGATATCGAGGTCGAGGAAGAGGCCGAAGATCTGGTCCGGCTGTTCGAAACCGCGCTGAAGCGGCGACGGCGCGGCAATATTATCCAACTCGGCGTCGCATCGAACATGCCCGCCGATCTCAGGCAATTCCTGGCGGAGCGGGTCCATGCCGCACCGGATGACGTGCTCCAGCTCGATGGGCTCTTGGGCCTCGCCAATCTCAGCCAGCTGATCGTGGATGAGCGGCCGGATCTCAAATTCGTGCCGTATAATGCGCGCTTTCCAGAGCGGATCCGCGATTTCGGCGGCGATTGCTTCGCCGCGATCCGGCAGAAAGACATCATCGTCCATCACCCGTATGAGAGCTTCGACGTGGTGGTGCAGTTCGTGCGTCAGGCCGCGCGGGACAATGACGTGGTGGCGATCAAACAGACGCTCTACCGCACCTCCAACGACAGCCCGATCGTCCGCGCGCTGATCGAAGCGGCTGAAGCCGGCAAGTCGGTCACCGCGCTCGTCGAGCTCAAGGCACGGTTCGATGAGGAGGCCAATATCCGCTGGGCGCGCGATCTGGAGCGGGCCGGCGTGCAGGTGGTCTATGGCTTCGTCGAGATGAAGACCCACGCCAAGGTCAGCCTCGTGGTCCGGCGCGAAGGCGGGGGCTTGCGCTCCTACGTCCATTTCGGGACCGGCAATTACCATTCGGTCACCGCCAAGATCTATACGGATCTCAGCTTTTTCACGACCGATCCGGCGCTGTGCCGCGATGCGAGCCGGCTGTTCAACTACATCACCGGCTATGCGACGCCCGAAACGCTGGAAAAGATCGCGATCGCCCCGATCAACCTGCGTAACCGGCTGCTGGAGGCGATTGACGCCGAAATCGCCCATGCCCGCGCCGGCCGCCCGGCGACGATCTGGTGCAAGATGAACCAGCTGGTTGATTCAATTGCGATCGATGCGCTCTACCGTGCCTCGCAGGAGGGGGTGCAGATCGATCTCGTGGTGCGCGGCATTTGTTGTCTGAGACCCGGCGTCCCCGGCCTCTCCGACAATATTCGGGTGAAAAGCATCGTCGGACGGTTTCTGGAACATGGCCGCGTCTATGCGTTCGGCAATGGCGAACCGATGCCGAGCCGCAATGCGCTCGTGTTCATCAGCTCGGCCGACATGATGCAGCGTAATTTCGACCGGCGCGTCGAAGCCTTGGTGCCGATCGAAAACCCGACCGTGCATCAACAGGTGCTCGACGAGATTATGGTGGAAAATCTGAAAGACGAAGCGCAGAGCTGGGTGTTGAACGGCGAGGGCGTCTATAGCAGGGTGCCGCATGGTCCAGGCTCGATCAACGCGCAGAATTACTTCATGACCAACCCGTCTTTGTCCGGCCGTGGATCGGCCGCGCATAAGCCGCAAGGCGCGCCGCGTCTGGTGCTGGATAACGCATGAGCAGTGAAGGCGGCGCGCGCCCGGCGCGCTCCGATGCGGAGCTGCCACCGGGGCTTGAGGCGCTGGCGGAACGGCAGAAATCGATGGTGGGGGTCATCGATATCGGCTCCAATTCCCTGCGGTTGGTGCTGTATGACCGCCTCAGCCGGGCGCCGGTGGCGTTGTTCAACGAGAAAGTCATGTGTGCGCTCGGGCGTGGCCTCAATGCGACGGGGCGGCTCAATCCCGATGGCGTGATCCTCGCCAAGGATAATATCGAGCGGTTCATCCTCCTCTCCCGTCGGCTGGGTCTGGCGCGGCTCGATATATTGGCGACGTCTGCCGTGCGGGATGCCAGCGATGGCCCCGCCTTTGTGGCCGATATCGAGGCCCGGCTCGGGGTCAAGATCACGGTGATCGATGGGCTGCGGGAAGCCAGATTGGCGGCCTCGGGCGTCCGTGCCGGAATTCCGGACGCGGTTGGCATAACCGGCGATCTTGGGGGCGGCAGCGTCGAACTTGCGGTCACCGGCCCCTGGGCGTCTGGCTATGTGATCAGCCTGCCGATCGGCGCGCTTCGGCTGATCGAGGGCTCCGGCGACGAATTGCGTCCGCGTGCGGTGATTGACGCGGCCTTGGCGAGCGTGCCCTGGCTCGGTCAAGGCCGGGGCAAGCCGTTCTATGCCGTGGGCGGCACCTGGCGCACGCTCGCCCGGATCCATATGGAGCAGCAACGCTACCCGCTGCATATCCTGCAGAATTACGAGGTGCCCGCCACGGCCGTCCGCGGATTTCTGGAGGTCGTGGATCGCCTGTCGCGCCGTTCGGCGGAAAAGATGGTCGGCATCTCGCGCCGCCGCTTGGAGACCGTGCCACTGGCGGCTTATCTGCTGCATCGGCTCGTGCTCGCGATCGAGCCGTCGACGGTGGTGTTCAGCGCCTATGGGCTCCGCGAAGGCCATCTCTTCGAGCAACTGAGTCTGGCCGAGCAGAGCGAGGATCCGCTGCTGATCGCGACGCTCCACATGGCGCAGGCCAATCCACGCTTTGGCGCCGGTGGTGAGGAACTCGCCGGCTGGGCGGAACCGCTGTTGCCGGCTGCCTCACCATCTGAGGCTCGATTGCAGCGGGCCGCGGCGATCCTGTCGGATCTCGGTTGGAACGAACATCCGGATTACCGGGCAGAACAGGTGTTCATGCGGTGCCTGCGCATGCCGGTCCCTGGCCTTGACCATCCGGGGCGCGTGTTCATCGCCGCCGCGCTCCATGCGCGTTATGGCGGCAATCCGGAATATCCGGCCCTAGTCCAGATCCGACCCTTGCTGGACGCGGCGATGTTCGCGCGGGCGCGGTCGTTAGGCGTGGCGTTTCGGCTCGGCTATACGCTGACCGGCGGGGCGCCAGGGCTCATCGGCGACACATCGCTGTCGCTGGAGGGTGACGTCGTTGTGCTCACAATACCGGAGCATACCGCGATCTATACCGGCGAAGCCGTCCAACGCCGCCTCGAAGCCCTCGGCCGCGCCCTCGGCCGCCGCGCCATGGTGAGACGCGCGGGGTGATGCAGGAGCGGTAGATCTGCCCCGCCAGCGCACCACAAGGGGGAGGGAAAGGCAATTGCTGCATTGCCGGCCGATGGTCGCGTCTCGCTCATCGGTTATTCGGCGAACTCGTCGTGGGGTTGGGCTGTGAACCCGGTGGGACGCCGCCCGAGTAGGCCGGGGCGCCGGGGACCGGGCCTTCGCTGGGCCCGTGGATATATTCGCTGCTGGAGCCCGAGGCCGGCGCGTCGTCGGCGCGGCCGGGCGTTTTGTCCGGTGTCGGGACATTAGCTTCGATCGGGGCCGGTTCATAAGGCGACATGCCGGGGGCTGGGGGCGGCATGGGTTTGCGGGTGCCGTTATCCTGCGCCAGCGCGGTTCCGCTGATGAGACCAACTGCCAACAAAGCGAACCCAAGCCGTTGATACGCGATCATGAGGTTTCCTTTCGGTAAGGGCGGCATCGAGCGCCGCTTCATATGCGGTAAACTCCTGCGCAACCTAAAGGCTCCATCGCCGTTCAAGATCGCATCGACATCTAGGAGGAGCGAGGATCATGCGGGGCGTATTATTGTGGGCAGTCGGCGTGCCGATCCCGGTCATCATCGTCTTGTGGCTGGTGCACGTCATCTAGGGCGCTCATCCCGCCGGGATCAGCTCGATTTCGTGGCTGATCTCGGCGGTGGCGCCCAGCATGATCGAGGCCGAGCAATATTTCTCGGCGGAAAGGGCGACCGCCCGTTCGGCCTTGGCGCGCGATAGATCCGTGCCGGTCAGGCGATAGATCAGCTTGATATGCGTAAAGACTTTGGGATCGGTCTCGGCGCGCGTCGCTTCAACCTCGACGACACAGCCGCTGATCTGCTCGCGGCCGCGCTCCAGGATCAGCACGACATCAAACGCGGTGCAGCCGGCGAGGCCGATCAGCAGCATTTCCATCGGCCGAATGCCGGCATTGCGACCGCCGGACTCCGGGGCGCCATCCATCACGACCGAATGGCCGCTGCCGGACTCGCCGACAAACATGCGGCCATCGACCCAGGTGGCGCGGGCTTTCATGCTCATCCCTGCACCCACGGCAGCGCATCATGCTTCCAGCCCGCGACCGAGCCGCGATGCTTCTCCGCATCATGCGGCCCTTCGAACCCGTCCGAGATATTATAGGCCGCCCCGAACCCATGCTGAGTCAGCAGTACCGCCGCCGATTTGCTGCGCGCGCCGGAGCGGCAAAGCAGCAGCACTTTGTGCGCCGGTGTCACGCCCGCCTCGGTCAGTTCCTCGACAAAGCGGGCATTGAGCGTGCCCTCGGGCCAGGTCTGCCACTGCACGCGGAGCACGTTCTTGCCCAGCCGCGACAGGTCGGGTAGGCCGACATAATTCCATTCCGGCTGGGTCCGGACATCGACCAGCACCGCATTGGGTTCGGTCTCAAGGCTCTGCCACGCTTCGGTTGGGGTGACATCGCCGGCATAGGATTGGGTCATGACGGGGAGATCCTTCGAGAGTTGCCAGAAATTCCTCCCCTGCGCAGCGGGGGAGGGGGACCATGCGCAGCATGGTGGAGGGGGCAATTTCGGTGCTGCGCCCCCTCCACCCCGCTTCACGCGGTTCCCCTCCCCCGCTCGCGCACTAGGGAGTGTACATATCTCGTCCGACATCGGCATCGCCGGGCAATCCAGCAATTCCCTTTCCCTCCCCCTTGTGGGGAGGGTGGCGCGGAGCGACGGGTGGGGGAATGGCGCCGCGAGGGATGAGGCGCCGGACTGGATCCGCGCCAAAGGCGGCTGCGGCACCACCCCACCCGTCGCTTGCGCGCCACCCTCCCCATCAAGGGGAGGGAAAGACGAAACTCCAACACGCAAAAATGGCCCTGCTCCTGACGTCGCCGAGATATGTACACTC
>Ga0116226_10001548_pt1 | contig 19963 bp, 17 predicted proteins | sample S1TSphfallax_FD_89692 | JGI IMG/M metagenome (GOLD analysis project Ga0116226, IMG submission 89692) | Host-associated microbial communities from peat moss isolated from Minnesota, USA - S1T2_Fa - Sphagnum fallax MG | ecosystem: Host-associated > Plants > Peat moss > Unclassified | place: USA... | reverse complement strand
TTCCAAGTTCGTATTACCCCAGAATTTCATCGTAAATTAACTATAGAAGCAGCAGAAGCAAAGGTAAGTTTAAATCGCTGTGTAAGCAATAAACTAGCGTGCTAAAGTATTTAATGATGCGTGTAAAATATCTAGAATGACGCTGTTTAGTCAGTTCCTTTAGGTTAGCGTGAGGTGGAGGGTAACGTATTCCTGAAGTCGAACTCTGAAAATTTGTTATATGGATGAAAAGTTAGGTTAAGAGCGATTGTCGCGTTACCCTTTTGAAGCAGAGGAGTATAGGTAGTTTACCATAAATTAAGGGAGGTAGAAATGATATTAGCTAAATCCAGAATTAGAATGGTAGCAATTGCTAGGGACGAATCAATGAGAGCGATCGCTTATAGCATGGACTTACTGTTTCCTGGTTTATATATCTGGTTTTTTGGCTTACCTATCCGCATTGGAGGGAGAATTCCAGATGATCAGCCATACAAATACCCCGGTACAATTAACAGCCCTGCTGGAATAGCCTTAGTTTTACCTGGCTATAAGATATTCACTACCTACCAGGGCGGCTATGACCCTCAACAAACACCTGATACAAGGATTAGATCCATTTAACGCTCCCACAATAGCTGCTGCTACCTTCGAGCAGAAAATGAATGATGCAGGCTATACAAATATGGGTAGCGCTCCAGCGCAGGGGAAGAGGGTTAAAGTTTGGTGGGTCCATTCAAGTCACCCTAGAGTAGAGTCCATATATTCCCAAGATATGAAGACGGTAATAACTGCATATCATGTGAACTAGATGATCAGGTGCAAAATTGAATAACGGTTAAACTTCGCACAGCATTTTGTACGAGGTTTTTGATTGACGGTTTCAACAGGTGATCTATATCTACTAGCTTAAGTCTTATTGCACTGACTAGTTACGTTTTCATTTTCTACAACTTGTCAAACTTGCACAAGCGCTAATTACCACATATCATATTAATTGAAATATTTGTGTGAATTGTGTATGCAACTTCAAGAAACCCAAAATATTGCAATTATTGCTGGTGAAAATGCAGTTAGCGTTGCTCAACTACCCTCCGTTTGGCAAGATATTGCTCAAGGAAGGGCAAATGTTAGGTTTGATGATATACAAACCTATGTTGAGATGGCGCAGTTATTTCAGTACAAGTTGCAATATGGTGATGTTGATTTATTTACAGATCGTCCATATTCATCTCACCTAATACCTGCATTCAAAGAACTATTCGGAAAAATGGCATGGGAAACACTGGAATTTTATGGTTATGATTTTATGTCTCATAATTATCCTAACTTTCCAAAACTTCTAGATCATCTCGAATCCAAAGGATCTGAATATGCTAACGAAATAAAAGTAGCTCACATTGGACTAGAACTTTTTCAGGAATTTGGTTATGAACTACCAGCCAGTTTCTATCATGTCCATTTAGCGCCAATTTATCGGGATCATGTGTTTGAAGAGCGGGCTTTAAGATTTGACCAGCGTGATATAGAACATAAGCGTGCTTGGGATGCTATACTACATGGGGGGAAAGTATTTGCTATACAAATGAAAATACAAAGTATAGCTTCTAAGTACGGTTTTACCTATCAGCATGGCTGTGGTTGTAACTCTCATCTATCGTCTATTGATATATCCTCTGGTGCGTTTGCATATGAATTAAGTCCAGAAAAACGTCAGCGATGGATTCGCAGTTTTATCTGGACTGTTTGGTATGAATATGCAATGTTCCCAATTGTGCCAAATACTAGTTATCTTGTTTGATCAAACTACAGATAAGTTATTGTTTTTAGCTACGAATCACCAAGTTGAAAAGTTTATCTGGGACAAAGAAACTTTTCACAATAGATTTACCCTCTAGGAATGGTTGAATTTTAGGATCTGCTAAAACAATTGCTGTGATTTCTGCTTCTGATAAACCCCGATTGGCTTGAATTACGGTACGCAACTTGCCATTTATTTGAATAGCTACGCTCACTTGATCATCAATAGTTTTTGCTAGATCAAATTGAGGCCAATCAGCAAAAACTATTGTCTCTTGATTCCCTAGTTTTCTCCATAATTCTTCTGCAATATGAGGTGCGAATGGTGCTAAAAGTCTCACTAACACACTCAAAGCATTGACTGAGTAGTAATTGTTTTGTGTAAGTTCGTTGACAAAAGACATTAAATGACTAATCGCCGTATTCAAGCGCAGATTGTCAATACTTTCTGTAACTTGTTTTATGGTTTTATGGATAATCGCTTCTAGTGCTTTGTCATTTTTGTTAATGTCCTTAGAGGGAGAAGATAACTGAGAATCAACAAGTCTCCAGACACGCTCTAAAAAGCGTCTAACACCAATAATCTGTTCAGTTTGCCATATAGCTTCGCTTTCTAATGGTCCAAGGAACATTTCATATAATCGTAAGCTGTCAGCGCCGTATTCTGCGATCACCTCATCGGGTGTAATACCATTACACTTACTTTTACTCATTTTCTCGATTCTGGTTTCTAATAGTTCGCCTGTGCTGCGACTAAACCATTGACCATCTCTTTCTTCTACCTCATATGGGTAGTGATACTTACCCCGTAGATCACGAAAGCTGCGAGACAAAATCATTCCTTGGTTAAATAAGCGATGAAAGGGTTCGGGAGTGGAAACGTAACCCAGGTCATACAATACTTTATGCCAAAATCGAGCATAAAGCAGATGCAGTGTTGCGTGTTCTGCACCGCCTAAATAAAGATCTACGGGCATCCAACGCTTTTCTGCTGCGACAGACCACGGTTCTTGATCGTTTTCCGGGTCAAGAAAGCGCAAATAATACCAACAAGAACCAGCCCATTGGGGCATTGTGTTAGTTTCACGAAATGCAGTTTGACCACTTTCAGACTCTTGGACATTAATCCAGTCTGTAGCTTTTGATAAAGGAGGTTGTCCATCTGAGGTAGCAGAAACTTCCTCCAAATATGGCAGTATCACAGGAAGATCGTTTTCTGAAACAGGTTTGACAGTTCCATCTTCTAAATATAGGGTTGGTATTGGTTCACCCCAATAACGCTGACGACTAAACAGCCAGTCCCTGAGGCGATAAGTTATCTGACTATGACCATAATTATGTTTCTCTAGCCAATCAATTATTCTCAGCTTTGCTTCTTCTGTGTTTAATCCATTGAGGAAATCAGAATTTATATGCGCACCATCTCCTGTATAAGCTTGCTCTGGAATATTACCCCCACTCACTACTTCCACAATGGATAAACCAAATTTTTTGGCAAAAGCATAGTCACGCTCATCATGGGCTGGACAACCAAACACTGCGCCTGTCCCATAGTTCATCAGCACATAATCAGAAATCCAAATAGGAACTGGTTGCTGATTAACTGGACAAATTGCATAAGCACCGGAAAAAACGCCAGTTTTAGCTTCTTCTTGGGCAATTCGTTCACGTTCAGATTTACGCTTGGCTTGTTCTACATATTCAGTAACTGCTGAAGATTGTTCTACTGATACAATCTGATTGATTAAGGGATGCTCTGGAGCTAAAACACAGTAAGTACAACCAAATAAGGTATCTGGGCGTGTTGTGAATACCTCAAATACTTCAGAACTATTAGCAATCTCAAATTTAACTTTTGCTCCAGCAGATCGCCCGATCCAATTTCTCTGCATTTCTTTGAGACTTTCAGGCCAATCAACTAATTCCAAATCAGCGATTAAGCGTTCAGCATATTCTGTAATGCGTAACATCCACTGACGCATTAACCGTCGTTCAACTGGATCACCAGTCTCAACGTAAACGCCATCCTTCACTTCTTCATTTGCTAAAACAGTATTTAATGCAGGACACCAGTTTACGGGAATTTCAGCCTGATAAGCTAATCCTTTTTCATATAGTTTTAAAAAAATCCACTGTGTCCAACGGTAATAATTAGGAGTGCTTGTACAAATTTCTCGACTCCAATCGTAGCTTAATCCCAGTTTTTGCAGCTGCTGACGAAAGGTATTGGTGTTTCTTTCTGTAACGATTGTAGGGTGAATACCTTCTTTACTAGCTTGTCTTTCTGTTGGTAGACCAAAAGCATCCCAACCCATTGGATGCAGTACATCATAACCTTGCATTCGTTTGTAGCGTGCAATAACGTCGCTGCCAACATAGCCTTTGGGATGACCAACGTGCAAACCCTGTCCAGAGGGATAGGGGAACATATCTAGAACATAATATTTAGGGCGATTTCCCTGATTTTTTACGGTAAAAGTGTGGTTATTTTCCCAATATTGCTGCCACTTTGGCTCGATTTCTTGATGGTTGTAGGCTTGAGTCATATCTGAGAGCGTTTTTAAACAGTAAGCTTATGTCAAGTTAGAAGGCTGATCACAACCAAAGTTATTGACATGATATCAAATCCGTCAGAACAACCACAAATGAGCTAAAATCCTTGTTATTACAGGATTGAACCTATGTGCATTTAACCAGATTTGTATGACTCATTCATCTTACTAAATTCTGCTGACATTTGGCAAAAAAAGATTATTCGAGCAATCATATTTCCATTTGATCTATGAAGGACTTATGCATTTTTGAGTAAGAAATAACACTTTTTAAGACGAGAAATAATTTGTGGCTCAAGGCGATCGCATCATGGTGAGAGTACCACAGTAAAAGCCTTTTTTTAGGTTTCCTGTCTCCGCAGAATCAGTGGTTAGCTTACCGAAATAACTACACAAAATAATTGGAAAAAATAAAGTGCCATGTTATACTCATACCCAAGATAATCGTAGTCTTTTGGACTCCACGGTTATCTAATTCCGAAAAATCGAACCAAAAATAACAGGTGAGGAAGAATGAAACTTAACGCAACAACATTGATCAAAAAACTAGGTGTTACAGCAGCTATCTCCGCTATGACAATACTAGGTGCGGCAGTATATAGTTCTGCAAATGCACAAACTCCAGCACAAACTCCTGCCCATAAAGGAACTCATAAAGGACCTCATAAAGGACCTCATAAAGGACCTCATAAAGGAACCCATAAGCATGGAAGCCCAAGCCCAAGCTCAACTCCAGCGCACTAATAATTGAGGGTGAGGGTGAGGCGCATTTTTCCATGGGACTCACCCTCACGCTTTTCTGGTAAGCCTGGGTGTCATACTGGGAAAATGTGTACAAGTTACAAAGAAGACTGAAAAAATGAGTAAAGTTCTAGGTTTGGCATTATTTATGACTGGGATGTATTTTCTCGGTCAGGATATTATCTTTACATCCCATTACTACCCGTATATCTGGTGGCGCTCTATTCCAGCATCCGGTTCAGTCCTAGCAATGATGACTGGAATTGTATTATTAATTTTTTTTCCTAGACAAACAGGTCGTTTCGGCTGGATGCTCTTGGGTTTTGGTGTACTCTTGGTTTTCCTCAGTGGTGGTGTGATACTAAAACCTACAAGCCTTTGGGACTTTTTTGTTTCTTTTGCGGCTCTAGCAGGTGGGATTCAACTTATGTCTCAGGGAAGAGTGCGGTTTTAAGCTCACTAGGTTACAATTGATCAGTTAATTAGTTGTTTCAATTCCCACTTTTCATCTCCCAGAATATTTAAAACTAGTTTATGGTATTTCTCCAGGTTAGGACGATGTCCTACACTTATGTACGTAATACCAGACTTTGAGAGATGATAATAAAGCTGGTTCTCATTACTTATATCTAAAGCACTTGTTGCTTCATCCAGAATAACGTATTCAGGTCTATTGATGAAAATGCGGGCGAACGCAATGCGCTGTTTTTCCCCTAGAGATAAAATATCATTCCATACTAGTTTAGTCTTTAAATCGCCGAATTGCTCAATTAAATAAAGTAAATTGACTTGCTCCAAGACTGAATATAGATATTCATCATCAATTTTGAGGTGAATGTTTGGATAAACGAGTTGATTATACAGAGAATCAAAAGTCATGTAAGGTTGTTGGGGTAGAAAGATGATTCCATGTGGTTTTGGTCTGGTAATTTTACCTGTACCAGAATTCCATAAGCCTGCGATCGCTCTGAGTAAAGAACTCTTACCACAACCACTAGCTCCAATTACTAGTAATCCCTTTCCTGTTTCTAGCTCTAAGGATAGATCTCTCAACAAAGTTCTTGATCGGTCAGGAGTTAGCAAAGTGAGCTTTTCAATAGTTAATTGCTTGTCATAAATGGTTTCTATCTTGGTTACAAGTTTTGTTTGTGTATCAGATTGACTAATAATTTGACTTTTTATTTTATCTTGCTGTTGTTTTTCTAGAAACAGTAAAAAGCTTTGTAATCTCTCAATTCCGACCGCAAAACTTGTTAATGAATCAAACTGCTGAACGATCAGGTTAAGTCCAGAAAATATAGAAATTAAAGCACCCATAGATTCAGAAACTTTACCGACTTCTACTTTTCCTGAAAGGACTTGAGGTGCCATAACAACGGCTGGTAAAATATACGGGATAAAACCATATATATTGCTTAATAAGTTTAAAGCCAATTGCCAAGATATGAGAGAATTAAAATTATCAAATACTTCTTGAAACAATGTATTTGCAGTTTTACGTTCATAATTTTCCCCAGAGTAAAATGCTATTGATTCGGCATTTTCTCGGATACGGATTAGTCCAGAACGGAAATTTGCCTCTTTCTTAATTTGCTGAAACCGCAATCTGAATAATGGCTTGGCAAATACGCCCCAAGTGACAAAATTACCAACAAAACTATAGATAATGATCAGGAAAAATAGAGGTTGATAAATTCGCCAGAGTACGCTACTAAATGCTATAATTTGAAAAATAGAACTTAAAGTATTTAGAAAAAGACTGAGAGAGCCTTGAGTAAAAGCTTTAATGTCTTCAGCTATCCGTTGATCTGGGTTGTCTATTTCCTGATTGGAAGAGAGATGATAGAAATTTTGATTTTCTAAGTATTTATCTATGAAATTTCGACTTAAGTTCTTACGCCAAAAATTGCCTAATCTATCACTTAAATAGTTGAAACTGGCTAGAAGAGGCGCATAAATCGCTAAAACTATGACAAATTCTAATATGGCTCTCCAAAAACGTGTAGGTGCTTTTGTCGCTAATCCCGAAATAATATTTCCTTGTTGTGTATTTAATACTACACCAAGTGCTGTATAGATAATTAGCAGAATCCCTAATATTAACAACAGACCTAAAGCACTATATTTTTCATTTCCCCAAAAATAAATTTTGGCAATTACCCAGAAATGACGAAATGATTGTCTATTTAGTTGCACCATATGAAATTTGCCTAGTTACTTAGATAATTTTTTCGCTAGTAAATACCTCCCTTCGGAATATTTGATCGAAGATCGGGTTGATTCCGTTAGGATAGTGGTACACCCTGAGGCAGAACATTTAAGTATTTTTTGACATATCGAGAGTGAAGGGATTAGTAATTCTTATCGGATACTCTTCCCCTCCCCAATACGTTTTTACCTTTATAATCAAATTTTGGTTTTACTAAAGCAAAAGTTGATAGACCACCAATCGATTTAACGAGTGGTGGTAGGTACTGTAGTCTTTTGAACTAATTAATTTGTAGTTTGTGCTGCTAACATCTGCTTTAGCTTTTCTAGCTCCGATGCCCATCGGGGATCTGGACGAATTGCTTCATCATTCGCAGTAGTAGCTGTTTCGCGTGTACCACCACCACCTCCACCACCACGACGAGATTTTTTAGATTTTTCTCGACGGTTGCTGCTACCACCTTCTTTGTGTGGAGCAGGAGCAGGGTGACTACTAGCTTGAATTGGCGCTGCTGGCTTGGGTGCTGGGACTTCATCGCTATCATCAGCTTTGGTACGTGGTAATGCCTTTTCTAGTTTAATTGGCGTTTCTTTGAACAACTGACCATTATATTTCTCAATAATTTGGTCTGCTTGCTCATCGTTGTTAACAGTGAGAAAGCCGAATCCACGACATTTACCTGTCTTGCGATCTTTGATGAGTTTTGTCGTGACAGCATCGCCTTCAGCGGCAAACACTGCTTGTAAATCTTGGCGATCAATCTCTTCTTTCGGCAAATTACCTATATATAGGCGAACGGACATGAACTACCTCCAAAGTTTTAAATGAGTATAGCAAGGCAAAAAACAATGGTTTGGCTTTGGCTTTTAACATAAATGCTATTGCATAAAATTGCCATAAACCAATCCTTTTAATCCAAACTGTCAACCTTTTACAATATAGTCTTTCGTTGGGATCAAGCTTATTGAAGACAAAAGTGCCACCACACTTGGCTAATAACACCTTAATTCTCACCAGTTGTCTATTTAGTAGCCCCATTTCCACCACAGCCAATGAATTCTTCCTAACTTCTGCTTCGCAACAACGAAATACCATCTCTTAACATTATCACGGTATTTTCTACGTAGCTAGTTCAGCAAATACATTTCCGCCGCTAGGATGAATGCATCGTAACATAAAACACATTTTTTTGGGCAAAAGATTCCGTTGAATAAACATCGATAAACAAAAACCAGCCTTTGGCTGGTCGATTAATGCTGTGTTGGCAATGAAATAGGGGATGGAATTACCAGCATAAGGAGCAATAACTGAGCTAGATTGCACCAGTTATGTCAATTGCTATTGATTTCGTAAATAAATGTAACACTTTTAGTCAACAACTGCAATATTTATTTACATTATCCCATTTTGGGTGGTGGTGATATCCCTACATCCAGGTAATTATCCCTCAGCCATGATTCAGATCAACCAGTCAGAATAATATAAGCGCCTATAAGCATAGTAATTACAGCCAATACAGTAGATAGGATAGGATGAGTACTATTGATAGTTTTGCCATTTTGAGTTTCCAAAGTTTCAATATCTATCCAGGGTGTTGCGCCTCGTCGTAACCAACCAGTAACGATAATTTGTCTCCCAATCCAGTTTTGCGGATTGGAGGATTGTCCAGGTAAAGGAATATGGTGTAACTTGACCAGACCTGTACTTGATTGCAAAATTAGGTCTGGTGCAAAATAATTACCTACTCCTCGACGACCTAAGAGTTTTCCCTTAATCCTTACACCAGAGCTATTAATTGGTAAAACAAATGGTTCAGCCAAAAGATGAGGTAGGTGAGGATCTGCTTGCCAAGTTTTGGGTGTAATGTCAGGGAATAGAGAATTAATGCGCATTAATGTCCCGATACTAAAACCAATGAGTAAAAATCCTGGAACAAACGACCAATTCACATAAATCCACTTTAAATTTAACAAGTGTAGCCCATAAGCTACTTGCCAAATTAGCCAAAACAGCGCTGCTAGCAAATAACCTAAGGGAATACCTAGCCAAGGAGCTATTTGTAAGAAGAAGTCTTGAGGAGATGTCAGTCTAGTCTTTGATGGAGATGGGGATTGACTGAAATAAAGTTCCGTGTCTAAATGCCATTGACGAGCTATATGACAAAGTTGCTCAATGCGATCGCCCAACAATGGGTGTGTTTGATTCAGTGTCAACCAATGGCGATAAGGATTGGTTTTTTCCCATGCTAAAAAAGATTCGCAAGGAAGATGACCCATAATACTACCCAAAGATAGACTTTGTTGGTAGCCAATGGGAGCTACAATATTCAAACTCTCCAATTGCCAATTAGTCTGCTCATTTTTGCTAGTATCCGCGGCAATTCCTCTCGCTATTTTGAGAAATGCACGCACTAGCCCATTGGGATTTCCTGTGATTTCAACGGCTAGGCGATCACAGTACTCCCACCTTAAGCGAGAGTTGAGCAAAACTGCTCCGGTCAGTAAACACCAAATTCCATAACACAAGCTAGCCAAAATGCTAGCTATTTCACGCCCAACTTTACCTTTTAACTTGTTACCACGCTCTAAAACTTTCTGATACAGAATGTATAAAGGCAGAGTTAATCCTAGCAGTAATGACATCACTGCCAAATCCCATCTTTTGATTTGTCCCAATGAAAGAGCATAAAGTACAGCTATTTCATCCTCTGCTAATTGGTCTAATAATCCTTGACTAATAGTAATGTGAGCTGTACGAGGTAGGTTTCCATAGGTAAAAATGATGGGTACTGTTATGGGTAAAATGTGTAACTTGGGTGTTTGCCAATGTTGCTGTTGACAAATGCGATGGAGGACGCGAATGGCTTCACGACTATGATTATTGAGAGTCTCCTTGGTTAAATCTTTCTGACCATAAAATTCCGTCAATAACCAATCTAACAACCAAGGAGATAATCCCAGCAAAACCAGTAATAAGACCCAAGTAAATGTACTGAAATCAACATATATCAAAGGAAAATTTCTGACAAAAGGGACTCGGCTTACAACCAGAAAAACTAAACTAGCAAAAAAATTGGCTGTGGTGAGCAATACCCAATACAGAGCCATGAATGTGCTCAAAGCTAAAATTCGCGAGGGGATTAAGTTCGGTTTTTGTAGAGGTTGCCAGACTTTAGCTCGTTTAGCCTGTCGCCAACGTATAGCAATGGGATTGGTGGTGCTATATGTAAGCGGCTCGTCGATTAACAAATTAGGAGAAATAATCTGTTGTTCCCTCTCAGGATGCTCAATGATCGATTTATGAGATTCTGTAACAGCATCTGATGGTAAAGTGTCTTGAGTATTATCTAAACTAGACGATTCTAGGGGGATAAATCCGGTTTTATCCGGTTTATCCACCAAGCCTGGGGACGATTGTGGATTCTCAGCTATCTTGCGTATTTGTCGTTGATATTTCAATTTCAAGTGTTTGAGAGCGCGGAGTGCCCATGCTTGAACTTGGGGATTAGCACTTTTATGCAGTTTTTCGCCCCAGGCGATGGCCCTCGCAAATTTGCCAGTATGAGCATAAGCCATAACCAGACCAACTTGCGCTCGCAAACAAGCATCCTCTCGACTTTGATTATGAGCGATCGGTTCAAGTTGTCTGATTGCTGCGTAGTAATTGCCTAATTTCAAAGCATTTAAACCAGCTTCCAGATCGGATTCAGGATTGGTCGGCATAGTAAATTCCACCAAATTTCCACCAAAGTCCTAAACAGTTGCCTTTATCTCCACTATATTTAGTCTGATTCCAGTACTTTTTGACTAGAAAATACCGGAGCGATCGCACTTAACTGCAACTCAGGATGGTCTCCTGCTAATTGTTGACAATTCCATTCATTGCGGAAAAGCAACACAGGTCTTCCCATGCTATCCTTGACAGCTGTAGTATTGAATAAGCGTCCCAGTTGATGTAGTGCATCCCAGCCTCCTGTCACCCAACGAGCAACGCTGTAGGGTAACACTTCCAGCAAAGTTTCCACACCATATTCATTTTGTAAGCGGAACTGCACCACTTCAAACTGTAATTGACCTACCGCTGCTAAAATTGGGTCGCGTTTGGCTTCATCAATAGAGTACATAATTTGCACCGCTCCCTCTTCCCGTAACTCCTCAACCCCTTTTTGGAATTGTTTAAATTTGGAAGGATTGGGATTTCTGAGTGTAGCAAACAATTCTGGAGAAAAATAAGGAATGCCCTCATATTCCAGCTTTGGTCCCGTATAAATAGTGTCACCAATAGCAAATACACCAGGATTATTTAGTCCAATGACATCACCCGGATAAGCGACATCAATTGATTCTCGTTCTTGAGCAAAAAGTTTTTGCGGGCGAGATAAACGGACAACTTTGCCAGTGCGAGCATGGTTGACTGTCATATCTTTTTCAAACTTACCTGTACAGACCCGGATAAAAGCCACGCGATCTCGATGTTTTGGATCCATATTGGCTTGGAGCTTGAACACAAAACCGGAAAAATCTGGGTAAGTTGGCGGAACTTCGCCTAAGCTAGTCAGGTGTTTACCTGGTTTAAGCGCATATGCTAAAAAGTAATTCAGGAATAACTCCACACCGAAGTTAGTCATAGCACTACCAAAAAACACAGGAGTCATCTTTCCTGCGTGAACTAACTCCAAATCTAGCTCTGGACCAACTCCGGCTAAAAGCTCTAAATCCTCTTTGAGTTGGTGGTACAAGTTTTGCTCCAGTAGTTCCTCTATTTTGGGATCACCTAATTCCAAAATTGTGTCGCGGGCTTCCCGAGTACCATGAGAAGTCCGTTCAAATAAATGGATTTGCTGCTTTTGTCGGTCAAATACACCTTTAAAGCGATCGCCCATCCCAATAGGCCAGTTAACCGCATAAGTCTGTAATTTTAATTCCTGTTCGATTTCATCCAGGAGATCGATAGCTTCCCTTCCTGGGCGATCGAGTTTATTCACAAAAGTAAAAATGGGAATTCCTCTTAACTTACATACTTCAAACAATTTGCGAGTTTGAGGTTCTAGCCCCTTAGCTACGTCAATTAACATAACTGCGTTATCAGCAGCTGCTAAAGTCCGATAAGTATCCTCACTAAAGTCTTGGTGACCGGGAGTATCTAGTAGGTTGATTTGACAATTATGGTAGGAAAATTGCAGTACTGTAGAAGTAATGGAAATACCCCGTTGTTGTTCCATCGCCATCCAGTCAGAAGTAGCTTTCCGTTGCGCTCGCCTAGCCTTTACTGCTCCAGCTTCGTGAATTGCGCCTCCGTACAACAACAACTTCTCTGTTAAAGTAGTCTTACCAGCGTCAGGGTGGGAGATAATCGCAAAGTTACGACGTAACTCCACCGCTTGACCTAACTCTGATTGCATTTCAGTGGACATAATTATGATTTTTTCGTTACTTTAATAATATGACTTGTTCTTTTGCGCTCTGGCTGTATTTCCTCATCTTAAAACAACTTAAGAAATGAATGTCCATAAAAGGTTTTTAATATAAATCAATGACTTAAATTCATCAGGAGTAACCCATGTACGATCAAGATAAAAGAAAAATACTCTCCGCTTTGTCTCATGGAGCCATTTTTTTCAGTACCTCAGTCATATCTATTGGCTTACCCATTGCTGTGCTGATTGTCAGTGATGACCCTGTAGTGAAGGAAAATGCCAAAGAATCGATTAATTTCCATTTTAACGTTTGGTTTTATGCAATTGTCTTAGGATTCTTTTTCGGCACTTTGGCTTTTTTTACTTTGGGGTTGCTGCTACCATTATTGTGGTTAGTCTTGGGTTTAGGGTATTTGCTCCATTGGGGCTTGACGATCGCCGCTATTTTAGCTATTTTAGGCAATCCTGAAACATCCTTCCGGTATCCATTCATTTTCCGGTTTTTATAGGATGTGTTGTTTTTTACCTCAGACATATTGATAAAAATGCCAGCGAAGTTTGTGCTAGGCAAATTGTAAAATATAAAATTGCCCTACGGCTGCATCAACAAGTAGGGCAAAAGACAGTTAAGCACTGTTTGTAGTGTGTCTGAAGAAAGCCAGTGAAAATCTCGCTTTTGTGACGCTTTATTTTGTGTCCCTTGTGTTGTTTCTCTAGATAAACGTTTATGTTTCCTCACCATCGTCCTCGCCGCTTACGCACGCATCCACAACTCCGCCGCATGGTACGCGAGACTGTTTTGACAACAAGCGATTTAATTTATCCTCTATTTGCTGTACCTGGGAAAGGTATCGCTAATGAGGTTAAGTCTATGCCAGGCGTTTACCAACTATCGGTAGATAAAATAGTGGAAGAAGCCAAAGAAGTCTACGACTTAGGTATTCCCTCCATCATTCTCTTTGGTATTCCTGAGGATAAGGATATTGATGCTACTGGTGCTTGGCATGATTGCGGAATTGTGCAAAAGGCAGCATCAGCAGTCAAAGCAGCAGTTCCCGATTTAGTTGTGATTGCTGATACTTGTTTGTGTGAGTATACCAGCCACGGTCATTGTGGTTATTTACAAGTAGGGGATTTAACCGGACGGGTTTTAAACGATCCGACATTAGAATTGTTGGGAAAAACAGCAGTTGCTCAAGCTAAAGCTGGGGCTGATATTATTGCGCCATCTGGGATGATGGATGGTTTTGTCCAAGCAATTCGCAGCGCTTTGGATGCAGCAGGATTTATTGACACTCCTATTTTGTCCTATGCAGCTAAATACGCTTCGGCTTATTATGGACCATTTAGGGATGCTGCTGACTCAACACCCCAATTTGGCGATCGCCGCACTTACCAAATGGACCCTGGTAACGCCAAAGAAGCAATTAAAGAAGTTGAACTGGATATTGCCGAAGGTGCGGATATGTTAATGGTTAAACCAGCCTTGGCGTATATGGATATAATTTGGCGTGTTAAGCAAGCAACTAATCTACCTGTTGCAGCTTATAATGTGTCCGGAGAATACTCAATGATCAAAGCTGCTGCTCTCAATGGTTGGATTGACGAACAGCGTATAGTGCTAGAAACAATGACTGGGTTAAAACGCGCTGGAGCCGATTTAATTTTGACCTATCATGCTAAGGATTTAGCTAGGTGGCTCGGTTAGGATAATAGGGGAGCTCAAGCTCCCCACTCTGTAACTAGTGCGATCGCTCACTATATTATTAATGGTGACAGGATAAGATTTTAAAAGGATTATTTTAAACTAAGGTTCTAAATGGCAGAAACACTATTTTTCAACGCTCTGCGGGAAGCCATCGACGAAGAAATGGCGCGTGACTCTAGCGTATTCGTTTTGGGTGAAGACGTAGGACACTATGGCGGTTCCTATAAAGTGACCAAAGACCTATGCAAAAAATATGGCGATTTGCGAATTTTAGATACTCCGATTGCAGAAAATAGCTTTACTGGTCTAGCGGTGGGTGCGGCGATGACAGGGTTGCGCCCCATTGTTGAAGGGATGAATATGGGTTTTTTATTACTTGCTTTCAACCAAATATCGAATAACGCTGGAATGTTACGTTACACTTCTGGCGGTAATTGTAAAATTCCTATGGTGATTCGCGGACCAGGAGGTGTGGGAAGACAGTTAGGAGCAGAACATTCTCAACGATTAGAAACTTACTTTCAGGCTGTTCCGGGATTAAAAATAGTCGCTTGCTCTACCCCCTATAATGCCAAAGGACTGTTAAAATCTGCTATTCGTGACGATAACCCAGTACTATTCTTCGAGCATGTACTGCTATATAACTTAAAAGAGAACTTACCAGAAGAAGAATATTTAGTTCCTTTAGGTAAAGCAGAAGTTGTCCGTTCTGGTAAAGACGTAACAATCATTACTTATTCCCGGATGCGATATCATGTATTACAAGCCGTAAAAGAATTAGAAAAGCAGGGTTATGACCCAGAAGTAATTGATTTAATCTCACTCAAACCTTTAGATTTTGATACTATAGGCGCTTCTATCAGAAAAACTCACCGCGTAATTGTTGTAGAAGAAGCTATGCGCACAGCAGGTATTGGTTCTGAAGTCATCGCTTCGATCAATGATCGTCTATTTGATGAACTAGATGCTCCTGTACTCAGGCTTTCGTCTCAAGATATTCCTACACCATATAACGGTAATTTAGAGCGATTGACCATTGTTCAACCAGAACAAATCGTGGAAGCAGTGGAAAAAATGGTAGCTACGCGAGTCTAACTCCTGGGCTTTATTAGTTAAAAAAACCTGACCCTGGTTTTATTTTTTGGATAAATCAGGGTCTTTTGGGCTGATATCCCTTCTCTAGAAATATAGGTATTTATTTCTGATTAACTAACTCATATCTAACTATTAGGATATTTAATCATCTGAGACTTGCAAAATTGTTCACAATTTGTTACAAAAGTACAAGGAACTTCTAGAGACCAAAACCCTAATGTTAGGCGGACTTACTGGTTTATCAGATCTGAAAGACACAGACTGGGGAGAGCAGATGCTCAACACAGTCGCTAGTCAAACGATTCGTCATCTATTCAGCCAGAGCGAGTCAGTAGAAGTCTTAGTGCGCTGCTATCCCTCAAATAAATTATTACAAGGTAGTATTGATAGCTTCAAGATGAGGGGACATGGCTTAGTTATTCGGAAAGATTTCGCAGTAGAGGAAATGTCCTTTGAAACTGATGCTGTAGCAATAGACTTTGCATCTGTATTAAGCGGGAAACTCAAATTAAAGAAAACTACACAGGCGATCGCCCAAGTAATTTTATCGGAAGCAGGGATTAATCAAGCGTTTCAGGCTCAATTAGTCCAAAAGCGCCTATTAAACCTGACTGAACCATCTTTAACTGAAATTTCTCATGGTCAGCCAGTTTCCTTTGAGTCAGTTCAAGTACAATTATTAGCAAATAACCATATACAACTTTCAGCAAAAGCGGATTTGAACAATGGTGAACTCATACCATTGAAAATGAATCTCAGCATAGGTATTGAGAAAAGACGGCGAGTTTCTTTCACAAATCCCCAGGTTTTACTGGAAGAAGTCCCAGAAGCCCAAAAAGAAATATCCCGGAATTTAAGCATAGCTCTGGTAGAGATTTTAGATAATATGGTTGACTTAGACCGATTTGATCTCGATGGTGTCAAAATGCGACTCAATCGCCTAGAAACTGAAGGCGATCGACTGATCTTTAGCGGTTATGCTGAAATCGAACGTATCCCCCGTAGTCAATGAAGTTGGGGGAGGAAAAACTTTGGGGGAGTAACAATCAAGCAAAAGTACTCCCTCGATTGTTTATATATACTCATTTGGATGGGCGATCGCTAAATTACCATTTTCTGGGAAAGAGTTTTATTTTTACTCACTCTTATATAAATCTAACGGTTGGGCTTTGCCAAACTCCTTCCCCCCAGAGCCGCACGGCCCCGAAGGGAAGGAGTTTAGTATCGACAGTGTTTCCTAGCTTGAGTAACTCAAATTAGGAAAAAGCATTTGTCGAACCATCTCTTTATAGTAGATGTTGAAATATCGTCTACCCTCTATCTTGAGGATGATCTTCCCAATCCAGAAGCTAAAGTACAAAATATCGGTTGATCATATCTTTGGGATAGAACCAGTATTGTAGCGTTAAAATTGGTTTAAAGGTTTTCCTTCAGAGGTAGACAAATGGCTCAAACAATCGCAGCAGATAAAATAACTCTTTATGACATAAAGCAACGATTCAAATTACAACAAGCTGAAGCAGAATCGTTTTTTCCAGAATGTCAAGGAGACTTACCAGCACTTACAGAGATTGAACAACAGCGACTGGTGCGAGTACAGTCTATTGTCGCTAATCTGGAAGAGCAAGCAATGTTAGAAAGCATAGTCAATTTGGCGGTGGTTGCTCCATTACTGGATTTATCAGGATTGTTTCTCCCGCCATTTTATGTCAGCGCCGAAAATGCGATCGAGATTGAAGCTCCAGATGAGAGTATCATCATCCGCGGTCGGATTGACATTCTGGTACTCAAGGATCGTCTCTGGGTATTAGTTATTGAGTCCAAGCAAGCAGGATTTTCGATTAAAGTGGGTATTCCCCAGGCGTTATCCTATATGCTAGCAAGTCCAAAAGCAGATGTTCCTCTGTATGGGTTAGTTACTAATGGTACAGATTTTGTATTTCTGAAACTGTTAGTTCAAGAAGTTCCTCGCTATGGGCGATCGCGACAGTTTGTGTTGGGACAAGACAATGACCTAAATCGGGTCTTACAAATTCTTAAGCGACTTGCAGAAATTATCGCCACTTGAACTTTGAATATTCTCTAAAAAATAGTTGATTTATAGATGAGATTAGAGCAACGAGCAACGATTTCCTAATTTGTTCAGTTTTAACCAGAGAATTCAGAGCAATCCAGAAAAATATGGTAAACAGTAATGGAATTCCCGGTTAAGCGTTGATGTTGACTTACAATGTTGGATTAATGCTATGTCGAGCATCTTCATAGCCCCATGCAATTAGCTGATGTGCGTCTCTACGAAAAAAATTATCATAAGCAGTAATCCAACTTACATCAGGCTTTCCTTGTGTCATTAATTTGTTCCTCCATCTATCATTAGTGATTCCCCCTATCGGTAAGAAAGTACTTCAGCAATAATATCATCAGAGTCGTTCAAGGCTTGTGTTTTCGTCCAATTAATCAGGTGTGGAGACTTACAGATATAAATTTTTGAACCATCTATAACACGTATACCACGTTGAATGTAAACCCATGGATTAAATTCCTCTTTTAGCTTTTGATCGAATGTTGCCAACTTCGACGAAAATTGTTCATTAGCTCTTTCAACAGTAACATTTGTTAAAATATTTGTTTCTCTAATTTCTACTGCGCAAACAATCATATTTTTAGAGTAAACTAGAGAAACTACATGATGTAAACTGCTATTAGCTGCAAAATCATCTAATTCATTTGCTAAACATTGCCCATAACTTAGTAATTCATTCTCTGTGGGAATTCTGGTAGATGAACTTTGATTGGTATTAAATCTAACCAGCCAAAAATCTTTCGCTATAATACTGATATTCTGAGGGATTTTAAGAATTCTTTCTAACTCCTCATCCAGCCTTTTTTGCAGTTTGATATATTCATTCTCTTGAACAGATAAAGATTCCTGTTGAAACGATATCTCTAAACCAACTAATTCCCTTTGAAGTTGAGATAAGTGCTGAATTTGCTCTGATGATAATTTAGGTACAACAATATTTTTAATATCTTTAAGATTAATAGTACCTCGTTCAATACCCCATGATGGACTTTGGAAAAACAGATAGTATTTGGCGATACTAGAACTTAGGAAAATGGACAGAAAGCGTAAGTAGTCAGCATCTGATTTACTAGCAGATAAGCCAACTGTACGTTGAGGAATGACAAAATCACGGTCACTATATGCAAAATAACGTTGATTAAAAACTATATGTGGAGCATTAGCAACGCGCAAACCAGCTTCCCCGCTTCTTTTACGAATGTAGCATTCTTCAGGTGGAATTTTTTCAAGTACATGATCGGGAATATAAAAATGAATTTTTGACATAAGTTTACCATTAAGGCGCTTTAAGCCTTCAATGTCAAGATTTTGTTTAAACTTATACCTATCTTCACTTTTTATCTTAGTAACATTTGTCAACTCTAATCCTTGGTGTAAATACCAACCTTTCTCTTCTACTAGTTCGCCCAAAGTAATTGAGAACAAGCGACGTAGTCGTGCAAGAACTCTCTTGTCTCGGTAACTACCCCACAAAGCTAATTTCCAAACTGTAAAACTTCCAGTTTCAGCTTCATCAGGTTCTACAGTTTGGATTTCATTTTCATTAATAGTGATGATCCAAATTGATTTTTTCTGATTTTCGTTCCCAAGTTTATTCGGAACCTGATTGATGATAGAGAGACCATAGTGAATTATGGGTGGTTTTTGTTTACCAGATTTAGCTTTCCTGTAGATTAAAGTTGCAGCAGGAGCTTTTGCTCTTCCACCAAATAAAACATTAGCTAAATTGGAGAAATTAGTAATCCTAGAAACCTCGTGAGTCTGAAAAAACTTTTTCCGATATTTCTCAGATTCATAATTAAATAGACTTGTTGCGTGTATAAGTAATCCTATACAACCTTCGGTCTTTAGTGATTCAGTTACCTTCCAAGTAAAAGCCTCACAAATTCGCTTACCTGCAGTTGGACGCTCTGCAAGATTGCTCTTTATCCAAGACCGAGCTAATTCTTGATCCTTTATATTTGGCTTCAATTCTATCCACGGTGGATTACCTATAATCCAATCAAATCTTAAATTACTTTTAAAGAATTCTGAATCATGATCAAAAAAATCACACTCAAAAATTCTTGTATTGTGTAATGCGGGAAACTGAAAATCTTTATATCTATGTAAATCTGGTAGCTCAATATAATTGAGCATGGTTAAAATCAGACTAAATTCAGCTACATAGCAAGCATCAACATTCCGCTCAATACCATATAAACTTTCCAGGAGAATTTCCCGTAATTCTGGAGGATCTAGTTTTTTATGGGGATATTTAGCTAACTCTATTTGTAAGGATTCAGGTCGGGGAGGGTATTGACAAAGGATAGGTAGGAAGTAGAATATAAAAATTATGCAAAATACCCTACCTAAACAACTAAGTCTTGAGAGTATTTGC
>Ga0116226_10001547_pt1 | contig 19971 bp, 16 predicted proteins | sample S1TSphfallax_FD_89692 | JGI IMG/M metagenome (GOLD analysis project Ga0116226, IMG submission 89692) | Host-associated microbial communities from peat moss isolated from Minnesota, USA - S1T2_Fa - Sphagnum fallax MG | ecosystem: Host-associated > Plants > Peat moss > Unclassified | place: USA... | reverse complement strand
GACCGCGATCGGCAAGGTCTTCCCAGGCGCAGGCCAGGTCCACCGGGTCAATGCCGACCGCCGCCAGCGTGGTTGACGAGGTCAAGTCGAGGATGTTGGCGCAATCGACGGCGTAGCTGCACAGGGTCAGGGGCTGAGCCTTGAATGGGAAACCCTGCTGCGCCTCCAGCCAGGCGGTTTCCATGCGCAGGGATGTATAGAGTGCGGAACTACCCGGCCGGTTGAAACGCCCGCCATGATCAACAGCGGCGCAAGGTTTCCGACGGCAGTTCGCCATATACGCTGCGGTAATACTGTGCGAATCGGCCAAGCTGTTCGAAATTCCATTGCATGGCGAGTTCTGTGACGGACCTGCTTTGCCCGGGACGCATCAGTGCGGCGCGAACTTGATCGAGCCGATGGCGGCGCAAGTATTGCATTGGCGTCATTCCGCGGAATTTGCGGAAACTTTCGAACAATGTGCGTGTGGACACGCCACTGATTTCAACCAGATCTGCAATCGCGATATCTTCGTCGGCGTGCGCCTCGATGAATTGCTCGACGCGTTTGACCGCGCGCGGCGCGGCGGGCGAACGCTCTGTGTGCAGCGCGCAATAGTTGTGCGTTTGCGTCAACAACAACGCGGTAAACAGCGAATCCTCGAAATGGCGCTGGGCTTCGCGCGTCGACAGCACGCCCATGTCGCATTCGAAATCGTTGACAATCAGGTTGACCAGCGCGCGCAACGACCGGCTTCGGGGGGCATTCCAGGCCACGCCAGTGTCAAAACACAGCGGATCGTTGAGATAGCGGCCAAACCAGCTTTCGGCGAAGCGTTCGAGCGCGGTGCGCTCGATGCGCACGATCAGCTTTGCGCAGCCTTGCGACCAGTCCATCGCGATGCGGTCGACCGGGTTGATCATGCTGGCATTGCCATGCCGGACTTCGAACTTCTTCCCGCCGTTTTCGATCACGGCATGACCGTCGCGCACGATCTGGAGCAGGTAAAAGCTTTCAAACGGGACCGGTTCGATGCGCACGTCGCGGCCATAATCGACCCAGTTGACCGAAACCGCGCGCATCGGCGCATGGTTGAAGACGATCGGATGGCTGCGCGCGTCGTCGCGCTGCCCGTTGCCCGGCAACAGGCGATGCGGGCAGAAGATGCGCCCGACTTGCGACCGCGCATGATCGATGTCTGTCGTGTGCAGCACATTGTGCGCGCCAAGCGGCGTTGGTTTCAACATGACGTGCTCCCCACCGGGGCGGGCGAAAGGCCATCGCGCAGCGGCTGCAGCGATCAACCGCAGCTGCCCCTTGATGCTACGCCCGTCCCCGAGTCTTTGTGACAAGCCCGAGTATGCCTCAGAATGGCGGGAACGCAAGATATTTTAAGCCTATAATAATCCGCCTTTTTAAACTCAATAGCGCGCGCTCGCGGTCAGCATCACTTCGCGGCCGCGATTGTAGACGCCTTCATACGTCTGGAAGGCATCGCCATAGACGCCCGAGAGCAGGAAGCGCTTGTCGAACAGGTCCTTGCCGGCCAGCGACACACTGTATTTGTCGTTGGTGCTGCGCCAGGTGATATTGGCGTTATAGACGCTGTAACCCGCCTGCGCGATCTGCGGCGTGTTGTAGGCGTCGTTGAAAAATTTGCTGCGATAGGCCCAGTCGACACGCGGGGTCAGCGTGCCATAAGTACCCAGGCCGATCGTCTTTTGCACACCGCCCGACAACGTCCATTTGCTGATCCGTTCAAACTGGTTGCTGGGCGAAACGAATGTCGTTGCCTCGTCGATGCTGTCGTAATGGGCATTGGTCATTCCGGCGGCGAATTCGGCAAACCAGCCATCGCCCGGCTTCAACTGGGTTTCGGCCTCAAAGCCGTCGATATGCGAACTCGCCGCGTTTTCGAACACCGGTGCCACGCTGGTGAACACCTGGATCTGCTGGTTGGTGTATTTGCTGTAGAAACCGGCAAGATTGAACCGCAGCGGCCCTTGCGTCCATTTCACGCCCGCTTCAAAGGCATCGACCTTTTCGGGCTGAAAGCTGGGGATTTCCTGAACTGGATCGGGATTGTTGGTGGTGTAGGGATAGACGATCGGCGGAAACACCCGCTGGGTGAAGCCGCCCGATTTGTATCCCTTGGAATAGCTGGCATATAGCAGCGTGTCGGGTGTCGCCTTCCACGCCAGATTGACCATCGGCGTCGCCTCGTTGAAGCTTTCCGATGCCAGTACATGCGGCAGGACGGGGGTACCGGCAGCAAAGAATGGCGCCGTGAAGGGCGGCAACGTCGGCAGGTTGTTCTGGATGATATACTGGTTCGGTTCGAACTCCTTGCGGTCGTGCGTATAACGCAGGCCCGCGGTCAGCGTCAGGTTGGTGGTGATGGCGAAACTGCCCTGGCCAAACAAGGCCAGGCTGGAATTGGCGAAATAGCCGCCCGACAAAAAGTTCGAGACGTTGAAATTGAGATAGTTGGCATCGTTACCGCTTTCGCGAAAGCCATAGGCGCCCAAGATCCATTTGAGCCGGTTGCCGAAATTGTTGCCGAGCAGCTGCACTTCCTGGCTGATCTGGTTCTGCACCAGATTGTCGGTATAGGCGGTCACCGCGGCCGGCGTATCGTCGCCGTCGCGGGCAAAATCGCTCTTGAGATGGCGATAGGCGGTGATCGACTTGACTGTCAGGTTCGAACTCACTGTCCATTCGCCCGTCAGGCTGGAGCCCCAGATGCCCGAATCCGAATAGCTCGGCGCGGTGCCCATGTTCTCGTTCGGACCGACGATATAGCGGTTGTCGACGCACCCTGGCACCGCCAGGTTGATCGGATTGGCCGCTGTCGCACAAGGCGCGGCCGGTCCGCCGGCGGCCAGATTGGCCAGCGTGTTCTGGATATCGATGAACGGTGGCGATGCCTTGGTAAAGCCATAGGCAAAGCCCAGCAGCGAAACCGCCGGCCCGGTCTCGCGCGCGGTGGTGCCATCGATCGACAGATCGAACCGCAGATTGGGCGCCGCGTCATAGCGCACCGAGATGCGACCGACCCACTTGTTGGTATCGCCCAGTTTTTCGCCATCATAGGGCCGCAGTACATAACCATCCTGGTACATCCGGCCCGCTGAAATGCGCACGAACAGGTTGTCGGCCAACGCGGCGTTGATCATCGCCTTGGCCGTCAGCATGTTGTCGGTGCCACCGGTGACGCTGATCGCAGCCTCGGTATTGCTGGTCGGCGCCTTTGACGTGATCGAGATGGCACCACCGATCGTGTTGCGGCCGAACAGCGTGCCCTGCGGCCCGCGCAGCACTTCGATGCGATCGAAATCGAGCAGATCGAGGATCGCGCCGACCGAACGCGCGATATAGACGCCGTCGACATAGACGCCGACACCGGGATCGACCGTGGGCAGAAAGTCCTGCTGGCCAACGCCGCGAATATAGATCGCCGCCGAATTGCTCGATCCGCCAAAGCCCGGATTGTTCTGCAAGGTCAGATTGGGGGTGATCTGCGCCAGCGAATCGGTGGTTTGCACCCCGCGTGCCGCCAGGCTGGTTGCCGAAAACGCCGAAATCGATATCGGTGTGTCCTGCAGCTTTTCCTGCCGTTTGCGCGCAGTGACAACGATATCGCCGCCCAGCGCATCGCCCGTCGCCTTTGCCGTCTGGTCGGCGCTTTGCGCGTGGACCAACGCAGGGCTGGCGATAATCGCCGCGCCGACGGTCAGACGGGTGAATTTTCCGATACGCCCCATGATGGTTCCCTCTGTTGGGTCTCTTAACAGTTGCTGTTGCAAGTTGTCTGCAAAGCGGGCGGGGCAATATCCCGCAAATGCGCCGCATGTGCAGTTTGTGCGCAATTCAGCTCAGCGGATGCGGGATGCCGCCATCCAGCCCGACATGCCGCCAAGGCCCGGGCCCGGATGGGTCGAGGCGCCGATGTGAAACAGGTTCTTTACGGGCGTTTCATGGTTGCGTCCGCTCGAGGCCGGGCGCCACAGCATGAACTGGTCGATCCCGCAGGCCCCGCCATAGGGGTCACCGCCGACCAGATTGACATTGAGCGCGGCCAGATCGGCAGGGCTGATGACGTGGCGGCCGATGATGGCGCGTTCAAGATTGGGTATTTGCGAACACAGGCGCGCGATGATCCGGTCGGCATAGGCATCGCGCACGTGCGCGGTCCACCTGCCATCGCCGGGCATGGCGATTTCGCCCAGCGCATCGCCCACCAACTGGCCGTCACGGGGAAGTTCCTGCAACTGGATCCAGAAAATCCATTGGCCGGCGGGTGCGCGGGTGGGGTCGATCGCCACCGGCTGGGCGACGACGATCGTCGCTTGCGCGGGCAGCAACCCGCGTTCGGCCTCGTTCACCGCGCGCGACACACCGTCGAGCCCCGGGGTCAGGTGGAGCATGGCAACCTTGCCAAGCGCCGGGTCGGACCATTGCGGTGGCTCGCTGAGCGCGAGGTGGATCTGCATTTCACCCCGGCCATGGCGAAACGCGGCGGCGTCGGCGCGCACATCTGGCGGGGTGTCGGCCTCTGCCAGCAGCCGGCCATAAAGCTGGGTGGGCGTGACCGAGGCGACCACCGCGTCGCGGGCCAGCACTGTCTCGCCACTTTGCAGCGTAACGCCGGCCGCCTTGCCAGCAGTGGTGACGATCCGGTCGGCCCGGGACTGGGTACGGATGATGCCGCCGCGTTGTTCGATGATCATGCGAAACGCCTGAACGATGTTCGCCGATCCCCCTTCGACCATCGGCGCGCCGGCTTGTTCGAGCGAGAACAACACCAATTTGTCCATCAGCGCCGACATCGGGCTTTCCGGAGACAGCCCGACATGCAGCACCCAGGGGGCAAACAGCGCCTTGGCCAGATCCGAGCCGAAATCCGCGCTCAGCCAGTCGCGCGTCGACGTCATAGCTTCGCCGAACCAGCGCACCATCCCGCGCACGCCGCGCGCGCGTGTTTCGCGCCACAGCAGTCGAAGCGTCGCCCACCGCCACAGTTCACCGCCCAGCAGGCCAAAGATCAGCGGGGCGCCGGTTTCAATCGCCCGCATCGCGCGCACATACGATGCACCGTCACCGGGGTGCAGTGCATCCATCGCAGCGGCATTGGCGGCACGGTCGCGTCCAAACATCAGCGATCGCCCATCGGGCAGTACCACTGCGGTGGGCCAATCGCCGTTGACGAACCGCGCGCCGGCCGCGGCCAGCAGCGGCTCGAACACCGGAAAATGGGGCGAGGTGACGAACAGCGGATAAAGCGTCGACAGCGTGTCGTGGCGAAAGCCGGGCACGGTCAATTGTTCGGTGCGGATGCAGCCGCCGGCAACCTCTTCACGTTCCAGCAGGCACACGCGTTTGCCTTTGAGCGCAAGCGCGGCGCCGCAAACCAGGGCATTGATGCCGCTGCCGATCACCACCACATCGTATTGCGCCACGGTCAGCGCCCTTCGCCGAGCAGCGCCATCAGCGGGATACGTTGTTCGGGGCCGAGCGCGCCATAGCCGCCATCAACCGGGGTTTCGCCGCCGGTCATATAGGACGCCGCATCGGACGCGACAAAGGCGACGACATTGGCGACCTCGGCGGCGTCGGCGACGCGGCCCAACAGATTGAAGGGCGCAGCCACCGCATCGGCGTGGGCCCGGTCGTTCTTGGTCAGCCCGTCGAACGGATCGGACCAGATATGCCCCAGCGTGACCATGTTCACGCGGATCCCGTCGGCGGCATAATCGACCGCCTGCGCCTTGGTCAGGTGGCGCAGCGCCGCCTTGGCCACCGGATAGGCCCAGCGGCCGATATGCGGAAACTGGCCCGAGATCGAACCGATATTGACGATGTTGCCCCGGCTTGCGGCAAGCCGGGGCCGGGCCAATTCGCCCAGGATCGCCGCCGAGACCGCATTGACGTTGATCGTATCGAGCCAGGTTGTGCGGCTGGTGGCCGGGCCATCATCGCCATAGGAACAGGCGTTGTTGACCAGAATGTCCAGTCGGCCAAATTGGGCGAAAGCAGCATCGACCAGCGCCCGGCACGCCGCATCATTGGTAATATCGGTTTCGACGAACAAGGCCCTGGCGCCCAGTCCGGCGGCGATCGCCTCGCCCTTGGCGCGGCTGCGCGCGGCGATCACGACGCTGGCGCCCTGCGCATGCAGCTTGCGCGTGATCGCGGCACCGATCGAGGCGGCGCCGCCGGTAATGATTGCCACTTTGCCATCAAGCTGTGCCATGTCGTTTCTCCGGTTCAGGCGGTTTTGCCATAACGGCGCAGCAACCGGGTGGTCAGCGGCGCGTAATCGGCGGCATTGATCACCACCAGCCAGTGCTTCAGCCGCGTGAACGGGGACAGCGGCAGCGCTATATCGGCGAGCAGTTCGTCCATATGGTGCACCGAAAACGGGATGATGTTGGTCCCCTTGCTGTGCTTTCCGCTGGTGCGCGCCTCCATCCAGGCGAGCCGTTCATCGATATAGGCCTCGCGCTCTGCCACTGGCGGCAGCGAAACGCCGCCCGACAAGTGATCGGTGAGCCACAGCGCGCTGACCTCTGCGTTCAACTGGCTGAAAAACGACGAGTTGTAGCCATTGAAGGCCAGGTTGTTCACGCCGGTCGGGATCATCGAGCGAAAGAGCCGGAAATTGCCCTGGGCATCGGTCACTTTTCCCAGAATGTCGGGGGGGAGGAAATCGCATTTCTGGTGCCAGCCGGTGCCGCACACGATCACATCGGCGGGCAGGGTTTCGCCACTGTCCAATGTGGCCCTGCCCGGTGCCAGCCTGGCGATCGACGCCTTGCGAAACCCCAGCGTGCCGTCGGCAATCTTTTCGTAAAAGCCATCGGTGACCAGACTGACCGTGCTGCGCGCGATTGTCTCCAGTTTGCTGCCGGGATGAAGGCCGATCTTGCGCAGTTTCAACTGGCGCGCGATTACCGCCTCGACCGTGCCTATCATGGCATTGCGCAACGCTCTGCCTGGCCCGTGCAGAAACGCCTCGAACCCACTGACGCGGATATAGCGGAACAGTCCTTCGCCCAGCCGATTGAGAAACAAGTGCTTGAAGTTGAGCTTGCCCGCCAGCTTCTTGGGAATTTTCCAGATCAGGCTGCGCGCCAGCACCGTGGTCGATGCGGCGAACGACGTGGCAGCTATGGCAACGTCGCACGATGACTTGCCATAGCCGACAACCAGCAGATGGCGGCCGCGCGCCGCTTCGGGATCGGTAAACTGGCTGGTGTGGAGCACTTTGCCGCCAGCCTGGGTGAATTCGTCGATCCCGGCAAACTGCGGGATCGCCGGGATTGAAAAAATGCCGTTGCAGATGACCAGATAGTCGACATGGACAGCGACGTCGGTGCCAGCGCTGCGCACATCGATCGTCCAACCGGTTTCGGTTTGCTCGACACCGGTCACTTCGCTGTTCAAGTGGATGGCATCGCGAAAGCCGAAGTGATCGACATAGCGTTCCAGATAGGCCTGGACTTGCGCGCCACTGGGCCATTCCGGATAGTCGCGCGGCATCGGAAAATCGGAAAAAGCGTACGTTTCCCGCGGATTCTGCGTGGTCAGCCCGGGATAGCGGCGCGATGCCGACCACACCCCGCCGATATCGGCCTCGCGTTCGAACAGCACCACTTCAAAACCGAACTGCCGCACGATCTTGGCTGTGCTCAGCCCCGCCAGACCGCCACCGATGATACCGATCTTGTGCACCACGCGCATTCCACCCTTGTCCGTTCAAACAAGGCCAGGTTACGGCGCGTGGCGCGCGCGACTATGCAACGAATGCGGCGGCTATCCGCTTTTCGCCATTTGTTCGTCGATCAGGCCAAGATTGTCGTGCAATCGGCCAAGATCGCCGATCATTCGGTCAAAGTCGTCGGACGAAAAGCCGTCGATCACCGCCTGGTAGATCGGCGCCGTGATCGTGCGGGCGCGATCGAGCCGGGCATGGCCCTCGTCGGTCAGAAAAACCTCTGTCACGCGCGCATCATCGCGGCTGGCGGCGGAGGTAACCAGACCTGCGTTTTTCATGCGCCCGATGATCCGCATCATCGTCGACAGGTTGATGACACAGGCCTCGGCAATCTGCCCGATGCTGCGCGGTGCGCGTTCGCCCAGCACCATCAGCACGCGCCAGTTCGGTATATCAAGATCGATGGTGCGCAGGCGTGCTTCGATCACGATATTGTATCGGCTGACAGCGCGGTTGAGCAAGTAGAACGGATATTTGTCGAGCTGGAACGCCGGCGATCCGGGATCGCCGAGGCGGCGGTTGTCGCTGTTGTCTGGCCCTGTCGTCATGCGCGAGGGGTTTTAGGCCGCCTCGCCAAAAACGGCAAGTCAAAGAACTTGCATATGCAAGTAATTGCTGTCATCCAGCGATTCGTGAGGCAAGTTTGATCAGGGGGCACAGTCATGAGCCAGGCAGTACTCAATTCCTTTGCGGCCCAGGTAGCGAGCGGCGCGATCCGCACGATCGACCTGACCCAGACTTTGTCTGAAGATACGCCGGTCCTGGTGCTGCCCCCCGAATTCGGACAATGCGCCCCGTTCAGGCGCGAAGAAATTTCGCGCTACGACGAACGCGGTGTCGCCTGGCACTGGAACAATTTCACCGTCGGCGAACACACCGGCACCCATTTCGACGCGCCGGTGCACTGGGTTACGGGCAAGGACCTGCCTGCCAACGCGGTTGATACGATCGCGCCCGCCGAATTTGTCGGCCCTGCGGTGGTGATCGACTGTTCTGCCGCCTGCGCCGGGAACGCCGACTTTGTCCTGACGGTGGCGGCGATCGAAGCATGGGAAGCGCAACATGGCCGGATCCCGCCGCGGTCCTGGGTGCTGTTCCGCACCGATTGGTCAAAGCGCGATGGCGATGCCTATACCAACCGGCAGGCCGATGGCGCGCATACCCCGGGTCCGGATCCCGATGCCTGCCGTTTCCTGATCGAACAGCGCGATGCGCACGGCTTTGGCGTCGAAACCATCGGCACCGATGCCGGACAGGCACATCTGATGGACCCGCCGTACCCCGCGCACACGCTGTTCCACGGGGCGGGTCGTTATGGCCTGCAATGCCTTGAAAACCTCGATCTGCTGCCGCCGACCGGCGCGGTGCTGGTGGCGGCGCCGCTGAAAATCCGCGATGGATCGGGCAGCCCGTTGCGCGTTCTCGCCTTCGTCGCGGGTTGATCCGATGGCCGAGCGGAGTTTCAAGCGCGAAGTCGAACATCTGCGCCTTGGCGCGGGCGACGTGTTTGCCGGCGAAGGCATCCTGGCGGTCACCAAGGCGCTGTTGCAGGCGGGGGTCGCCTATATCGGCGGCTATCAGGGATCGCCGATCAGCCACCTGATGGATGTATTCGCCGATGCCGATCCGCTGCTGCGCGAGCTGGGCGTGCATTTTGAATCGTCTGCATCCGAGGCTGCGGCGGCGGCGATGCTGGCAGCTTCGGTCAACTATCCGTTGCGCGGCGCGGTCGCGTGGAAATCGGTGGTCGGCACCAATGTCGCCTCCGATGCGCTCAGCAATGTGGCCAGCGGCGGGGTGAAGGGCGGCGCGCTGGTTATCGTCGGCGAAGACTACGGCGAAGGATCGTCGATCATGCAGGAACGCACCCATGCCTTTGCGATGAAGTCGCAGATGTGGCTGCTCGATCCGCGACCCAATCTGCCGTCGATTGTCGAAATGGTCGAACGCGGGTTCGAACTGTCCGAAGCATCGAATACTCCGGTCATGCTCGAACTGCGGGTTCGCGCCTGCCATGTCACCGGCAGCTTTGTCGCCAAAGACAACCGCCGCCCGCCATCGACCGTTGGCCAGGCGGCGAGCGCACCCGTGCGCGATCTGGACCGCATCGTGCTGCCCCCGGCCAATTTCCTGCACGAACATGAAAAGATCGAACAGCGCTGGCCCGCCGCAGTCCACTTTGTCGCCGAACATCGCCTGAACGAGCATTTCGGTGCGACCGGCGGAGACGTCGGGGTGATCGTCCAGGGCGGGCTGTTCAACATGCTCAACCGCGCGCTGGAACTGGTCGGGCTGTCCGACCAACACGGCCAGGCGCAAATCCCGATCTATTGCATGAACGTGACATATCCGCTGATCCCCGACGAACTGACCGCGTTCTGCGCGGGCAAACGCGCGGTGCTGATGGTCGAAGAGGGCCAGCCCGAATTCATCGAGCATGAATTGAACACGCTGTTGCGCCGTGCCGATCTGGATACCCGCGTGGTGGGCAAGGATGTGCTGCCGCGCGCGGGTGAATATACCGGGCAGGCGCTGGTGGACGGCCTGATCCGGTTCTTTGATGCGCATCTGCCCGGTATGCCGTTGGTGCGTCCGACCGCGCCCGTGCACGACGCGGCTATTGCCGGCCATGTCCCGCAACGCCCTGCCGGGTTTTGCACCGGGTGTCCCGAACGTCCGATCTTTTCGGCGATGATGCTGGTTCAGCGCGAACTGGGCGACCATCACGTCTCTGCCGATATCGGGTGCCACCTGTTTTCGATCCTGCCGCCGTTCCACATCGGCAACACGACGATGGGCTATGGTCTTGGCACCGCAGGCGCGGCCGCCTTCAGACCCGAGGCCGGAGGCAAACGCGCGATCGCGATGATGGGCGATGGCGGATTCTGGCACAACGGGCTGACCTCGGGCATCGGCAATGCCGTCTTCAACCAGGACGACAACGTCACGATCATTGTCGACAACGGCTATTCGGCCGCGACCGGCGGACAGGACATCCTGTCATCGCGCGCCGATAATGAATCGCGCCAGACCAACAATCCGATCGAACGCGCGGTGCGCGGCATGGGTGTACGCTGGACGCGCACGTTGACGCGCACGTACGATGTGGCACGGATGCGCGACACGTTGAAGGCCGCGTTGACCACGCCGGAGCGCGGGCCCAAAGTTATCATCGCGCAATCCGAATGCATGCTCAACCAGCAGCGGAGGGTAAAACCCCTGCTGGCCAGCGCGGAAAAGGCGGGCAAGCGCGTGGTGCGCGAACGGTTCGGGGTCGATCCCGATACCTGCACCGGCGATCACGCCTGCATCCGTCTGTCCGGCTGCCCGTCGCTGTCGGTGCGCGCCAATCCCGATCCCTTGCGGCAGGACCCGGTCACGCACATCGACAACACGTGCGTCGGTTGTGGCAATTGCGGCGAAGTCGCGCACGCCGCCGTGCTGTGCCCGTCGTTCTACAAGGCGCAGATCATCAGCAATCCGGGGCGCGCCGATCGGGTACGCCAATGGCTGCGACGCGCGGTGATCGGGTTCCTGCAACGCCAGCATACGCGCGCGCTGCAAGCGAGGGCGTTTTGATGGAACCCGACACCACAGCCGACCGGCGCCGCATCACCATCGCCATTCTGGCGCTCGGTGGCCAGGGTGGCGGCGTGCTGGCCGACTGGATTCTCGATACCGCGCGGTCGCAAGGCTATGTCGCGCAAGGCACGTCGGTGCCCGGCGTCGCGCAACGCACCGGTTCCACCGTCTATTATATCGAAATGGTGCCAAGCCCCCTTGGCGACAACCGCGCGGCGCCGGTGCTGGCGCTCAATCCGGTGCCGGGCGATGTCGATGTGGTGATCGCGTCCGAACTGATGGAGGCCGGGCGCGCCATCCTGCGCGGGTTTGTGTCAAAGGATCGCACCACGCTGATCGGATCGACCCACCGGATTTATGCGATTGCCGAAAAGTCCGCGCTGGCGGACGGCACCGGCAGCAGCGCGCGCATCATCGAGGCCGCGCACCGTCGCGCGGCAAACTTCATCGGTTTCGACATGGACGCCGCCGCAACCCGGGCGGGCAGCATGATCAGTTCGGTCATGCTGGGCGCGCTGGTCGGCAGCGGCGCCTTGCCGTTTTCGGCCGCTGCGTTCGAGGACGCGATCCGCGCCGGCGGCAAGGCGGTCTCGGCCAATCTGAAGGGTCTTGCCGCCGGTATCGCGGGTGCATGCGATGGCGAGCCGACGCCAAAGCCCGCGGCGGCGCCGACGGGCCCCGTTTCCAGGGCCGGTCGCGCGCTGGCCGACCGCATTGCGACGGCGTTGCCGCCGGCTGCGCACCGGTTCGCCATCGAAGGCGTACGCCGCCTGATGGATTATCAGGACCATGCCTATGCCGCGCTCTATCTCGATCGGCTGGAAGCGGTGCGCCGGCTGGATGTCGGATGCGACGACTGGGCGCTGACCATGGAAACCGCACGGGCGCTGGCGCTGTGGATGGCCTATGACGATATCATCCGTGTCGCCGACCTGAAAGTGCGCGCGGCGCGCAGCGCACGCGTTGCCGGTGAAGTGCGCGTGCGCCCTGATCAGGTGCTGCGCGTTACCGAATATATGCATCCCCGGTTGCGCGAAGTCTGCGAAGCGCTGCCCGCGCCGATCGGCCGCAGGGTGTTGCGCAGCGCCATGCTCAATCGCCTATTGGCGCCATTGTTCGCGCATGGGCGCCATGTTGAAACCACCGGATTGCGCTGGTTCGTCGCTTTGCGGCTGGTGGCGGGGTTGCGGCGTTTGCGTCGGGGCAGTTTGCGGTTTGTCGAGGAACAGGCGCGCATCCAAAACTGGCTTGACGCGATCCACGCAGCCGCCGGCCACGACCTGGGCCTGGCCACCGAATTGGCGCGCAACCAGCGACTGATCAAGGGCTATGGCGACACGTTCGACCGGGGCCTGGCCAATTTCAACACCGTGATGGCAGCAGCAGCACGGCCCCACGCTGGGCGAGACAGCGCTGCCCGCGTCCAGCGCCTGCGCGATGCGGCCCTGGCCGACGATACCGGCTGCGCGCTCCAACAGGCAATCGCGGCGCGCTGAGCGATCGTGACAACCGAACGCCACTTGCAGCCTTTGCCAAAATGCTTTAAGCCTAAAACATAGTGGAGTTGTCGATGCACATTGCCTGTCTTGGAGGCGGCCCCGCCGGGTTGTACTTCGCCATCTCGATGAAATTGCGCAATCCGGCGCACCACATTGTCGTGATCGAACGCAACAAGGCCGGTGATACATTTGGCTGGGGCGTGGTCTTTTCCGACCAGACCCTGGCCAATTTGACTACGAACGACCCGGTCAGTGCTGCGACGATCGCCGCCAGTTTTGCCCATTGGGACGATATCGAAGTGGTGGTGGGCGCGGATCGGGTGCGCTCGACCGGGCACGGCTTTATCGGCATCGGGCGCAAGCGGCTGCTCAACATCCTGCAGGACCGCGCGCGCGAACTGGGTGTCGAACTGCGCTTCGAAACCGAATTCGATGACGATGTGACGGCTTATGCCGATTATGATCTGGTGGTCGCGGCCGATGGCATCAACAGCCGCATTCGCACGCGCTACGAAGACCGGTTTGCGGTCGATATCCAGACCCGCGCCAACAAGTTCATGTGGCTGGGCACCGCCAAGCTGTTCGATGCCTTCGAATTCATCTTTGAAAAGACCGCGGCCGGCTGGATCTGGGCCCATGCCTACCGGTTTGATGATACCCGTTCGACCTTTATCGTCGAATGCTCGCAAAGCACGTGGCAGGGGCTGGGCTTTGACCGGCTTGACGGAGCCGAAGCGATGACCGCGCTCGAGACGATCTTTGCCCGGCACCTCGATGGCGAAGCGCTGTTGAGCAATGCGGCGCATCTGCGCGGGTCGGCAGCGTGGATCAATTTTCGCCGTATCCTGTGCGGGCAATGGTCGTTCGACAATGTCGTGCTGTTGGGCGATGCTGCGCATACCGCGCATTTTTCGATTGGTTCGGGCACCAAACTGGCATTGGAAGACGCGATCAAGCTTGCCGAAGTGCTCGACAGCGCCGATGTGCGCGACCGGGCGGCCTTGGCTGCGGCGCTGGCCGAATATCAGGCCGTGCGCCATGTCGAAGTGCTGAAGATCCAGAACTCGGCGCGCAATTCAACCGAATGGTTCGAAACACTCGATCGCTATCTGGGGTTCGAGCCGATCCAGTTCGCCTATTCGCTGTTGACCCGCAGCCAGCGCGTCAGCCACGAAAACCTGCGACTGCGCGATCCGGCCTGGCTGGGAGAGGTGGAGCGCTGGTTTGCCGCCAACGGGCCGCCTGCCCCACCGATGTTCCAGCCGTTCGCCCTGCGCGATCTGACGCTGCCCAACCGTGTGGTCGTCTCACCTGTGTTGACCTACGAAGCCGATGACGTAGGTCGGGTCGGTGCGTTCCATCTTGTTCACTATGGTGCGCGGGCACAAGGCGGGGCAGGGCTGGTGATCGCGGAAATGACCGCGGTCGCGCCCGAGGGACGGATCACGCCGGCCTGTCCGGGGCTGTGGGACGATGACCAGATCGCCGGATGGCGCACGATCACCGACTTCGTCCACCGTCATTCGCGCGCGAAAATTGGCATCCAGCTGGGGCACGCCGGCGCGCGCGGGGCAACCTGTGTGCCCCAGGGCAATCGCTATGATGTTCCGCTGGGCCAAGGTGCATGGCCGCTGCTGTCGGCATCTGCGCAAAGCTGGCGGCCCGGTGGCGCGGTCCCGACGATGATGACCTTGGTCGACATGGATAGGGTGCGCGATCAGTTCGTGGCGGCCACGCGCCGCGCCGACGCGGCGGGGTTCGATCTGATCGAAGTGCAGGCCGGACACGGGTTTGTGCTGTCATCGTTCATAACCCCGCTGATGAACCGGCGCGACGACGCATTCGGCGGAAACCTTGCGGCGCGGCTGGCCTGGCCACTGGCGGTAGTGGCGGCGGTGCGTGCGGCCTGGCCCGCGCACAAGCCCCTGGCCCTGCGGATATCTGCGCACGACTGGCATGACGGCGGCATTGGCCCCGACGATGCGGTGCACATCGCCGCCGCCTTTGCCGGGGTGGGCGTCGATGTCATCGATGTTAGTTCGGGCGAAACAGCGCATGACGCAAAACCGGTGTTCGGGCGCATGTACCAGACCCCGTTTTCCGATCAGATCCGCAACGAGGCCCATGTTGCGACGATGGCGGTCGGCAACATTTACGAGGCCGACCACGTCAATTCGATACTCGCCTCGGGCCGCGCCGATCTGGTCGCGCTGGGACGTCCGCATCTGGTCAACCCGATGTGGACACTCCATGCCGCAGCTGAACTCGGCTGCCTCGCAGTGCACGTCCCGGCCGCCTACGCCGCTGGACAGATGCAGTTGACACAACACAGGAAACGGGCGGCAGAGGCTTTGATGGGATGAACGGATGGATACGACTTTGGTAACCGAAGATGCCCTGGGCGTTGCGGAAAAGCACGACGGCCAATTGCACGGGGCGATGCCGGTGCGGCTGTGGTTGCGCCTGCTCAGCTGCTCGATGGTAATCGAAAAGCGATTGCGTCGGCGGTTTATCGAACAGTTCGACACGACGCTGCCCCGGTTCGATGTCCTGGCCGCGCTCGACCGGCGTGCCACCGGCGTCTCGATGGGCGAATTGTCGCAGATGCTGCTCGTCTCCAACGGCAACGTCACCACTATCGTGCGCCAGCTTCAGGGCGACGGGCTGGTCGCAGTCGAACCCGCCGACCATGACCGCCGCTCGCTGATCGTGACAATGACCGATCAGGGCCGGGACAGCTTTGCGCACATGGCAAATGCGCACCATGGCTGGATCGCGGCGATGTTTGCGGCGGTGCCCGAAGACGTGCAGCAGGACTTGTTCCGGCACCTGGCCACCGTCAAGACCTCGATCGCACAAGAGAGTCCAGCGTGAGTTTCGTGCTCGAACTGCCGGTCCGCTTTGCCCATGTCGATGCCGCCGGAATCGTGTTTTATCCGCGCTATTTCGAGATGATCAATGCCGCGGTGGAGGAATGGTTCGCCGCGCGCACCGGCGTCAGTTTTGGCGATCTGCATCTCGCCCGCCGCCATGGCCTGCCGACGGTGGCGCTGGAAAGCCGGTTCGTCGCGCCCAGCCGCCTGGGCGATGTGCTGGAAATCGAGGTGGTCCTGTCCAAAATCGGGCGGACATCGTGCGATGTGACATACCGGATTTCGAGCGAGGGCGATGATCGAGTCATCGCGTCGGCAGTCCTGGTCCATATCAATCTGGACACGGGTCAGGCGATGCCCTGGCCCGATGATCTGCGCGATCGACTGGTGCGTAACGACCCGATCAGGCTGCCGATGGCCGCCTGATCGGGTCGCCTGGTTTGTCGGTCAGGCCGCAACCACCGGGTTGCGCAAAGTGCCGATCTTTCCGACGCCGCAATCAATCGTGTCGCCGGGCCACAGCCATTCCTGAGGTGTGCGACCCGCACCCACGCCCTCGGGCGTTCCGGTGGCGATGATATCGCCGGGCTCCAGCGTGATGCCCTGGCTGATGTCGGCGATCAGTTCATCCACCTTGAACAGCATGTGGCTGGTGTTGTTGCGCTGTTTTTCGACACCGTTGACACTCAACCACAGATCGAGCACCTGCGGATCGGGAATTTCGTCAGCGGTGACGATGCACGGCCCCATCGGTGCATAAGTGTCCTGGCCTTTGGAATAGATCCACTGCCCGGCGCGGCGACAGTCACGCGCGCTCATATCGACCAGCACCGTATAGCCAAAGACATGGCCCAGCGCGTCGGCGCGCGTCACGCCTTTGGCGGTGGTGCCGATGATTGCGGCCAGTTCCACTTCCCAATCGAGTTGCTTGGTGATTGCCGCATTGTGCACGACCGGATCGCCGGGGCCACACACGCTGGTTGGCGGTTTGGAAAAGATCACCGGCTGCTTGGGCAGGTCGGGCGCCGTATCAAGCGCCGCCGCGCTTTCGGCGACATGGTCGATATAGTTGAGCCCGATGCCGAAGATGTTTTTGCGCGGACGCGGGATCGGCGCCAGCAGCCTGACATTGGCGAGCGGAACGGCGGTGCCGATCGCCCATTGACCTGCCGCCGTGTCGAGCAGCGCGGTTGTCGCGGCCACCGCAGCCGGACCAAGCTCGATGAAATCCAGCATGCCGGCAGGAAGCGCGACACCTACGCTGCGGCCAAAACGTTCGACATCGATCACCAGATCACCAACGATGGCACCCAGCCGCCCGGCGGATTCGATATGGGCGCGGTAAGTTACAAGTCGCATGACAGTCCTTTGCTTGGTTCAGGTCAGAATAGGTTGGTGGCCGCCGTTTTCGCCAAACGCCTGTTCGCGGTAGAGGCCGAGCGACTTGATCACCGGCAGATCGTGGAACGCGAACAGGCAGGCGTCTTGGCTCTCCGAGCCATTGACGTGTTCGTGGAACATCCAGCTTGGCACGCAGAAGATATCCCGTTCCTGCCAATCGAACCGCGCTCCATTGATGATCGAATGGCCCGACCCTTTGCAGCACTGATAGAGAAAGCTACCGACCTGGCGGTGCGCCTTGGTATGCTCGCCGGGACGCAACATCTGGATGCTCGCGCCGATCGTCGCCATGACTGCGCCGCCGGTGGCGGGGTTGACATAATCCATGTGGATGCCGTCGAACGGCGAACCGTCGCTGGCGCGTGCAACGCGCTGCAACGCGTCGTACGTCGGAGCCCATTCGTATTTGAACAGCGGTGAATAGCGCTTCGACCATTCCGAACCGGCCGGACGCAAGCCGGGATTGCCCCAGCGTAGCGTCGAATCATCGACCGCATAAGTCACCGCCTGTTGAAGCTCGGGGTGGACCTCATAAAAGCCGGCTTCCAGTGCGTTCATCAACGGGATGTCGAGGCCATCCTGCCAGATGCACGGTGTACCGTCATCGGCGACGCCGTGTTCGTGCCAGGTGCCGTTGGGCGTGAGCACGAAATCGTTCGCGCCCAGTGTCATCTTGTGCCCATCGACATTGGTATAGGCGCCCTTGCCTTCCATGATGAAGCGTAGGGCCGAAGCGGAATGGCGGTGGCTTGATGCGAGTTCACCCGGATGCATCACCTGCAACCCCGAATAAAGCCAGCCAACCGCGGCCGAGACATCTGAACGCCCCGGATTATCAAGATAGATCACGCGGCGCCCGGCCTGTTCCGGCGTCACCAGATCGATCGAGCGAAGCACTTTTTCGCGCAAATCGCGGTAACGCCAGACGATCGGAGCCGATTGGCTTTTGGGCTCCCACGGCTCGATCTTGTTGGCGACGGTCCATAGCGCGGCGACGTGGACCTGTTCGAGTTCCCGGTAATAGGCTTTCAGCTCTGCGGTATCGGCCACATTGGCGCGGCCGATCACGTCCTCGCGGTAATCGTCATAACTTTGGCTCGCCATCGCAGGGCCTCCCGTGTCGAATTATTATAGGCTTAAAATTTCAAGCTTGAAATGTCAATCCGAAGCGACGTATGATCGACCATCGGAGAAGAGGATCGGCGTGATGACGACTTACAAGGCAGCAGTGATCCAGGCCGCATCGCTGCCGTTCGATCCGCAAGGCTGTGCCGAAAAGGCCGCAGCACTAATTGCCCAGGCGGCGGCAGGCGGCGCAAGACTGGCTGTGTTTCCCGAAGCTTTCCTTGGCTGTTATCCCAAGGGGGCTTCGTTCGGCGCGCCGGTGGGGATGCGAAAGCCGCAAGGGCGCGCCGATTTCGCCGCCTATCATCGCAGTGCCGTCACGCTCGACGGGCCAGAGGTGGCGGCCGTCGCACAGGCGGCAGCCGACACCAGCCTGTTCGTCGTGATGGGGGCGATCGAGCGCGACGGCGGCACACTCTATTGCACCGCCTTGTTCTTCGACGGTGCGGCAGGTTTGGTCGGCAAGCACCGAAAGCTGATGCCGACCGGGGCCGAACGCCTGATCTGGGGCTTTGGAGACGGATCGACAATGCCGGTGTTCGACACCTCGCTGGGACGGATCGGCGCGGTAATCTGCTGGGAAAATTACATGCCGATGCTGCGGATGGCGATGTACGACAAGGGCGTCACCATCTATTGTGCGCCCACCGCGGATGATCGCGACACCTGGCTGCCGACATTGCGTCATATCGCACTCGAAGGGCGCTGTTTTGTGCTGTCGGCATGCCAGCATATTACGCGGGGCGCGTACCCTGCCGATTACGACTGTGCATTGGGCGATGATCCAGCGACAGTGCTGATGCGCGGGGGCAGTGCCATTGTCGGCCCCCTAGGCGAGGTTCTGGCTGGTCCTGCGTTTGAAGGTGAAGCGATCCTCTTTGCCGACATCGATCTGGATGACGTCATTTGCGGCAAATACGATTTTGACGTCGTCGGCCATTACGCCCGGCCTGACGTATTCGCGCTGCACGTCGATGAGCGCCCGCGCGCAGCGGTGGGCCGGGGTTGACTGGATGCGGTTCGATTTGCGCACCATGGCGTCAGGTGATGCCTACAAGATCCTTGGCGGATGTATAACGCCACGGCCAATTGCCTGGGTCACCAGTCAGTCTGCAGTCGGCATCCGCAACGCCGCGCCATATAGCTTTTTCAACGTCATGGGCCACGCGCCGCCAACGATTGCGCTTGGCCTTCTGGCTGCAGCCGATGGCGGTTATAAAGATACCGCGGCGAATATCCTCGAAATGGGCGAGTTTGTCGTCAACTTGGTGACAGAGAGCGACGCCGCCGCGATGAATCTGACATGCGTTGACGCGCCTCCTGGTGTCGATGAATTGCAACTCGCCAGGATCGTGACTGTACCGTCCGAGATGATCGCCCCCCTGCGTATCGCTTCCGCGCCTGTCAGTTTTGAGTGCCGCATGCTCCATTTGATCGAGACTGGTGACCGTCAGACAGTCGTCATTGGCGAAGTGTTGGTGGCGCATATCGCCGACACATACATCCTCGACCATGAACGCCTTTACATCGATGCTCCTGCCATGAACCTTGTCGCCAGAATGCATGGAGCGGGCTGGTACACCCGTTCAACCGATCTGTTCCAATTGGACAGACCCGACTATTTGGCTTTACAAATGAGCCGCTAGATGTTTGGTCCCGAGGTGTGATGGTGCGGTGGTCGATGTCGTTTGGTGCGCAAGCCAGTTCGAAGGTGTGCGCATCAAGAATTTCGCCG
>Ga0116226_10001546_pt1 | contig 19971 bp, 16 predicted proteins | sample S1TSphfallax_FD_89692 | JGI IMG/M metagenome (GOLD analysis project Ga0116226, IMG submission 89692) | Host-associated microbial communities from peat moss isolated from Minnesota, USA - S1T2_Fa - Sphagnum fallax MG | ecosystem: Host-associated > Plants > Peat moss > Unclassified | place: USA... | reverse complement strand
GCACCGCCGCCCGTGCGGGCGCACTGCGCACCCGCATGAACCGCCAGGGCTGGCTCAACCCCACCGAAGGGGCAAGCTGCGCCACGCGTAGCAGCGCCAGCACGGTCGCCTCCGGCATCGCATCCGGGCGGAAGCGCCGCACATCCCGCCGCCAGCGCAGCAGCTCGACCAGACCAGGATAAAATTCCGGCGCGGCAAAATCCTGTTCCATCCTATTCCTCAACAAAATCCGCAGCGGCGATGGCATGAAAAAACGCGCCGCTCACCTGCCCGCGTTTGCCGCCCGATGGACCCAGCTTCTTACCCACGCCATCTCGCAGCTCGGCCAGCGGCGCATCCACGCCCGGATTCACCACGGCGGCATAGTGAAACTCGTGCCCCCGGATGCGCGCACCCGCCGGTCCCAGCGGGCTTGGCGCCAGCATCGCCGCTTGACGGTAGCCCAGATTCATCCGCCGTTTCGCAAAGCTCGTCTCATGGCTGAGCAGCCCCGTCATTTCGTGCCATTGGCCATCGGCGCTCTGCAAATTCGCCCCAAGCACCATATACCCGCCGCATTCGCCATGCACCGGCCGCCGCGCGGCAAATTTCGCAAGCCCCGCCCTGAAGCGCCGTGCCGCCGCCAGTTGCCCCGCATGCAGTTCGGGATATCCGCCGGGCAGCCAGCAGGCATCGCAATCCTCCGGAGGGGATTTGTCGGCAAGCGGGGAGAAGAACACGATCTCGCTGCCCGCGCGCCGCCAGCCCTCCAGCACATGCGCGTAGATGAAGCTGAACGCCGCATCGCGCGCCATCGCCACGCGCTGCCCTGGTGGCGGTAGTAACGCTGCACCCATGCGCGAGGCGGCGAGCGGTGTTGCGAGGGCGAAAATCCCCGATATATCCAGGCAGTTTTCCGCCAGCTCCGCCAGTACCGAGAGATGTTTCTGCAAATCCGGGTGTTCCAGCGCCTGCACAAGCCCAAGATGCCGCTCCGGCAATGTAATCGCAGCGTCGCGCGGAATGGCCCCCAGAACGTGGATGCCGGCCTGCGCCATCGCCGAGGCCACGCCCTCCCGGTGCCGCTCACTCGCCACCCGGTTCAGCACGATCCCGGCGATATTCACGCCGTTGCGATGCAACGCGAACCCGCGCGCCACCGCGGCGGCACTTTGCGAATGCCCCGATACGTCGAGGATCAATACCACCGGCAACCCCAAACCCACTGCCAGATCCGCCCCGGCGCCCGTCCGCCCCTCCGGCCCGGCGACGCCATCGAACAGCCCCATCGAGGATTCAACGACCAGAATATCCGCCGCGTCGGCCGCAAATCCCGCCACTGCGTCAAGCTGTGCCGGGCCCATCGCCCAGCTATCCAGGTTGAAACTTGGCTTGCCGGTCGCCGCCGCATGAAATGCCGGGTCGATATAATCGGGACCGGATTTGGCCGCGCGCACGCGAAGTCCGCGTGCCCGCGCCGCTGCCAGCAGCGCCAAGGTCAGGGTCGTCTTCCCGCTGCCGGAACGCGGCGCGCCAATGATGAGCCCGCGCGTGCTCATGCGGTGCCGCCGTAACGGTGACAGTCTGGGCCACGTTGATTATACCCAAAGCCATGGAGCCCGAACCCTCGCTGCGCCGCGGCTGGACCACCGGCGCTTGTGCGACGGCGGCGGCCAAATCGGCCTATGCGGCGCTCCTGACCGGCACTTTCCCCGATCCTGTCGGGATCACCCTGCCCGGCGGCCAAAGTGCTGATTTCGCCTTGGCGGAGTCCGCGTTGAGCGAAACGAGCGCCATGGCCGCCATTGTGAAGGATGCAGGCGACGACCCGGATGTCACCCATGGCGCGCTGATCCGCGTCACCCTCACGCGAGGCGAACCGGGCACCGGAATCACTTTCCGCGCGGGGCCCGGCGTGGGTACGATCACCCGTCCAGGCCTCGCCATTCCGCCCGGCGAGCCCGCCATCAACCCGATCCCGCGCCAGATGATCCGTGCGGCGCTCTCGGAACTCGCCATTCAGCACCGCGCGCCCGGCGATGCGGTGGTGGAAATCTCCATCCCCGGCGGCGAGCTTCTGGCGGAGCGCACGCTGAACGGGCGGCTTGGCATTGTGGGCGGCCTCTCCATCCTCGGCACGACCGGGATCGTCATCCCCTATTCCTGCTCGGCCTGGATTCACTCGATCCATCGCGGCATCGACGTCGCCCGCGCCGGCGGCATCTCCCATGTTGCCGGCAGCACCGGCAATAATTCGGAGAAGGCGGTCCGCGCTTTGCATAATCTGCCCGATATCGCGCTGCTTGAGATGGGCGATTTCGTCGGCGGCATGCTGAAATATCTCAAATCCCATCCCATCCCGCGCATCACCCTCGCAGGCGGCGTCGCGAAAATGGCGAAGCTGGCGCAAGGCAGGCTGGATCTGCATTCCAAACGCGGCGAGGTCGATTTCGCGGCCCTGGCCGACATGGCGCGAGAGGCTGGGTGCCCCCCCGAAATCGCCGGACAAATCCGGCACGCCAATACCGCCGCCCAGGCTTTTGAGCTTGCCGCTGCGCAGGGCACCGCACTTGGCGATGCCATCGCCGCGAAAGCCTGGGAGGTTGCCGCCGCCGTGCTGGAGGGCAGCAAGACCGAGCTTGAAATCGTCTTGTTCGACCGCAACGGCGCCCTCCAGGGCCGCGCCCAATTCGCACCCGTTCATGCGCGAAAGCGCCGCGTGTAATCGGGATTATAGAGCGCGCTTTCCCGAAAATTCTCCGGCGATAACGCGGGCCCGACCAAGATCAACGCCGTCCGCTCCACGCCCAGCCCGGCCACAAGCGTGCAAATGTCGCTAAGCTTGCCCTGCACCGTCTGCGCATCCGGCCAGCTCACCCGCACCAGCACCGCTGCCGGGCAATCCGCGCCATAAAACGGCTCCAATACCGCAACGATTTCCGCCAGCCTGTGGATCGCCAGATGGATCGCCAGCGTCGCGCCGGTGGCCGCAAACGCCGCCAGAGTCTCGCCGGACGGCATTGCGGAGGCGCGGCCGGAAAGCCTTGTCAGCACCACGCTCTGCGCCAGTTCCGGCACCGTGAGTTCCCGGCCCAGGCTGGCGGCGGCGGCGGCGAAGGCGGGCACACCGGGCGTCAACGTATAGGCAATCCCCAGACGTTGCAGCCGCCGCGTCTGCTCCGCCACCGCGCTATAAATCGACAAATCGCCCGAATGCAGCCGCGCGACATCCTGCCCCGCCGCATCGGCGCGAATAAATTCCGCCTCGATCTGGTCGAGATCCAGCGAGGCCGTATCCACCAGCCGGGCGCCCGGCGGACAATGCGCCAGCAATTCGGGCGGGACGATGGAGCCCGCAAACAGGCAGACCGGGCAGCGCGCCATCAAATCCCGCCCCCGCAGCGTGATGAGATCTGCCGCACCGGGCCCGGCGCCGATGAAATGCACGGTCACGACAGTGCCCCCGCCAGCGCGCAGGTTGCCCGGCCATGCGCGATCCGAGCGGTCAGCAAAACACTTTCAGGCCCAGCCCCCGCCAATGCGCAAGCCTCTGCGATACTGGCCAGCCCGACAGCAGCCTGCGCCACTGCCGATGGCGTGGCGCAGCGCGGCTGAACGCGCTCCAGCGCCACGCGGTCCAGCAGAATCAGCGGCAATGCGAGGGCCGACGCCGCCGCGCGCAATTGCGCACCATCTTTAAAAGTCGGCGCGGCCAGGGCCTCGGCCTTCCGGCCCGCCGCGCGCGACGCCTTGCCCACCAGCGCCACGATGTCTGCCGCCACCACCCCTGACGAAAATCCGACCCCCGCGACGATCATGGTTTCACCGCCGACCATTGCGTTACCGTCATTCCTGGCCGGAAGCCATGCAGCGCGCCGATATTATCCAAACGCTCCACCGAGAGCCGCGTGAGCGTGCCGCCGAACCGCTCCCGAGCCGCGAACAACGCTGCTTCGGTCTCGATCACCACCGCATTTGCGACCATCCGCCCGCCCGGCCGCAGCGCGTGCCAGGAGGCCTCGATCGCGCCCGACAAATGCGCGCCGCCGCCCAGAAACACCGCATCCGGGCTTGGCAAACCTGCCAAGGCTTCCGGCGCGCGCCCTGGCACCAGATGCAGCCCGGGCACGCCGAGGCTCGCCGCATTGCGCGCAATCCGCGCCGCCCGTTCGGGATCGGATTCCACGCCATAGGCCAGATTCTCGGGGTGCCGCAGCATCCACTCAATCGCCACCGAACCCGAGCCGCAACCGACATCCCACAGCACCTCGCCCGCCCGCGGCGAAAGTGCGGCGAGCGTCACGGCACGGATTTCCCGCTTGGTGATCTGCCCGTCATGCTCGAACATCTCATCCGGCAAGCCGGTGCTCAGCGGAATCACGCGCGCATCGGGTCCAGGCACGACCTCGATCGCCACCAGATTCAGCCGATCGCCACCGGCCAGATCAAAATGTTGCGCGGCTGCCGTCCGGATCCGCTCGCGCGGGCCGCCCAGCGCCTCCATCACATGCAGAAGCGATGGCCCAAATCCCCGCTCGCGCAAAAAGGCCGCCACAGCGGCGGGCGTGGCGGCATCTGCCGACAGCCCAATGATCTTGCGCGCCGGCTGCAGCAACGGCGCTAGCGGCGCCAGCGGCCGCCCGCAGAAGGAAATGCTCGCCGTCCGCCGCGCCGCCCAGCCGAGACGGGAGAGCGCCAGCGAATAGGCCGAAGGTGCCGGTATCGACACAAACTCGCCCACCGGCACCGCCTCTGCCAGCATTGCCCCCACCCCATCGCTGAACGGATCGCCGGAGGCCAGCACCGCCACGGGCAATGGGCGGCGCGCCAGAATTTGCGATACGCCCGAGGCCATCGGGCTCGGCCAGACCATGCGCTGACCCCGGATGAGCGGTTCGGCCAGCGCTAGATGACGCGCCCCGCCGACAACCAGCCCCGCCTGCCCAAGCAGCAGCCGCGCCACCGGGCTCAGCCCGTCAATCCCGTCCTCGCCGATGCCCAAAATCGAGAGCCAGCGGGAAGCTGGTCGCGCATCTTCGGTCCCGGTATGTCTCAGCAATGTCACCGCTAAAAATCCTCATCCTGGGCGGCACGGGCGAAGCCTCTTCCCTCGCGCTGCTTCTGGCAGGCGATACGCGGTTCAGCCCGACGCTCTCGCTCGCCGGGCGCACGGCCGCGCCGCGCCTGCCGGAGATTCCCTGGCGCAGCGGCGGGTTCGGCGGCGTTCCCGGGCTTGCGCGCTATCTCGCCGAAAACGCCATTCAGGCGCTCATCGTGGCCACGCATCCTTTCGCCGTGCAGATGCGCGCGAACGCCGCCGAAGCTGCGCGCGCGGTGCAAATGCCGATCCTGATGATCGAACGTCCCGCCTGGCAGGCAAAGGACGGAGATGACTGGACCGAGGTGCCGGACATGGCGCAGGCCGCCGCCGCTTTGGGGACCCATCCGCGCCGCGTGCTGCTCACCATCGGGCGAAAAGACCTTGCCCCGTTCGCGGCCGCACCCTGGCATGACTACGTGATCCGCAGCGTGGACGCGCCGCCGCCCGATACCCTGCCGCGCGGCGCACGACTCATCTCGGCGCGTGGCCCGTTCACGCAAAGCGCCGACAAGGAGATGCTGATCGAACATCACATCGACGTCATTGTCACCAAAAATTCCGGCGGAACCGCGACCCAATCCAAATTGCTCGCGGCACGGGCGCTGAGACGCCCCATCATTATGGTCGCCCGCCCGCCTTGGCCGGATGTGACCGGGCTGAAAGCGGCCAGGGTAACGGACCCGCAATGCGCGCTCACCTGGCTCGAAATCCTGCATCACGAGACATCCTCGGCAAAGCGCGGCGTATAAACCCAGGGCTCGGCATCTGGCCGCTCGACGAGCCGCGTGGTGGCGGTGCCGACCAGCACCAGCGTGCGCATATCCGCGCGCGACGATTCCGCATCCGCTAGCGTCATAATCTGGACCCGCTCATCCGCCCGGCTGATCGCGGTGGCAAAGACCACCGGCGTACGCGGCGGCAACACTTCGCCCAGCAGCGCGAACGCCGCATCCAGCTGCCAGGGTCGTGCCTTGGAATGTGGATTATACAGCGCGATCGCAAAACCCGATTCCGCCGCCGCACGCAGCCGCCGCAGGACCAGCGCCCAGGGCTTCAGATTATCCGAAAGCGAAATCGCACAGAAATCATGACCCAGAAACGCGCCCAACCGCGCCGATGCCGCGAACATCGCGGAGACACCCGCGACCACCTCAACGTCTAACCCGCGCCATGCGGGGTCACCCTGTTCGATCGCCTCGAACACCGCGCTGGCCATGCCGAACACCCCCGCATCGCCTGCCGAGAGCACCGCCACGATACGCCCAGCAGCCGCCATTTCCAGCGCATGGCGCGCCCGGCCCAGCTCCTCGCGATTATCCGAGATATGCCGGACTTGCCCCTCCCGCTCCGGCGCGCGCGCAACATACGGACCATAGCCCACCAGATCGCTCGCTTGCGCCAACGCGGCATCGGCCTGTGGCGTGCGCATCCCGGCATCCCCCGGCCCGAGCCCGATGATGAATAATTTCCCGCTCATCGCGCGTGACGCCGCCCTGGAACCAGCACCATCGCGAAATACGGCGCGGGTCCATCCGCACGCTCGCGCAGTTTTACGATATGCTCGCCCGACATCGTTCCCCGTTCGACATAAACCGCCCGGTCGAACAGCCCCGCCGCGCGCAGCGCCCGGCAGATTTTCGGCAGGTTGCGGCCAACCTTCATCAACACCGCCGCATCGCAAAGCTTCAGGCGAGCGTTCAAGCTTTCCTCATCCAGCGTGCCGGGTAGCACGCTGAGCACGTCATCGCCATGCGTCATCGGCAGGCGGGCACGGCTCCAACAGCCGCTCATGCCGGACACGCCTGGCACGATCTCGGCGGCAAACGCAGCCCCCAGCCGGTCGAAAAGATACATGGCGGAGCCATAGAGAAACGGATCGCCCTCGCAGAGCAGGGCGACATCGCGGCCTTCTTGCAGCGGACCGCGAAGCCGCGCCGCACAAGCCTCATAAAATTCGCCCATTTCGGCGAGGTAGCGCGGATCCGCGACGGAGACCTCCGTGGTGAACGGATATTCCAGGCGCAGTTCCTCGGCACCCGGCATCGTCAAACCCTCCACAATGCCGCGCGCATGGCCCATGCGCCCTCGCTTGGCGAAGAAGGCCAATACCGGGGCGGCGGCCAGAATCCGCGCGGCCTTCACCGTCATCAACTCGGGGTCGCCCGGCCCCAGCCCGAGAATAAAAAAACGCCCCTGCTTCATCACTCGGCCTCGCTCGCCAGCGCGTTCACCGCCGCCGCCGCCATCGCGCTGCCGCCGCGCCGCCCCTGCACGGTCACGAACGGCACGCGCGCATCCAGGGCCAGCGCCAGCTTGGATTCCGCCGCGCCCACAAAGCCCACGGGAATGCCGATGACCGCCGCAGGCGGCGGTGCGCCGGCATCCAGCAGTTCCAGCAAATGGAACAACGCCGTCGGCGCGTTGCCGATGGCGACCACCGCGCCGCGCATCTGCTCACCCCATAAATCGAGCGCCGCCGCCGAACGCGTATTGCCGATGCGCGCCGCCAGCCCCGCCGTCTCCGGCGCGCGCAACGTACAGATCACCGGGTTCCCCGCCGGCAAGCGCGCTTTTGTGACGCCATGCGCCACCATCTCGGAATCGCATAGCACCGGCTTGCCGGCCAGCAACGCGGCGCGTGCCGCCGCGACAAAATCGCCGCCAAAGCGCACATCTTCTGGCAGATCGACCATCCCGCAGGCATGGATCATCCGCACCACCACGCGGGCTTCATCGGCCGAGAATCCCGAAAGATCGGCCTCGCGCCGGATCGTTGCGAAGGATTCCGCGTAAATCGCCGCACCGTCGCGGATATAATCTCTGGGGTCGTTCATCGGCACAGGCGTTTCTCTCTCATCCATTCCAAGGCTGCGGCGAAGGCCAGGCCGGCAATTTCGGGAACATCCCGCGCCCGCCCGTTCCGCACCACATCGTATGTCTGCCCCGCCGCGACCAGCGTCACCGCCGCACCGCTTGGAGCCGCGCAGCCTTTGGCACAGCCGGAGACATGCAGCAGCCCCGGGGCTGCCCAAAGCGGGGCCAGCCTTGCCGCCACCGCCCGCGCATCCACATGCGCTTGGCTGCAGGCGGGCAGGCCCGCGCAGGCGACAACACGCAGGCGCATATCCTCGGCTTCGGTCACAAAGCCAGACGCGCGTGCCGCCACTGCAACCCCGCGCACATCATCGCCGGTTCCCATAACGACCAGGCTACGCGCCTGCGTCGTCCGCAACCAACCATTCCCGAACCGATCCGCGAGATCCGCCGCCGCACGCAGCGTCCGCCCGTCCTGCACGCCGAAAGGAAGGCCCAGCCCAAACGCATCCGGCAACTTGCCAACTGGCGGCATCGTATCTGCCGGCGGCACGATGCCGTGTATCTGCAAACCTGCTTCGGCAAAAACCGCCGGAGCGCCCATCTCCGACACCAGCGCCGCCATGCGGCCGAGGCCAGCGCGCCTCAGAAACGACTGCGTCAGCGCCTGCATCGCCGCCACCGGCTCGGCGGCCAGCGCCGCAAAGCCGCCCGGCAGTACCACCATCGGCATCTCGCCCGGCAACAGGCTGATATCCCCCATGACTGCGCCCACCGCGAAGCCGAACTTGTCCGGCAGCGCATCCAGCCCGTCCTCGCGCTCCAGCCATACCTGCAATCGTCGTGCAATCTCGATCATTGCCGCGTCGGCGGAGACCGCCACCAGAATATTCCGCCGCCGCTCGGCTGCCCTATCCGCACTTGCCAGATCCGCCGCCAGCATCGCGTCCGCAACGCGCGGCAGTGCCTCCGTCGCCAGCCCGCGCAGCTGGAAATTGCCCCGGTTCGTAATCTCCACACGGCCTGAACCAAAGGAGTCCGCCGCGTCCGCCAAGGCCCGAAGCTGCGCGGCGCGCACCCCGTCCACGCGCGGCTTCACCCGCACCAGAAACCCGTCGCCCGCCGCCATCGGCTCGAACAGGCTGGGGCACCAGCCGCGTTTCAACGGCGCGTTCATGCCAGAATTTCCGCCACGCTGTTGCGCCGGCTGCGCCACAGTCCGCGTTTCACAACACTGCGAAATCGTTCCAACATGGCTTCATGCGCTGCCGGATTGGCGTGCCGCAGAAATGTGTCCACCTCCGTATTCCCGAGCGTCGCCTCGAAGATCAGCTCGAACTGCGCATCGAACCGGCCCGGCATGGCGGCGGCAAAACCATATAACCCATCCAGCGCCCGGCTAATCTCCCCCGCCCCGCGATAGCCATGCCGCATCATGCCAGCAATCCATTCCGGGTTCGCGGCACGCCCGCGCACCACGCGGATGATCTCTTCCTGCAACGCCCGCACGCGCGGCGCATCCGGCCGGGCGCTGTCCACATGGTACAACGCAGGTGCCGCCCCCAGCGCATCCGCCGCCGCCGCAAATCCGCCCTCGAAGGCGGCGAAATCCAGCCCGTCCAGAAGATCGATTTCGGCATGGTCCTGCTGATGCACAAAGGCATCTGCCACGGCGACGCGCGCGGCGAATCCCGGCGCATCCGCAATACCTTCCAGCCCCTGCCCATAAGCAAACGCCGAAGCGGCGAGATACGCCTCTCCCAGAGCCGCGCGATCCTCGAATGCATCGCTTTGAACCAGCCCGGTCAATCCGGCGCCGTAAGCGCCCGGCGCCGAACCGAAAATCCGCGTCGTGGCGCGGCGCAAATGCGCACCCGACAGCCCGCGCGCCGCCTGCGCCAGGGCATTCCAATCCCCCGGCTCATCGCGCGCGGCGAGGCTCTGCACCGCCATGTCGAATATCGTCATCTGCGTTTCGAAGGCATCGCGGAACAGACCGGAAATCCGCAAGGTCACGTCCACGCGCGGCCGCTCCAGCACCGCCAGCGGCAAAATTTCGACCCCGCTAACCCGGTTGGAGCCGTCATCCCAAACCGGCTCGACGCCCATCAGCACGAAAGCGAGCGCCAGATCCTCGCCCCCGGTGCGCAGTGCGGCGCTGCCCCAAAGATCGAGCACCAAGCTGCGCGGCCAATCCCCCTGCTCCTGCAAATGGCGGCGCAAAATCGCCTCAGCGGATTTGCGGGCGAGCACCATTGCGGCGCGGGTCGGCACCCCGCGCGGGTCCAGGCTAAACAGGTTGCGCCCGGTCGGCAGTGTGTCCACCCGCCCCCGGCTCGGCGCGCCCGCCGGACCTGGCTGAACAAACCGCCCATCCAGCGCCGCCAGCAGCCCCGCCGCCTCATGCGCCGCCGAGGCATCCAGCGCCGCGGCAACCGCATTCTGGTCCGCGCCCGGCGAGGCGGCGGACATCGCTGCCAGCAGCGCTGCACGGCGCTCCGGCGCGGGGGATTGGCCAAACACATGCAGCCCGTCGCGGATCTGCAACTCCTTCACATCGCAGAGATACGCATCCAGCCGCGCCAGCGCGTCATCCGCCGGCATATCCCGCGCGCAGCCGCTCTCCTCCAGCAGCCCGGCAGCCTCCGCGCGGCTCAAAATCTCCGCTCGGAGCATTTCCGTCCGCCGCCGGTCCAGCCCATCCGCCGCCGCGTAATCGTCGATCAGCCGCTCCAACGCCGCCGCCTCGCCATGCACGCCGGCCGATTTCAGCGGCGGCGTCAGATGGCCCAGCACCACCGCCCCCAGCCGCCGCCGCGCCACCGAGGCCTCACCTGGATTGTTCACGATGAACGGATAGATCACCGGCAAGCCGCCGCACAAAGCCACGGGGAAACAGTTTTCCGGGTCCGGCGCCAGCGCCTTGCCCGGCAGCCATTCGAGCGTGCCATGCGCGCCCAGATGCACCAGCGCGTGAATTTTTTGGCGGAACCGCAGCCAGAGATAAAACGCGATATAGCGATGGCGCGGCGGCAGATCCGGGTCGTGATACGATGCCTTGCGATCCTGCATGGAACCCCGATCCGGCTGCACCGCGACGATCAGCTTGCCGGCTTGCAGATAGGGCAGCAGGAACCAGCCATCCTGCAAATCCGGATCCTCAACGGGCGCGCCCCAGGCGGCCATAACGCGCGCCCGCATGGCATCCGGGAGCGTGGCGAATAGCTGCTCATAAGCCGCTAGCGCCAAAAACGGCGCAGGTGCGGCAATGCCCAGCGCGGGCGCGATCTCCCCGGCCGGCACATCATAGCCGTTCGCCTGCAGCAATGCCACCATCGCATCCAGGCTGGCGAAACTGTCCAGACCGACGGCATGGCCGACCTGCCCCTGCACCCCCGCCGCACCCGGATAATCCGACAGCACCACCGCCAGCCTCCGCTCAGCCGCCGGCGCCTGGGCCAGCCGCACCCAGCCTGCCGCGCGCTCAGCCGCCAGCGAAATTTGCGCCGCCTGGGGGCGGTGCAGCGTCTGAACAAACTCCAGCCCCTCGACCCGCAGGCCGGACGTTTTGAACGAAATCGCGCTCGTCGAGAGCCGCCCATCGCATTCGGGCAGCACGATCTGCATGGCCATATCCGCCGGGGAGAGGCCGCGCGTGGAATGGCGCCAGGCTTCCTCCGCCGAGCCTGCCAGAATCACCTGCAGCACCGGGCAACCCGCCGCATCCAGCGGGGAGCGCCCATCCGCGCCGCGCGCGGAAAACGCGGTGGCGTTCAACAGCACCGCAGGCCGCCATTCGCGCAGCTTCCCGGCGGTAAATGCTCCAGCCTCCGGCGCTTTCAAACTATCGACGTAAATCGCGCGGACCTGCATCCCCCGTACCGCCAGCGCTTCCGCCAACGCCTCCATCGGCGCGATATCGAAGGAAAGCAGATGCGAGCGGTAGAACACGATCGCCGCCAATGGCGCATCTTTGCCACCCGTACCCGGCAACGCATGTTCCCCGAAGTGCGGCACCGCTGCAGGACCGGTTTCGGGCGGGGCGCAAACCCCGGCAAGAGACCCGGCCAGAACCAGCCCATTCGCCCAGTTTACCGGGCCGCCCTCGCGGAAATACCGGTCGAACGCCGCACGGACATCCGGCGGCACGGTGGAGAATTCCTGCAGCCGCGCATCGTCCAGCCCATCTCCGGCGATCATTGCCAGGGGTTTGCCCTGCGCCCGGCACAGCGCCAGCACTTCCTCGCAGCCATAGCGCCAGTAATCGACACCGCCGAGCAGCCGCACGACCGCGCATTTCGCGCCGCTCAGCACCTGTTCGGCATATAAATCGACCGAGAGCGGGTGGCGGAGCTTGCCGAGGCTGGCCAGCCGCAATCCCGGCCTGCCATCGCCCATCCGCCCCCAGGCCATCGAAGCGGCACCCAGATCAGCGTCGGAGAAGGAGAGAAACACCACATCCGCCGGGCTCTGCGCGAGGTCCACCGCCGAGGCGGCTTCATCCAGGCTGCGCTGCTCGCGGAAAATGATATGCATCGCGCTGCTATCCCGCGATCATGGCTGCGATTCCGGCGCGGTCCATGCCGCGCTGGCCAATCACCACCAGATGCCCCTCACGGTCCTCGCCAGGACCCCAGGCGCGCGTGAAATTCTGCCGGAAGCGTGCGCCCACGCCCTGAATCTCCAGCCGCAGCGGTTTTGCGCGCACCGCCAGGAAGCCCTTTACCCGCAGCACGTCATGCGCCGCGACCGCCGAGGTGAGCCGGGCCAGCAGCGCTTCCGGGGAATCCAGCTCCGGCACGGGCACGACAAAACGCTCGAAATCATCATGCTCATGTTCGCCATCCTCGGCGTCGTGATGCGAGGGCCGCGCCGCCAGATCGTCCTCCGCCGCCACGGCCAAGCCCAGCAGCACATCCAGGTCCAGCCGGCCATCAATCGCCGTCACCATTTTCACCGCGCGCGGCAGGCTTTCCGCGATCATTGCGCGCACCCGGGCCAGCGCCGCGTCATCCAGCAAGTCAGCCTTGTTCAGCACCACCAAATCCGACGCGTTGATCTGGTCCTCATAGACCTCGGCCAGCGGGTTATCATGGTCGAGCGAGGGGTCGGCCGCGCGCTGGCGCGCCACTTCCGCCGGGTCGTCGGCAAACCGCCCCGCCGCCACGGCCGGACCATCCACGACCGCGATCACGCCATCCACGGTGAGCCGCGAGCGGATGCTGGGCCAGCCGAATGCCTTGATCAGCGGCTTTGGCAGCGCCAGACCGGAGGTCTCGATCAGAATATATTCCGGCGGGTTCGGGCGATCCATCAGCGCCTCGATCGTCGGCACGAAATCATCGGCCACGGTGCAGCACAGGCAGCCATTGGCCAGCTCCACGATATCCGTCTCGGGGCAGTTCTCCAGCCCGCAATTCTGCAAAATCTCGCCATCCACCCCGCGCGAGCCGAACTCATTCACGATGACGGCCAGCCGCCGCCCGTCGGCATTTTCCAAAATATGCCGCACCAGCGTGGTTTTCCCGGCACCCAGAAAGCCGGTGATGATCGTGGTCGGGATTTTCGGTGCATGGAGGTTCATGGCGTGTCCTTTGTCGATACGGGCTCCAGCCCATTGGCTGGAAAACGGCTGAGAATGGCGTTGGCGAGCGAGGGTGCGCGGCGCGAGGGCATCACCGCGCCTGTGGCTGAGGCCACGTAGCTGCGCGCGTAATCCAGAATGTCGGAAGCATGCGCCGCCTCAAGCCCGCCCAGCAGATAGCCGAAAGGCTTGCCCGGCATGAAGATCGCCGCCGTGCAGCCATTTTGGCAGGCGGCAAGGCAGGAGACCGGCCGCAGCTGCATGGGCGCAAGCCCGCCACCCAGCAGCGCGTCCAGCGCGTCGTACAGCAATTGCCCCGGGCGCGGCTCGGAATATGTACCCGCCTTACAGGTCACGCATACATGCAATACGGCAGACAAAGGCTTCGTCACGCTTTCCACGACACGCATATGCGTGCTCCCCAACGCACGCAGCAGCGTGCCAGGCCGGGGCGCGGACCTGAAAAAACCATGCCGGAATCCCGGCGCATCAAAACTCGCCCGGGCGCCCCGCCTGGCCAGTGGTCGTCTTGATGGCAGGTCTCCTGGCTCGCGGATCGAACGCACCCGTCAGCCTTCCCGGAGCAACTCCAGTGACCGATAGACGGGCGCTTTCCGCTTACAGTTGCGGGGGCAGCTGCGGCATGGAGCAAACATGCTCGCACCGCATTCCCTATTCACCTTCACAATAGAAGGACCATCGCCTTCAGGCTATCGGCCACCCCCCGCCCTGTCAACGCGCTCTCATACCAGCGGTCATAAAGGATGACCGCTGGTATGAGAGACTTTTATGGCGCGCGGCCGGCTTCCAGCACCAGCCGTCCAGCGGCATCGCCCCGGCGCAGCCGGTCCAGCGCCATGTTGGGTGCGCTATGCGCCATGCATTCCACGTGCATGGGCATCAGAGCGCCGGATTGCGCCAGCTCGACCAGCGCCTTCAGCTCGGCCAGATTACCGGTATAGCTGCCGCGAATGGAGATCGCGCGCAACGGGATCAATGGCAGCGCAAGCGTGATCTCCCCGCCATAAAGCCCAACGGGAATATAGCTTCCGCCTTTGCTCAGCACCTCAATGCCGGCCTGCGCGGTCTCGGAGGAACCCACAAAATCAATCACCCCGGCGACCGGTCCGCCTGCAGCCGCGCGCAGGGCGTCGGCAAGATTGTCTCCCCGCCCGTTCACCGCCGCCATCGCCCCGGCGGCGCGGGCCAAAGCAAGCTTTTCCTCGCTGACATCCACGACCACGACCTTCCCGCAACCGAAAGCGTGTAGGATACTGATCGCCGCAAGCCCTAGCCCGCCCGCGCCCATCAGCACCACCGCCTCGCCGGGCGGCAGCGGCATCAGCTTATGCACCGCCGAATACGCCGTCAGCCCCGAACACGCATAGGTCGCTGCCAGCGCCGGATCGATATCCCCGAACGCTACGAGATGCTCGGGCCGGTCCACCAGCACATGCGAGCCATAGCCGCCGTGGCGCATGATCCCGAGGCTGCGCGGCGCCGCGCAGAGCTGCTCGTCCCCGGCGCGGCAGCGGTTGCAGTTGCCGCACCCCGCCCAGGGGAACACGATCCGCTGCTGCCCCAGCGCCACGCCCTGCGCATCCGGCCCAATCGCGACGACTTCGCCAACCACCTCATGCCCCGGAATCAACGGCAGCTTGACCCCGCGCGCCGCCAGCAAAAGCTGCTTGCCGCCGCCCAGATCGTAATGCCCGTCCTGAAAATACAGATCCGAATGGCAGACGCCGCAATGCGTCACCCGCAGCAGCACCTGCGTGCCTGCAGGTTCGGGCATCGGCACCTCGATCTCCTTCAACGGCTTGCCGTTTTCAACGACTGCCCAGCCCTGCATCGCATCCTCCTTGGTTGTTTCCCTATACGGAATATGTGTCGCCTGATCCGCGTCCTGCAATGCCGCACATCGAACAAGCCCGCCGGCAGCGGTTTCGGTCTCCGCCTTTTTTCCAGATCGCTGTTTCTTGTCGAAAAGCACGGTCACGAAGCGGCCAAAATCAACCGTTTCTTTGCTTCACGGGCATCCTCCCCTAATTTCGACCTGCGTTGCCCCTGGCGATAGAGGAGGAGGATAGCGATCGATCAGCGGACGGAAATCTCGGAGCGCCTGGTTTTTGGTCCTTTCCGCCTATCGGTGTCCGAACGGCTTGTGGAGAAGAACGGCGAAGTCATCGACCTGGGTAGCCGGGCGCATGACATACTGACCGTGCTGCTGAAACATGCGGGGGATGTGGTGAGTACGCGCGACCTGCTAGCGCAGGTATGGTCCGGAGTGAATGTCGACGAGGGCAGCGTGCGCTTCCATATTGCCAAGCTGCGCAAAACCCTGGGCGACGGGCAGGACGGTGCGCGCTACATCACCAATGTTCCGGCACGCGGCTATTGCTTCGTCGCGCCGATCACCCGGGAGTTGGCTGAGCGCCCGGCCAGCACGCCGTTCAGCCCGCCCGAGGCCAGGCGGGATAATCTACCCTTGCCGCTCAACCGGATGGTCGGGCGCGACGAGGCTGTGCTGGCGGTCGCCGAAAGGCTGGAGACCAAGCGCTTCATCACCGTCGTCGGCCCCGGCGGTATCGGCAAAACCACGCTCGCCGTCGCCATCGGCCATCACCTGCGCGCCAAGTTCAACGGCGCCATCCATTTCATCGACCTTGCCCAGCTCAACGACCCGCTTCTGGTGCCCATCGCGCTGGCTTCCACCTTTGGGCTCTCCATCCAAACGCAGGACGTTCTGCCGGACCTCGTGAATTTCCTGCGCGGCCATCGCAGCCTTGTCATCCTGGACAGTTCCGAACATCTGATCGACGCCGTGGCCGCGCTCACCGAGCATCTTTTCCCGGCCGCGCAGGAACTCTACATCCTGGCTACCAGCCGGGAGCCCCTGCAGGTGGAGGGTGAACATGTTTACCATCTTTCCCCCTTCGACAGCCCGGCCGACGATGCCAGCCCGTCCGCCGCCCAAGCCATGGCATTTCCCGCTGTTCAGCTTTTCGTCGAGCGTGTGGCAGCCAGCCAGGGCGATTACAGGCTGAGCGATGCGGATGCGCCTACGGTGGCGAATATTTGCCGGAAGCTGGACGGTATCGCACTCGCCATCGAACTGGCCGCCAGCCGCGTCGGCGCCTATGGCCTTGAGGGCATGGCCGCCCTGCTGGATGACAGCATAAAATTGCACTGGCGCGGCCGGCGCACCGCCTTGGCCCGCCACCGCACGCTGGGCGCCGTGCTGGACTGGAGCTACAATTTGCTGAGCGAGATCGAATGCCTGGTGCTGCGCCGTATCTCGATTTTCGTCGGCGCATTCACCTTCGAGGCGGCGCAGTTCATCGCGGGGGCCGATGATACGCCGCTTGAGACGATCGTGGATTCGATCTCCAACCTCGTCGCCAAATCGCTCATCGCGGTCATGCGCGTCGGCAATGCCATACGCTACCGCCTGCTGGACACGACTCGCGCCTATGCCGCGCTGAAACTGGCGGATAGCGGCGAGGCCAATGCCATTGCCGCGCGCCATGCGGCCTATTACCGCCGGGTTCTCTCAAATGCGAACGCGGCTTCCGAGACAGTTCAGAACAGCCATTGGGTCGGCATGGTGGCTGAGAATCTCGGCAATACGCGCGCCGCGCTGGAATGGAGCTTCTCCTGCGCCGGCGACCTGCAAATCGGTAAGGCGCTCGCTTTGGCCAGCGCACCTTTGTTCCAGGGCATGTCGCTTCTCACCGAATGCCATCGTTGGACGGAACGCGCGCTGGAGGTGCTGGATGAGTCGGAGCGCGGCACGATACGCGAGCTGGAACTCACCGCCTCGCTCGGCCAGTCCCTCATGTTCACCAAAGCCAGCCAGAACGCGCTGGACGCGCTGGAGCGCGGCCTGACGCTCGCGGAAAAACTGGACGATACCTATCAGAAAATCCGGCTGCTCGACGGGCTTCGCGTGTTCCATCTCCGGGGCGGCAATTTCGGCCAAGCGCTGGAGCTCGCGCTGCGCGGGGAGGCCGTCGTTCAGCAATCGCCGGAGGAGGCCGCCGAAACTGCCTCCCTTTGGATGCTCACCAACGCGCAGCATTTGCTGGGCGCGCAGGACGCCGCCCGCAACTACTGCGACGCGGCGCTTGCCCGGATGCCAAGGTCGTCGCGCCTACAACTCGTCAATTTCGGCTACGATCTGCGCATTGCGGCGCTCTGCAACCGCGCACGCATCCTCTGGTTACAAGGAGACGTGTCCGAGGCCCTCGCCGCAGCCCGGCAAGGGATTCGCGAAGCACAATTGCTCGGCCATTCCTTCACCCTCTGCATCGCGCTGATTTGGTCAGTCCCGGTCTTTATTTGGAGCGGCGACCGGGGCAGTGCCGAGGAAAATATCGAGATCCTGATCTGCCACGCCAGAAAATATTCACTTGGGCCGTATAACCCCGTCAGTCTGGGGTTCAAAGGAGAACTCGCGCTAAAAAACGGCGAGACCAAGGCGGGCGTGCAGCTTCTGCGCTCGGCGCTGGAAATCCTAGGGCCACAGCGTTATCAAAATGTCTCAGCGTGTTGGGCCACCAGCCTTGCCGAAGGGCTGATCACGGAGGGCAAGTACCAGGAAGCGCTGGCATTGGTCGACGGCGCGCTGGCGGAAGAGGAGGCGCGCGGCAATAGTTTCTACACCGCCGAGACCGCGCGCATTAAAGCCATCATTCTCGCCGCAATGCCGGGCCCGGACCGGGCAGAGACGGAACGCTGGTTTCGCCGCTCCTTGGATCTCGCGCATCGTCAATCGGCGCTGGGCTGGGAGCTGCGCGCGGCCACAAGCTATGCTGTTTTTCTTGCGGGACAAGGCGATGGCGAGGCAGCGCGCATGCTGCTCTCCACCACCTGCGCGAAATTCAGACCCGACGCGGATTATGTCGACCTCAGAAATGCAAGGAAAATTCTGGAAAAAATTTTATACCAACAGCCGGACAATGCCGGTTCCGCCGCCATTCAACGCGCATGATCCAAGCGCCCTGCATAATGCAACTTCCGTGATGATTTCTTAATGTCAACACGCGCCTCCGCGCGTTGACACGGCGCGAAACCGCCCGCTAGGCCTGCGGCGTGACGACCAGCACCATTTCTCCTCCCGGCATTTCCATCCGCGGCCGCAGTATCATGGCGCTCATCGTCTCGCCCGAGCTGCCGCTGCCGGAATGGCTGGAGGGCCTCGACGAACAAATGCGCCGCGCCGCGAATTTTTTCGCCGACCGTCCGGTGATCGTTCATTTTCCCGCGACGCTGGAAGAAAGCGACAACGCTGCCGCACTGCTCGACGCGCTCGACGACAGGGAGCTGCGCATCGTCGGCGTGGAAGGGATTGAGACTGCCCTGCTGAACGGCACGCGCTGGGCGCGGCTGCCGAAACTGCGCCAGGGCCGCCCGCTGAACCCAGATACGCGCACCGACCGTCTGATCGAAATCCCCGATGATCCGGTAACGCCGACCGCGCCCACGATTGAACCGGCAGCGCCCGCTCTACCCGCAGGCTCCCTGGTGATCGACCGGCCTGTGCGCTCCGGCCAGTCGATTTTTTTCGAGGAAGGCGACATCACCGTCATCGGCTCGGTCGCCTCCGGCGCGGAGGTGATTGCAGGCGGTTCGGTTCATATCTACGGCACGCTGCGCGGCCGCGCTGTCGCGGGCATCCGCACCGGCGCCGGAGCGCATATTTTCTGCCGGAAACTCGCCGCCGAGCTGATTTCGATCGACGGGCTCTACGACACGCCGGAGCATTGGGGCGACGGGCTGCACGGCCGCGCCGTGCATATCCGCCTGGAGCACGGCGCACTCAAACTTTCCGCCTTCGACTAATGGCATTCGCACGCGCCAAACAAGGAGTTTTCATCGCATGTCCAAGGTAATGGTCGTTACATCGGGCAAAGGCGGCGTGGGTAAAACCACCTCGTCGGCGTCCCTCGGCGCCGCTCTTGCCCAGGCGGGGCAGAATGTCGTGGTCATCGATTTCGATGTCGGCCTGCGCAATCTCGATCTCGTGATGGGTGCCGAGCGCCGCGTCGTGTTCGACCTCGTGAATGTCGTGCAGGGCGATGCGAAGCTCGCCCAGGCGCTGATCCGCGACAAGCGCGTGGACACCCTCTCGCTGCTCCCCGCCTCGCAGACGCGCGACAAGGACGCGCTGACCGAAGAAGGTGTCGGCCGCGTGATTGAGGAGCTGCGCGGGAAATTCGACTGGATCATCTGCGACAGCCCGGCCGGTATCGAAAAAGGCGCGATGCTCGCGATGCGCTTCGCCGATATCGCGGTCGTGGTGACCAACCCGGAAGTCTCCTCCGTGCGCGATTCAGACCGCATCATCGGCATGTTGGATTCCAAGACGCAGCTGGCCGAGAATGGCGGCAAGTTCGAGAAGCATCTGCTGCTCACCCGCTACAGCGCGGCCCGCGCGGCGCGCGGCGAGATGCTGAAAGTGGACGACGTGCTGGAAATCCTAGCCATTCCG
>Ga0116226_10001544_pt1 | contig 19977 bp, 17 predicted proteins | sample S1TSphfallax_FD_89692 | JGI IMG/M metagenome (GOLD analysis project Ga0116226, IMG submission 89692) | Host-associated microbial communities from peat moss isolated from Minnesota, USA - S1T2_Fa - Sphagnum fallax MG | ecosystem: Host-associated > Plants > Peat moss > Unclassified | place: USA... | reverse complement strand
GCGGCCTCGCGGCGCATTCTCTCGGAACGCTGCACGTCAATCCGGCTCCCGGGACCCATCCGGGGGTGCTCGGCGGGCCTGCGACGAACGCGGCAAAGCGTGCCGGCGTGGTGCGAGGGACCGGCCTGCGGCGGCGTCCCACGGCGCCCTGATCGCGCCATTGCGCCGGTTGCGCCATTGCGCCGGTTATGCCGGTTGCGCCGGTTATGCCGGTTGCGCCGGTTATGACGTGAGCGCAGCTTCCGAATCGGCATGAGCTAGTGCTGAATGGTTATTTTCGCCCGCATTCCGTTTCGCGTTAGCGTTGGCTGTCCCGCGGCGCGGCCGCCAACCATGAACCAGGAGCACCGAATGGCAAGCTTACGTTTGGGCGATATTGCACCCGACTTCGAGCAGGATTCCTCTCTTGGACGAATCCGGTTCCACGAATGGCTGGGCAACAACTGGGGGGTGCTATTCTCCCATCCGGCCGACTTCACCCCGGTTTGCACGACAGAACTCGGCTTGACCGCCAAATTGGGCGACGAGTTCGCGAAGCGTGGCGTCAAGGTGATCGCCCTGTCGGTCGATCCGGTCGAGTCTCACCATCGGTGGATCGAGGACATCAATTCGACCCAGCACACGACCGTGAACTTTCCGATCATTGGCGACGCGGACCGCAAGGTCAGCGAGCTGTACGACCTGATCCATCCGAACGCGAGCACGACCGCAACGGTGCGCTCACTGTTCATCATCGATCCGGCGAAGAAAGTCCGGCTCGTCATCACTTACCCCGCAAGCACGGGGCGCAACTTCGATGAGATCCTGCGGGTCATCGATTCCCTGCAGCTGACCGACAGTCACAGCGTGGCAACGCCCGGCAACTGGAAGCACGGCGACGCCGTCGTGATCGTCCCCTCCTTGCAGGATCCGGCCAAGATCGCGGAGAAGTTCCCGCAGGGCTACGTGGCGGTCCGCCCGTATTTGCGCCTGACGCCGCAGCCCAACCTGCACTAAGCCGCGGCCAAGCCCGCGATCAGACGCCTCCAGTCGACGCCCATGGCGGCTGCGAGGCGTTCGATGAATTCGAGCGTGTAGACGCTCGTCCACTGCTCCACGCCCTCGAGGAACGGTCCGAGATCCCAGTCGAGCTGATCCTCGAGGATTTCGCGCAGATTCGAGTCGCCGGACACTTGCACGGACAAGGCTTGGCGCACCAAGGAGATCTTGATCGGATGCGGCTGAACCGGCTCCGCATAGAGCGTCAGCAGATCGGTCGACAACAGGCCGGCGAGGCTCAGGGCTTCGGCGACGCTGCGCACCGTGTGCAGCTCCTCGTCATGGTCCTCGAGCCGGTCGTAGGCGGTGGGCGTGATGCCCAAGGCCTCGGAGAGCTCGCGTTCCGAACGCCCGAGAGCCAGACGTCGCTCGCGGATGCGGCCGCCGACGCCCGCGGATTCCAAACTCTGCTCACTCATGACGGTTCCTCTTACGCGCGCACGTAACATACCGCCACGGGCATGCGGTGAGCGACACAAAACTCCAGAAGGCGACGCTGATTGTCCTGCAGACGATCACCGGGTCCCTTGACTTCGATCAAGCGATATCGCCGCTCGCGCGGCCAAAACTGCACGAGATCGGGAAACCCCGCGCAATTCGTCCGCACGTCCGCGACGATCCATTCGAACCACAGGCGGAGATGGGCCGCGGGAAAGCAGGCCAGGGCGAGGTCCAGCAGCCGTTTCGACAGCGCTCGCCAGGCGACGAACGGCGACTGGATGCCTGCCTTGGCGGCATAGCAGCGCCAGATCGTCTCGACGTATTCGCCGGTCTCGAGCTGCGCGAAACACTCCGCGAAGCGATCGCGGCGCCGTTCGTAGAAACGGCTGCTCGCGAGATCGGCGGGCGCCGACTGGTAGTCGTGAAAGAAGGCCCCTGGAATCGGCGCGAAGACGGCGCGCCAGCACAACAGGCCGAACAGGGAGGTGACGAGCGAGTTCTCGACATAGCGCACGACGACGTCGCCCGTGGCATCGGCGATCAAGCGATCCCGCGCGTAGTGTTCGACGGCGTAGCTCGCGGGGGGCACCTCGGCGACCAGATCGAAGCTCGGGACGGCCGGCCGGGCCGGTGACTCGCAGGCCGCCGGAATCCCCAGCTTGCGGGCGGCGCGCGCCAGGATCTTTTGCGCGTCGTGACGCTCGGCCGCGTTCTCCGGCAACGCCAGGACGGCGAGACAGAGCCGGTGCGCGGCCTCCCAATCCCGGGCGCGCTCGTGCAGCCGCGCCGCACGGATGCGCGCGCCGCGGTGCCGGCAAAGGCTGTAACAGCGCAGCGCCGCCGGTGCATCGCCGCGCTTTTCGTGAGCGCGGGCGATTCGACAGAGGAGCTCCTGGCGCAGATCCTCGAGCCAATCGCAGCCCGGGACGCTCGGCGGGAACGCAGCCTCCAGCGCCGACGGCTCCTGTTCCGCGGCGAGTCCCTGATGGGCGCGCTGCAATTGACCAAAGCTGTCGATCTCGGCCCGGGTGCGAAACGCCGCGGCCTGTAGGACGGCGGGCAGGGATTCGTAGCTCAGCACACCCAATTCGGTGCGGACGAATTCGGTCCAGTCCTGATGAAAGTTACCGAAGTACATCGCCCGCAGCAGATCGCACAAGGCAGCGACGCGCAGTTCGTAGAGCACCTCGCCGGTCGCCCGCGACCAGGGTGCGAGCGCGACCGGCCCCGGGTGCTGTGCGCGCAGGACCGCCGCCAAGGCCGGCTTGCCGGCACGCCGACTCGACCCGGGTCCGGCGAAGTAGGACAGCAACTCCTCCTTCGTGAAGACCGCGATGAGGCGTGCGATCGGCAGAGTCGTCGCGTGCGCGGCCCAACCGAGCGCGAGCAGCGGCCCGATCGCCTGTTCAGCGTCGCCGATCTCGGGGTAGGCCAGATCGCCGGCGCGAAACAAATCCCCGGCGCGGATCGCCATGCGCACGAGCAGCGCACGCGAGCAGCGCGGCAAGGCTGCAAAGCCCTCGACGAACTGCCGTTCCTCGGCGGACCAGAGCGCGCCATAGCGGGAGTCGAGCGCGGCGAGCACGCGCTCGAAATAGTGCAGGTAATAAAACGGATCGGCGAGCCGCCGGCGCCGGGGCAACACTCAGGCGGCCTGCAGGGCCGCGTGCTGGAAGACCGGGACCGCGCGATCGGACAAGAGCGCCTGCAACTGCGCCGCGGTATGGCCTGTCGGCCGCAACCAGGCATCGAGGTTTTCGGGCTTCAGATTGACGATGCAGCGATCGTGGCCGGCCGCCGCGACGTCGGGCGGCGGCTCGTCGGTGATCGCCGCAAAGCCCCGCACATCGGGTTCTTCGGCCGCGGTCCAATGCGACCAGAGGCAGGCGACCAGCATCGTCTGCGCGGGCTCGGGCGTGAACTGCAAGACGACGTTCTCGGGCGCTTCGCCCTCGAGCAGCGGGCGGTGTTCCATGGCATGGCGCTGCACGTTCTCGTAAAAACTGTCGACGACGAGGACCGCATGATGAAACCCGAACTGTTCGGCCCAAAACCGCTCCAGATTGTCGCGCCGGGCGTTGTAGAGGCCGGGATATTTCTTGTCATAGAGCGCGGGTTTGCCGGCAGGCCGGCAGAAGTAGCGCATCGGGGTCAGGATCCGCTCATCGCCGGCGGCGATGATCACCCCCGCGTACATGAATGGAAAAATTCGATTGTCGCGCGCTTTCGGCTCGCTGCGGCGCAGATCCGAGAGCTTGACCGTGAGGCTCTCGATCTTATTGGTGGCGATACGTTGGTCTTCGCGCGCCTTTTTCGTCGGCTTGGCCTCGAGCGCGCGCGACGCATTCACCAGCCGCGTCTTCTGCGCGAACAGATCCCGCTCCAGCCGGGTCGCGGACCGTGCGCGGTACTCGTCGATCGCCCGCTTGATGCGCCACTCCGCTTCGTTGGCGGGTTCGTCGAAGTTCGCCTCGAAGCCGCGCGAGACCGAGATGCCGGGCTCCTCGAGACGGCGCTCGAACAGGCGCTGCGCTTCGGCGTAATCCAGGCGGATGCCGAGATCCCGATACAGTTTGCGCACCGATTGGAGAATTTGAGCGGAGTAACACACGCAGAAAAGTTTACGCTCCGGCGAGGCCCTCGCCCAGATCAGCGCGTGGTCGCTCAGGGTTTTGCCGATATAGTATCGGGGGAATTCCGTGGCAGACTGTCACGTATGGTGAACTTTGCCACGGACGTTAGAGAGCGGCTCGATGCATTTTCGGCCGGTTCTCTTGCCTGGCTGGGCAGCTCCTACCCCTGCCTGATGATCGCCTGCATCGTACTCAAGCCGTCGATTGCGATCCCGGGAGCCATCTGGCCGCCGCATGCGGTCGCTTTTGCCGCGTATTACTTGTTGCCCGTGCGCCGATGGCCGCTCTTTTTCCTGATCACGTTTTGCTCGGACCTGGCAATCATTCCCTTGGTAACGACGATGGCCCGCGGCACGCCTCCGGCCCTGGAGTATATCGTGCTCGTGAGCTTGTCAGGGACGCTCATCTGCGCCGGCATGGCGATGAGCATGCGCCTGCTGCGGGGCATTAATCCGGGGCGCCAGTTGGTATGCCATGCCCCCCTGATCGTGCTGGGACTGGCCTTGGGGTCCCTGCCGGGATCGCTGCTGACCGCGCATGTGCATTCACTGGCGGCGCGCACACCGATCGACGGACTCGACGTCAGCATCCGAATGCTGTCTTCCGTCCTGTCGGTGGCGACGCTGTGCCCCCTGATATTAGGGTTGCTGCAGGGCTTCCTGGCGCCCGCGCCGCCGACGCCGCGGCGCTGGGAGGCGCCCTGCCTGGCGCTGACCGTCGGGGCCATGTGTCTCTTTTATTTCGCAGTGTCCTGGCCCTTCGACCGCTTTCTCGAATTGATGCTGCTCGCCGTGCCGCTGTTATGGTTCGCGGTGCGATTTTCTCAGTCTGCCTGCGCGATGGCGTGCGCGGTGCTTTCGATTTCGGTCGCGCTCATCGCCGCACGCGGGTTCGGCGCATTCCCGGCCCTTGTTATGCAGGGCAACTGGCATAACGGCGTCCTGTCGACGCAGATCTTTCTCTTGCTCGCCGCCGGCGAGACGCTGCTGATCAACCGGATGGTGCTCGAGCAATCTGCGCTGCTCGCCGATTCGGCCCGCAAGCAGGCCATGTTGCTTGCCTATGCCCAAGCGCTCGACACCGCCGAGGAATCGGCGCGCAAGGCCGCGGCCGTCGACCTGCACGACGGCGTGGCGCAGATCATTGCAGGTCAGGGCATGATCTTGAGCACGATGCGCAGGCGCATGAACGATAAAAGTCCGATGATGCCGCTGCTCGATCAAGCGCTGGCGGCCTCGCGGGAGGCGCAGACCGCCGTGCGGGCAACGATTCAGGACCTGAGCCCGCCGGAGATCGAGCGCGCGTCGCTGCAGGAGATCCTGCAGTGGCTGAAGCACTATTTCGCGGTTCGCTACAGCTTCACCTTGAGCACCACGGCAGAAGCTGCGAGCGCGCTGACGAGCGAGCAGCTGCGGCTCGTCTACCGCGTGTTGCGCGAATTGATCTACAACGCTTGCAAGCATTCGCAGACCGATACCGCCGACATTCGCGTACGGCCCCGGGGCGACAACCTCGAAATCACCGTCAGCGACGCCGGCGTCGGCTACGATCGGTTCGCGCCCGTCACCGACGGGCGAACCCGTTTCGGTCTGGCGAACCTCACGGAGCGCATCCGGGTCGCGGGCGGCAGCATCGAGGTCGATGCCAAGCCGGGCCGAGGTTGCAGCGTGACGGTGCAACTGCCCGTTTCAGCCTACGCTCTGACCTGAATCCGAGTCGCCGCCGCCGTGCGCGGCGCTCACCTCGCGATATTGGCGCGGCGTCATGCCCACGGTCGCCTTGAAACGCCGCGCGAACGCACTCTGATCGGCGAAGCCGCAGGCAGCGCCGATGCTGGCCACGCTCTGCGCGCCGCGCAGCATGCGCATGGCCGCCTCGATGCGCAACTTGCCGAGCACCTGTTGAGGCGTCAGCTGGAACACCCGACGAAAATGTCGCTCGAGCTGCGCGACCGACAGGTCCGCAAGATCCGCGACCGTCCGCATGCGCACGGTCGAGGCGTAATTTTCCTGCAGATAGGTGAACGCACAGCGCAGGCGGTCATAGGTCGGATGCCGCCCGTCCGGCTGGCCGAGATCGCGGGAAATGCCGACCAAGCCGCCGATCGCGCCGCCCTGACGCAAGGGTCTTTTGCAGGTGAGGCACCAGCCCGGCGCGCGGTTCGGGAACAAATGCACCTCAAGATGATCCTCGATGAGTTCACCGCCCAGCACCCGCTGATCTTGTGCCGCATAGGCGCCGCCGAGGTTCGCCGGAAATACCTCGGCAACGCAGCGTCCGACGATCTGGCGGCGCTGTTTCAGCCCCAGGCGGGCGACCAAGGTCAGATTCGCGTGCGTGTAGCGCCCTTCCCGGTCTTTGACGAAGAAAACGACGTCCGGCAGGGCATCGAACAATGCTTCGAGTTCGGCGGCGGGTATGGTCAGCCTGGTGTCGTGCATGAGCGGATCGATTGTGCCGTTTTCCGCATCCTTTGGCGACAAGGAGTGCTAGCCGCGGCCGCCTGTGACGGCGATGATGCCGGGGATGCGCCGCATCGAAGTCATCGATTCCCATACCGGCGGCGAGCCGACGCGGGTCATCGTCGACGGCTTCCCGGATCTGGGGGTCGGACCCTTGGCGGAGCGACTCGAGCGGTTTCGCCGCCATTTCGACGCCTGGCGTAGTGCCATCGCCTGCGAACCCCGCGGCTCGGACACAATGGTGGGCGCCGTGTTGCTGAAGCCGGTCGCGGCCGATGCCTGCAGCGGTGTGATTTTCTTCAACAACGTCGGCTTCCTCGGCATGTGCGGCCACGGCAGCATCGGTGTCGTGCGCACCCTACAGCACCTGGGGCGCATCGACACCGGCCGGCATCGACTCGAAACCCCGGTGGGCACGGTCGGCGTAGAGCTGTTGGCCGATGGTCGAGTCTCGATCGACAATGTCGAGAGCTATCGCCTCGCCAAGGACGTCGTTTTGGACGTTCCGGGTTACGGACGGGTCCGCGGCGATGTCGCCTGGGGCGGCAACTGGTTCTTCATCACTGAAGACACGCCGATCCCGCTCGAGTTTGCGCAGCACCGCGCCTTGACGGCCTACACCGAGGCGCTGCGTCTCGCGCTCGAGCGGGCGGGCGTGACCGGGGCGGCCGGGGCGCAAATCGATCACATCGAAGTGAACGCCGCCTCGCCGACGGCAGGCGTCGATGCTCGCAATTTCGTGCTGTGCCCCGGTCTTGCCTACGACCGCTCTCCCTGCGGCACGGGAACGAGCGCGAAGCTGGCCTGCCTTGCGGCCGACGGCAAACTCGCACCGGGAACCGCGTGGCGCCAAGCCGGCATCCTGGGCAGCGTCTTCGAAGCCGTCTATGCGCCGGGTGAGCGCGGCGTGTTGCCGCGGATCACCGGCAGCGCGCACATCATCGCGGAAAGCCGTTTGGTCCTCGCCGAGGACGACCCCTTCGCCTGGGGCATCGGCGCCGCCGTGCCGGAGCACGACACGGGACCCGGGTGACGAGCTTCGACCTGATCGTCGTCGGCTTGGGTGTGGTCGGTGCGGCCTGCGCCGACGCGGCGACGGAGGCCGGCCTGCGTGTGGTTGCGATCGAACCCGGTGGGATCGGTGGAGGCGCCACGGCCGCGGCCATGGGACATCTCGTGGCGATGGACGACGATGCGGCGGAACTCGCGCTCTCGCGCTACTCCCTGGCCCTGTGGGAGGAGTTCGCCGATCTGCCGCAGGCGCAGTTCAGCCGCTGCGGCACGCTGTGGATCGCGCGCGATGAGCGCGAACTCGGCATGATCGACGCGAAGATCACGCGTCTCGCCGCCGCAGGCATCGCCGCATCCAGAGTCGATGCCGCAGAGCTGGCGCGTCTCGAGCCGGCCCTCGTCGACGGTCTCGCCGGCGGCATGCGTGTGCCCGCCGATGCCGTGGTCTACCCGCCCGCGATCGCGCAATTTCTCGTGGATCGGGCCCTCGCGCGCGGCGCGACGCTGATGCAGGGTCGGCGCGTCGGCGCGCTGCGCAAGGGGGGCGTCGTGCTCGACGACGGGACGATTCTGCACGGACCCACGCTACTGACCACGGGCTGCGCACTGGGCGAACTGCTGCCGCAACTGACGCTACGTGCACGCAAAGGACACCTGGTCATCACCGATCGCTATCCGAGCGTCGTGCGCCATCAATTGCTCGAGCTCGGCTATGCCGCGAGCGCGCACGGCTCCGACACCGCTAGCGTCGCCTTCAACGTGCAGCCGCGGCCGACCGGTCAACTGCTGGTCGGCTCCTCGCGCGAGTTCGACAGCACGAGCGCCGCCGCTTCGATGCCGATGGTCAGGCGCATGCTCGCGCGCGCGGTCGAATTCCTGCCGGGACTGCGCAGCCTGCAGGCGCTGCGCATCTGGACGGGCTTTCGCCCGACGACGGCGGACGGCCGCCCGTATCTCGGCCCGGTGCCCGAACGGCAGGACCTCTGGGTGGCGGCCGGTCACGAGGGGCTCGGGGTCACGACCGCGCTCGGCAGTGCCCGGCTGCTCGTCGATCAATTGCTGGGCCGCATCCCGCGACTCGATCCCGCGCCTTATCTGCCGGCGCGCGTCTGGCGATGAACGCCGGTGCCGACGTGCTGCTCGAAGTCGACGGCATACCGATCAGCGTGCCCGACGGTGCGAACGTCGCCGCGGCGGTCGCGCGCGCGACCCAAACCTTCCGGCGCGCCGTCGGCGGGGGCTTGCGCGGGCCGCTATGCGGCATCGGCGTGTGCTTCGAATGCCGCGTGCGCATCGATGCGCGCGCGCATCAACGTGCCTGCATGGTGCTCGCCCGCCCCGGCATGCGAGTGCAAACCCGTGGCTGAGCGCTACGACGTGCTCGTCTGCGGAGCGGGACCCGCGGGGCTTGCGGCCGCGCACGCCGCTGCGTCGCACGGGGCGCGCGTGGGGCTCATCGACGCCCAATCGCGGCCCGGCGGACAGATCTGGCGGCACGATCTGCGCTTCGGCGCGGGACGCGCGGCGCGGCGCGCGATCGCAGCTGCAACCCGCGGAGCGCAGTGGCTCGGCGGCGCCCAAATCGTGGCGGCCGAGCCCGGCGAGTTGTTGGTGGAACGCGCTGAGGGTGCGGCCCACCTGGGCTATGAGCGCTTGGTCATCGCCACCGGCGCACGCGAATTGCTGCTCCCGTTTCCCGGCTGGACGCTGCCCGGAGTTACCGGCGCCGGCGCTCTGCAGGCGCTGGTGAAGCAGGGCTGGCCGATCGCCGGGCGACGGGTTGTCGTTGCCGGCACCGGTCCGCTGCTGCTGGCGGTCGCTGCGGGTCTGCGCAACCATGGGGCACGGCTCCTCGTGATCCTGGAACAGGCCCCGGCACCGCGGGTGCGGCGTTTCGCGTGGGGCCTCGCGAAGACCCCCCGGACGGCTGCGCAGGCGCTGCGCCTGCGCTTGGAGTTGGCCGGCATACCTTATCGCTATGGTGAGTTCGTCGAGGCGGCGCACGGCGACGGCCGCCTGCAGTCGGTGTCGATCCGTACGCCGCGCGGTCTCGCACACCTGGAGTGTGAACAGCTGGCCGTGGGTTACGGGCTCGTGCCGAATGTTGAGCTCGCCGAATTATTGGGCTGCCGACTCGATCGCTCGGGACCGCACGCCGCCGTGGCGACCGATGCGCGGCTGCGAACCAGCCTGCCCGGTGTCTATGCGGCCGGTGAGGCTCGCGGCGTCGGCGGCGCGGCCGCCGCGCGCATCGAGGGGCGCATCGCCGGCCTCGGCGCCTGCGGCCAGGAGGCTGCGGCCGCGCGCCTGGCGGGGGCCCAGCGAGGCGCACGGCGTTTCGCCGCGCGGGTCGCAGGATGCTTCTCCCTGGATCGCCGCTTGTATGCGCTTGCGACGCCCGAGACGATCGTCTGCCGTTGCGAAGACGTCCCGCTCGGCGGGCTTGCCGGCTTCGACGACGGCCGCGCCGCCAAGCTCGCGACCCGCTGCGGCATGGGCGCCTGTCAGGGCCGTATCTGCGGTGACATACTCGCGGCCTTGGGCCGCTACGCGCAGCCCGCCGCGGCTGCCCCCCTCTTTCCGGTACAGCTGTCGACGCTGTCCGATCCTTAGGTCCGAATCCCTTCACTCTACGAGCACTCGAGGCAACCGATGAGCACAGCATCCATCTGGCACGGAGTCATCCCGGCCATCACCACTCCGTTCGGCGCGGACGGTCGCGTCGACCACGACTTCCTCGCGCGGCACGCGCGCGTGCTGATCGATGCCGGTTGTCGCGGCATCGTTCCGCTCGGCTCGCTCGGCGAGGCGGCAACGCTGAGCTTCACGGAGAAGCTCGAGATCCTGGAAACCCTCGTGGCGGCCGTCGCCGGACGCGCGCCGATCATCCCCGGTATCGCCGCGCTCTCCACCGAGGAGGCCGTGCGGCTCGCGCGCGAAGCGCAGCGCATCGGCGCTCTCGGCCTGATGGTGCTGCCGCCCTATGTTTATTCGAGCGATGCCCGCGAGATGGGCGCTCATGTCGGCGCCGTCATCGGCGCGACGTCGCTGCCCTGCATGCTCTACAACAATCCCGTCGCCTATAAGACCGACTTCGTACCGGCGCAGATCGCCGCGTTCGCGGCGCAGTTCCCGAATCTCGCCGCGGTCAAGGAGTCCTCGGCCGACGTGCGTCGCTTCGCCGCGATTCATGCCCTGATCGGCGACCGGCTCGAACTGCTGGTCGGTATGGACGACGCAATCGTCGAGGGACTCGCGATGGGTGCGGTGGGCTGGATCGCGGGGCTCGTCAACGCCTATCCCCAGGAGTCCGTGCGTTTGTTCGAACTCGCCGAGAGCGGTGGATCCGCCGCCGCCGCGGCGCTCTATTCCTGGTTCCTGCCGCTGCTGCGTCTCGATACCGTGCCGAAGTTCGTGCAATTGATCAAGCTCGCGCAGGAGGTCGTCGGACTCGGCAGCGAACGCGTGCGAGCGCCGAGACTCGTGCTCGAGGGTGGGGAGCGCGCGGCCGCGCTCGAGATCATCGCCGCGGCCAACGCCACGCGTCCGGCCCGATGAGCTCACAAATCGGCGGACTTTCCGCCGCCGCGGCCGCGGCGCAGCTCGCCCCCTGGCCGGATCCAGCGGCGCCGATCGTCGCGCCCGAGTACGAAGAGCGGCTGGAGCGGGCGCGCCGACTGATGCGCGCCGCCGGCGCCGACGCCCTGCTGATCACCGCGGGCGCCTCGCTGCGCTACTTCAGCGGCATCTCCTGGGGCCCGAGCGAACGTCTCGTCGCCCTGCTCGTGACGGCACGAGGGGAGCCCATCGTGATCTGCCCCGCCTTCGAGGCAGCCTCGCTCGAGCACCTGCTCGCGATCACCGCCGAGCCGCGCCTCTGGGAGGAGCACGAGAGTCCGTATGCGCTCGTCGCAGCGGCCTTGGACGAGCGCGGCTGCGCGTCGCTGGCGCTGGATCCGGCCGCCTCCTACGCTGTGTTCGAGGCCTTGCGCGCGAGCCTGCCCGACGCCGCGATCGTGTCGGGCACGCCGATCGTGGACGGCTGCCGCATGTGCAAATCGCCCGCGGAACTCGCCCTGATGAGACAGGCGACCGCGATGACCCTGAAGGCGCAGCGCCTCGCGGCGGGCCTGCTGCACGAGGGGATCACGACGACGGAACTGAAGTGGTTCTTCGACCGTGCGCATCGTGCCTTGGGCGCTGACTCCGGCTCGACGTTTTGCATCGTGCAATTCGGCGCGGCCACGTCCCACCCCCACGGCCTCCCCGGCGAACAGCGCCTGCGCAGCGGCGACGTCGTGCTCATCGACACGGGCTGCAGCGTGCAGGGCTACAATTCGGACATCACGCGAACTTATGTTTACGGTCCAGCGAACGCGGAGCAGATCCGCATCTGGAATCTCGAAAAGGCTGCCCAGCAGGCCGCGTTCGATGCCGTGCGGCCCGGCGCGACCTGCGAGTCGGTCGACGCAGCCGCGCGCAGAGTCCTCGAGGCCGCAGGCCTCGGACCGGGTTACCAAACGCCGGGACTACCCCATCGCACCGGCCACGGCTGCGGCCTCTCGGTGCACGAGAGCCCCTACCTGGTCCGCGCTGAACGCCGCCTGCTGGAACCCGGCATGTGTTGCAGCGACGAACCGATGATCGTGATCCCGGATCGTTTCGGCGTGCGCCTCGAGGATCACTTCTACGTCACGCCCGAAGGCGCCGCCTGGTTCACCTCCCCCTCCCCCGCCATCGATGAGCCCTTTGCCCCATGAAAATCCTGCTCTGCCCGACGATCCTTGCCCTGAGTCTGGTCACCCACGTGGCCCGCGGCGATGACGATGCCACGAGCCGTTTTCACGATCTCTACACCCGCGAGTGGACCTGGCGCGAGGCGCAGTTCGCGGGTGCCGACGACGAGGACGGCAACCACGAGACGTCAGATCACCTGCCCCAGGTCGACGCCGCGACCCAGGAAACCCGCGAGAAATATTGGGACGAGGTTCTGCGCGAACTGGCGAGCATCGACCAGAGTCAGTTGAGCGCCCAGGACCAGGTGAATTACCAGGTCTATGAGGAACAGATCAAAGTCCTGAGCCTGGATCAGCACGTCAAGGACTGGCAGATGCCACTCAACAGCGACACGTCGTTCTGGACCAACCTCGGCTTCTCGGCGCGCCGCACTTTCAGGGACGAGGAAAGCTATCGCCATTACCTCGCGATGCTCGGCGACGTGCCGCGCTACTTCGATCAACAGATCACGAACATGCGGGCGGGCCTGAAGCGCGGCTTCAGCGTGCCGCGTGTGACGCTCACCGGTCGCGATCAATCCATCGTCGCCGTCATCGAGGCGCCCGACGAGAAGAATCTGTTTTACACCCCGTTCGCCGCCATGCCGGCGTCCATCCCGCCGGATACCCAGGCCGCGCTGCGCGCCCAGGCGCTCGCGACCATTCGCACGACCGTGATTCCGGCGTACGTCAAACTGCTCACGTTCATGCGCAAAGAATACATGCCGAAGGCCCGCACGACGCTCGCGGCCGATGCGCTGCCCGACGGCAAGGCCTATTACCGTTCGCGGATCAAGGAGTTCACGACGCTCGACACGGATCCGGACGTAATCCACTCCCTGGGGATTGCCGAGGTGGCACGCCTGCACGGCGAAATGTTGGCGACGATCGCGTCGACCGGGTTCAAGGGAACGTTCGCGGAATTCCTGCAGTATCTGCGCACCGACCCGCAGTTCGCGCCGAAGTCGGCTGACGACCTGCTGTTCCGGGCCGCCTGGATCGCGAAGCGCGTCGACGGCAAGATCGGACAGTACATCGGCACCTTGCCGCGCAATCGCTTCGGCATCGAGCCGGTGCCCCCGGATCTTGCTCCGTTCTACACCGCGGGCCGCGGCGGCCTGGGCGTTTACTTCGTGAACACCTACGACCTGCCGTCGCGCTCGCTGCCCTCGCTGACGGCGCTGACCCTGCACGAGTCCTCGCCGGGACACTCGCTGCAAGGATCGATCGCCGCGGAACAGGCCGAGCTGCCCAAGTTCCGCCGCTACACTTACATCTCGGCGTTCGGCGAAGGCTGGGCGCTCTACTCCGAATATCTCGGCGTGGAGATGGGCATGTACGAGACGCCCTACGACCGCTTCGGTTATTTGAGCTACCAAATGTGGCGTGCCTGCCGGCTGGTCGTCGACACCGGGATCCATCATATGAACTGGACGCGGGAGCAGGCGCAGGCCTACCTACGCGACAACACGGCGCTCAGCGACCATGAAATCGAAACCGAGGTGGACCGCTACATCGGCTGGCCCGGTCAGGCCTTGTCGTATTATCTTGGGATGATGGAGATCAAGACGCTTCGCCAGAAAGCCGAGCAGGCGCTCGGGCCGAAATTCGATATCCGGGCGTTCCACGACGCGGTGCTGTCGATGGGTTCGGTGCCGCTGCCCGTGCTCGACCGGCGCATCGAGCGCTTCATCGCGGACGGCGGGAAGTAAGCCATGGGTTTGCTCGCGACGCTGGCCCGCCGCAAGCCCATCGCCGACCTGCAGAGCGACGCGCAGCGCGGCGGCCTGCGACGCGTGCTCGGGGTTTGGCAACTCACCGCGATCGGACTCGGCGGGATCATCGGTGTCGGCATCTTCGTGCTCACCGGCACGGTCGCGGCGAATCAGGCAGGGCCGGCCGTCGTGCTCTCATTTTTGATCGCCGGCGTCGCGAGCGCCGCCGCGGCCCTCTGTTACGCGGAGTTCGCCGGTTTGATCCCGGTCTCGGGCAGCGCCTACACCTACGGTTATGCGGTACTCGGCGAATTCGCCGGCTGGATCATCGGCTGGGATCTGCTGCTCGAGTACGCCCTGATCGCCGCCGTGGTCGCGGTCGGCTGGTCGGGCTACGTTCAGGCTCTGCTCGCGGCCGCCGGCATTCCGCTGCCGGTGTGGGCTCAGGGCGCCTGGGGCAGCGCTCCGGGGCGCGTGCTCAATCTGCCTGCGGTCCTGATTGCCGTGCTGATCACGGCGTTGCTGGCCACGCGCACCGAATGGGGCGCGCGGGTCAACACCGTGATCGTCGCGATCAAGATCGCGGCGGCCGTGCTGGTGATCGCCGCGGGCGTCGCCTTCGTGAAGCCGGCGAACTGGCATCCGTTCATGCCCTTCGGCCTGCACGGGGTCGTCGCGGGGGCATCGATCGTCTTCTTTGCGGTGTTCGGCTACGACATGCTGACGACCGCCGCCGAGGAAGCCGAAAATCCGCAGCGCGACCTGCCGCGGGCCGTCGTCCTCTCCCTCGGCATCGCGATGCTCCTGTACTTCGCGATCTGTCTGGTGCTGACCGGCATCGTGCCCTACGGCACGCTGGATAATCCGGCGCCCGTCGCGAGCGCCTTCTCGGCGATCGGCCTGCCGCGCATCATGATCGCGATTTCGCTCGCCTCGATTTGCGGCATCACGAGCGTGATCTTCGCGAATCTGCTCGCCGGCGCGCGCATCTGGTTCGCGCTCTCGCGCGACGGTCTGCTGCCCGCCTGGTTCGGCGCGCTGCACCCGCGCTGGCGCACTCCGTTTCGCACGACGATCTTGCTGGGCCTCGTGACGGCGGCGGCTGCGGGCATCTTCCCGCTCGACGAACTCGCGAAACTCGTCAACATCGGCGTGCTCGGCGCCTTCATCGTCATTTGCAGTGCGGTGACCGTGCTGCGCTGGCGTCAGCCGGAACTGCGCCGTCCGTTTCGCACGCCGTTGATGCCCCTGACGCCGATCATCGGCATCGGCTTTTCTTGCTGGCTGATCTCGGCGCTGCCGACGATCACCTATTGGCGTTTTTTCGCCTGGCTGCTGATCGGCTGCGGCGTTTATTTCGGCTATGGTAGGCGGCACAGTCTCCAAGCCACGCAAGGCAGCTGACCATTGGCCGTCCGACGCCCGTTCCTCAATCCCGTTTGGTTGATGATGTCCCTGCCGGGCTACATCGGCTGGCGGCTGCTGCCGCCGCTGACGCGGGGCCCGCTGGGTCTGTGCATCGGCGTCGGCCTGCTCGTCGGCGTGTGCCTGCTGATCCTGCGCTCGGTGCGTGTGCGGTCGAATGGCGGACCAGGGATCGCGTCCCTGCTCAGCTGGAGCGGCTTGATCGCAATGGGGTTCTTTTCAACGCTGTTCGTGGCGACTCTGGTGCGCGACATGGTGCTCGCGGGAGCGGCCCTGTTCCTGCCGACGGATCGAGCCACGGCCTGGGTCACGCCGAGCGCAATCGCGGTGCTCGCGCTCACCGCGATCGCCAGCCTGCTCGGGCTGCTGCGGGCACGCCATCCCCGCCTGGTCGAAGTCGCGGTCCCGATCCGCAACTTGCCGGCGGCGCTGAGCGGATTCTCCATCGCGCAAATATCCGACTTGCACGTGGGACCCACGATCCGGCGCGGTTTCGTCGCGCGGATCGTCGAGCGCATCAATCGCCTCGAGGCGGACGTGATCGCCGTGACCGGCGACCTCGTCGACGGCAGCGTCGAGCAGCTGCGGGCGGAGACGGCGCCGCTCGCGGCGCTGCGCGCGCGTCTCGGCGTTTATTTCGTGACCGGCAACCACGAGTATTACTCGGGGGAACGGGAATGGACGCGCGAGGTCACGCGTCTCGGTCTGTCGGTGCTCAAGAACGAGCACGTCGTGCTGAGTCAGGGCAATGAACAGATTGTGCTCGCCGGCGTCACGGATTACAGCGCCGGGTACTTCGATCCGGCACAGCGCAGTGATCCGGTCGCGGCGCTGCGCGGCGCGCCGGCCCTGGCGGCCGTACGCATTCTGCTCGCGCATCAACCGAACTCAGCAGAGGCCGCGGCAGAAGCGGGCTTCGATCTCCAGATCTCAGGACACACCCATGGCGGCCAGTTCCTGCCGTGGAACTTCTTCGTGGGCTTCTTTCAGAAGTTCACCTCGGGCCTCTATAGCCGCACCGGTCTCACGGTTTACGTGAGTCGGGGCACGGGCTACTGGGGTCCGCCCAATCGCTTCGGCGTGCCCGGCGAGATCACGCGCTTGCGCCTCGTGCCGGCCGCATAGATCCACCATGCCGCGACGTGAACGCATGCAGATGGAGCCAGAACTCGGCATCCAAGCCGTAGTGGCGTCCGTCGACCCACCCACAGCCTCGTTGAGCAGACCCGCGCAAACCTGCCGGTGCGGCGTGATGTCCCGACGGTATTCCAGCCCGAAGCTGGTCGATTTTGCCGAACTGTTCGCGTTGACGATGGTCGGACCCAGGTCAGCGTTGAGTTCGTTCGCGTTCGCCAGGAGTAGGACTGGGTGGGGTGGTCGTCGGCTTGAGTGAGTCCGTACAGAAAGCTCGCCTCTTCGGCGCGAGACGTCGTCGTGGCGGCTAGCGGGCCGATGGTACGGTACAACGCGAGCGTCTTCACGCTCATCATGGAACTGGAGATTGTGCCGAGGGATTTGCGATGCAGCGTCGACGCTTGGGAAAGTTTCGTGGAGTTTTGCGAAGACGGCCGACCGGAGCGATGCGTCGCGCGATTCTGATTGCGATCATCGGGATCACCCTGGCCGGGGTGCGCAGCGTAGCGGCGGCGACCCCTCCTGCGCCGAGGACAGGTGATCCTGCGCCGGGTCCGGGCGATGCCGCGACGGCGACGCTCGACGAGGTCTTGGTGACCGGCGAGCGCGCCGGCCCCGGCATGTGGCGCATCAGCAAGGGCGATCATGCGCTGTGGATCCTCGGCGTGCAGAGCCCGCTGCCTAAGGACATGAACTGGCGCTCCGCTGCCGTCACCGAGCGGATCGCCGCATCTCAGGCCGTCCTGGCCCCACCTGATATCGACTTCGACGTCGGCTTTTTTCGGGGCCTGACGCTCGTCCCCTCGCTCCTGCACGCGCGCAAGGATCCGGAGGGCCTCACCCTGGAGCAGCGGTTACCGCACGAGCTCTATATGCGCTGGCTTGCGCTACGCGTGAAGTATCTGGGCTCGGATGACGAGCATCTGCGACCGCTCGTTGCCGCGCACGACCTGTACACGCACGCCGTCGCGGCATCCGGACTCAGCGAGGACGATCAAGTCTGGGACAGGGTCAAACAGGCCGCGCACCATGCGGGCATACCGATCGTCGCGGTAACCCTCAAGCTGCCGCTCACCGACCCGAAGGGCGCGATCAGCGCGCTCGGGCAGCTGCCGCCCGACGCCGAAATCGGCTGCCTGGACACGACCATGACAAGATTGGAGACCGATCTACAGGCGATGAAGCAACGCGCGAACGCCTGGTCACTGGGCGACATCGCGGCGTTGCGTGCCCTACCCTATGCGGACCAGGATCTTGCCTGTTTCGACGCATTGGCCAGCGTGCCGACCCTGCGTGACCGGTTCAAGGATCTCCTGGACCGGCTGCGCGCGACCTGGCTCGCGGCGGCGGAACGCAGCTTGAGTGACCATGTCAGCAGTTTCGCGGTGCTACCGATGGCATCGATCTTGCGAGAGGACGGCGTGCTCGCCTCCCTGCGCGCCCAAGGCTACGAGGTTCAGGAACCCTGATCGGACGCGCTGGCAGCGTCGAGGCTCGCGAGCGCGTCGCGCGGCAATTCGAGCCGCACGGCGCCCGCCAACTCCTCCCATTGTGCGAGCGACGTGGCGCTGGCGATCGGCGCGGTGATGCCTGGGCGCACGATCAACCAGGCCAGGGCGACACAAGCGGGCGTCACGCCCCTGTCGGCGGCGACCTGTTCGAGTGCGGCGATGATGCGCGCGCCGCGCGCATTGAGATACTCCTTGACCCGGCCGCCACGCGCGCTGCCGACGAGGTCGGAATCCTGCCGGTATTTGCCGGTGAGGAAACCCGCCGCCAGAGAAAAATAACTGATCACACCCAGTTCGTTGTCTCGGCAAACCGCAGCGAGTTCGTCCTCGAAGACGGCGCGATCGTATAGGTTATAGAGCGGCTGGAGGGACTCGAATCGCGCCCAGCCGTGGCTTTCGCTGAGATGCAAGCTCTCCTGCAGGCGTGCCGCCGAATAGTTCGATGCGCCGATCGCGCGCACCTTGCCGGCTCGGACCAGCTTATCGAAGGCCTCGAGGGTCTCGGCCAACGGCGTCGCCGCATCATCGGTGTGCGCCTGATAGAGATCGATGGTGTCGGTCTGCAATCGGCGCAGCGAATCCTCGACGGCGGCGGCGATGTGGCGTGCCGACAAACCTTTGCCCTCGGGCGACATTTCCATGCCCACCTTGGTGGCGATGAGCACGCGATCGCGCTTGCCGGACTTCTTGAGTGCGCGCCGACGCGGGACGCGCCCAAGGTCGCCCGGAGAAACGCGATCAGCTGATCGAGCATCGCCTGGGCGCGTAACGGATCGAGCGTGATGAGCACCCGCAAGTTTGCGAGCGTATTGAACAACATGTGGGGCTCGAGTTGCGTTTCGAGCAGTTTCAAGCGGCTCTCGGCGGCTTGGCGTTGCGCCGCCTCGGCGATCGCCGTCCGATCCGCGAGCACGCCGCGCGAGTAGAAAAAATACGTCGCAAACACCGCGGGTACGAGCGCCAGCAGCAGCAAGGTCAGTGACTCGCGCAAACTTCCCGCGCTGAACAGATTCGACGAACGGGAGCCCGTGAGCCAGTCGCCGAGAGCGGTGCCGCTGCTGTAGCCGAAGGCGCTGCCCACCACGATGAGCACGAGCATCCGGGGCCAGCCGGGCCAGGTGAGATCGCGCTCCCCGCCGCTGCGTGCCGGTAGTGAGCGCGCCAGGAGCAAGCGGCCGACATCGATGCACAACCAGCAGATCAAGCCGATGCAAACCGAGTAGAGAATCGAGTACCACGGGTCTTGCTGCCGTACGACGGCCAGTGCGACACCGAACAGGGCGGCGAAGACTGTGCTGGCCGCGGCCCGCGAAAGCAGCGCTTTCCGATCGTTTTGTGGCGGCGGGTTCATGTTTGGCGGGCTCTTGACCAGGGGCTCATCGCGGAGACGGGGGTGGGGTGCAGAATTTGGATGATCATGATCGCTCTCCGGCAGGGGTCGAACGCGACGGAATGCCGCTTTCCAACACTGTGCTCCTCGCGCGCGGGCGAGCCCAAGCGCATGCGACGAACAGGCGCAGGCCGGCGCCAAGCGGTCTTTCTTGCTCGCCGGCGCGCCTCGGGTTTGCACCTGCGCCCAAGACACCGTGGCCGCGACGCGCGCGCGCTGAGCGCCCCGATGCGCGGGCGGGACACGAGTCCCAGAACACATTTGATATGACACGCCTCGGATGCGAATATCCTAGGGATGCACTCGCGTCCAAGACCGTTCCGATGGCCACTGTTGATCCTTCTCCTCGGTAACGCTGCCGGCGCCGCCTCACTGCCGGTCACGAACTCGCCGGCCGCCGCGCACGCCTTGCCTACAACGGTCGGACCCGCAACGGGCCTTG
>Ga0116226_10001543_pt1 | contig 19980 bp, 14 predicted proteins | sample S1TSphfallax_FD_89692 | JGI IMG/M metagenome (GOLD analysis project Ga0116226, IMG submission 89692) | Host-associated microbial communities from peat moss isolated from Minnesota, USA - S1T2_Fa - Sphagnum fallax MG | ecosystem: Host-associated > Plants > Peat moss > Unclassified | place: USA... | reverse complement strand
TGCGTTGCTATCCGTGTCGTATATCAGGTACTGCACTGGTTGTACGTCAGAGTATGCGCTTACCAGCACATGTTTCGTCGCACCCTCACGCCCAATCGTCAGCATGTTGATCGTGTTTGGCATCAAAGCATCGACAGATTTTTGAATCTTCTTCATATTCTCGTCAAACCAAACGGTAGAAGAAGCATCGGTTTGGTAGTTCACACCAAGTAATTTCTTGGTCGATCGATCCACAATGAATCGGCTGCCGAAATGTGCCTGTCCATCTGCCACGACGTCAAAGTCATATCCCTTTACGCCAATAACGGGTTCCGGGTCAATTGCATTCTTCGTGAGGTCAAATTTATAGAGAGCACTCGTATCCCTTCCAAGCGAAGCAGACACAAACAATGATCCATCCGGGGAAAAATATTCTGGATGAAACTCATTCGAATCACCAAACGTTTTGAATTCGGCGATTTTTCGCCATTTTTCATCTTTTGGATCCAGATAGAACACTTCCTCATTACCATCATGCTCCGTAACATTCAATCGCGGTACGCCATATTGGTCGATCAACCATAGAAATGTATCGCCTGGTCTTTCATAAACGGTAGCACGCCCGGTCTTGGTATTCAATTTTAGCAATCGAATCGCCTTCAGGTCAGAGCCCCATTCGGCCTTATCAACAGGCTGCCAGACAAAAACATCATCTGATGAGTTTGATCTGTCCACATCAAAGATAAAGGTGCGTCCTGGAAGCACCTTGGAGACAATGTGCGATCCCGTAGTGCTTTCCCCGACTGGATCAGGGTCAACCAACATGCGCCCTTCAGAGCCATCAACATTGACGGCAAACAGTCCCGGATAAATGCGTATTTGCCCCTGCGCATTCTCTGATTCATAGGTGCTGTAAGTCAGTCGTTGATTGTTAACCCAGCGAATATCATAGATGTCCGCATTGGAATAACCCATGATGGTCTTGACTTCCCTCGTATCAGTATCCAGTACCGCCAGCTTTCTGCGCGCCTTCTCTGGCCTCAAAAGGAAAGCGATATGCTTGCCGTCTGGGGAAATTTCAAATTCCGACATCGTTGGAAATTCAAAAAAAGACATAGCACTGGGTTTCGTCGTTTCGGCAACAGCAGAATGATTCATCATCAGGAAACTTGCAACAAATGACGCTTTCGCAACCGTGCGCAACAAACCCGGAGTTTTCTTTTTATTCATGGATCAGGAAAAAAGAGAGGTAGAGAAAAGACGTGGGGCTACATAGTGCTATGTAGCCCCACATGTGAAAGACAACTTAGCGGGTTTGATTGTCACATAAGATTTCTACCAAGTCTACGGCGTTTTCACAACGAATAGTTACCTAGAGGTTTTGCTCTATTGATTTATATATGAAGCAGTTTTGCAACCCAACCAGAGAGGCACTCTCAATGTTGAGTAGCTGGCTCTATAAACCCAGTTCCTGCCAGATACCATCCACTTTAGTTTTCACTTCGTCAGTCATCGTGATGGTTCTGCCCCATTCACGGCTGGTCTCTCCTGGCCATTTATTGGTGGCGTCGATTCCCATCTTGCTGCCGAGGCCACTGATGGGCGAAGCGAAGTCCAGGTAATCGATAGGCGTGTTATCCGCCATCACAGTATCGCGCATCGGATCGACGCGTGTTGTGATGGCCCAGATGACTTCCTTCCAGTCGCGAATGTTCACATCCTCATCGACGACAACGATGAACTTCGTGTACATGAATTGACGCAGAAAACTCCAGACGCCGAACATCACGCGCTTTGCATGCCCTGCGTAGGATTTCTTCATCTGCACTACAGCCATGCGATAGCTACACCCTTCTGGCGGCAGATAGAAATCGGTAATTTCTGCGAACTGTTTTTGCAACAGAGGCACGAAGACTTCATTCAATGCGAGGCCAAGGATCGCAGGCTCATCTGGCGGTTTGCCAGTATAGGTCGAGTGATAGATAGGGTCGCGCCGCATCGTGATGCGATCTATCGTAAAGACAGGAAAATAGTCCTGCTCATTATAGTAACCAGTGTGGTCGCCATACGGGCCTTCCAGCGCATGCTCGTATCCACTCGGATGATTTTCATCTGGATAGATATGCCCCTCCAGCACAATCTCTGCCGATGCTGGTACGCGTAACTCACTGCCGATTGCTTTGACGAGTTCGGTGCGGCTCCCACGCAGTAATCCTGCAAACTGGTACTCAGACAAACTATCCGGCACTGGTGTCACCGCACCGAGTATCGTCGCCGGATCAGCACCTAGTGCAACGGCAATCGGATATGGTTTGCCACGATTGATCAATGCATGCTCACGGAAATCAAGCGCGCCGCCACGATGCGCCAGCCAGCGCATGATGACTTTATTGCGGCTCAATACCTGCTGACGATAGATACCGAGGTTCTGCCGCTTCTTATGTGGCCCTTTGGTGATGACAAGCCCCCAGGTAATCAATGGGGCCACGTCTCCCGGCCAGCAATGTTGAATAGGCAGCCTGGCGAGATCGACATCATTGCCTTCCCAGACTATGTCGTGACAAGGCGCGGAGCGATGTTCTTTCGGCGCCATATCCCATAGCGCTTTCAGCATCGAGCCAAGACCCATCACATCCTTGAAACTGGCTGGTGCCTGCGGCTCTTTCAGCGTCGCCAGCACATGCCCGATGCGGCGCAATTCGCTGACATCTTCTGCGCCCATCCCCAATGCGACGCGGCGCGGCGTGCCGAACAAATTCCCCAGTACGGGTATCGAGTGGCCGGTTGGCTTGTCGAAAATCAACGCTGGCCCTGCGGCACGCAAAGTGCGGTCGCAGATTTCCGTCATCTCTAAATGCGGGGAAACGGGAACTTGTATATGTTTTAACTCACTAATGCTTTGCAACTGGGTAATAAAGTCGCGTAAATCAGAATATTTCATATATTTTTCGTATTTTTCAACTCTCGACTTTATGACTGAAGTATTTCATCCAAGTAGTTGATTCTATTGAATTTTGCTGCGACGCAGCGGAAAATATTAGACTTAAAAGTTATGAAGAATCGATTTCATAGTATTGACTTGATATAAACCCGCTTCTACAATGCGTTCAACTTGATGAAGAGGCATGGCATCGAAGAACGATTGCATCCAGGAGAAGTTCTCATCATTTCACGGGGGCGGGGCCCCACATGACATTTTAAGGAGTGTTTTCAAAAGGCGTCAGCCTTCCCCCCGAAAAGTTGTTTGCTGCTGACAATGCACCAAGGGTCGCTATCAGCTTAAAGCAAACAACACGACGTCTACCGGGCGCGCCAAGCGACGGTAGTCGGTGTTTCTGATTAACGGTGAACACGATAGCCAAGCAGGAAACTCTGCAGGGGTATGTTTTTGCCGCGACAATTCAGGAGAATGAATGTTAAGTCGATTAAACGGGGCAACGTTGTTTGCTGCCCAAACCAAAGAACAGTCCACGCCATGGACGGTCTTTGCCCACAAGGCTTTTAAAAGCTTGTTTACTACAGCGCATCGTGCGCTGCTTTTGCTCGGCGTTTCCGCTATTGCAGCGCTGTGCATGATGTATTTCAACCCTAGCCTGGCTGATCGCCTGAAGGCCATGTCGCCATTTACAGAGGTGGCTAAGCCGCAACCGTTGCCATTGGCTGTAGTCGCACCGCCGCTGTCTGATCTCCTCAACGCTCAAAAGGCGTCGATGACACCCGCAACGGCAATGACCCCAACTGCACATCAGTTGATGACTGCAGAGGACATGAAATACACCGGTACGCCAATGCAACGCCAATTGGTGAGCAGCTGGCTGTCCAAGCGTTATCACGTTGCCAATGATGCTGCAGACATGCTGGTTGGCGCATCCTATTCGGCAGCGCGTGAAGCGCAGCTCGACCCGCTGTTGATCGTGGCAGTGATGTGCATTGAATCCGGCCTGAATCCGTTCGCGGAAAGCCCGGTTGGCGCCCAAGGCTTGATGCAGGTGATGTGGAAAGTGCATCACGCCCGTTTTGATCAATTGGGTGGCGAGAAGGCAGCATTGAATCCTGTCGCCAATATCAAGGTCGGCGCCTTGATTCTGCATGACTTCGTGGTACGTGGTGGTTCGATTGAAGCTGGCTTGAAGTCTTACGTCGGCGCAGCAGCATTCGACAATGACGGTGGCTATGGAAGCCGCGTCCTGGCGGAATATCATCGCCTGCAAGACGTTGCGATGGGCAAGAACGTGCCAACCGCGTTCACACCAATCGTAACGACAGCGATGAAGAAGCCAACGGATGCAGATGGCAAGCAAGAAACATCGGCAACACCGGATTCGGCCTCAGCTGAGTCCAAGCAAACCAAGCCGTCGCAATTTGCGGTGCTATAAGCATCTGATTTACAAAGAAGTAAATAAAAACGGCTGCATCTGCAGCCGTTTTTATTTTGAGCCGTCTATACCCTACTAATATTAGTTACTTACGTGCATCGAAGAATTTCCGCATACGTGCGACTGCTTCCTGCAGATTCTCGATGGAAGTCGCGTACGACAGTCTTATATAGTTGTGCGCCGTATATGGGCCGAAATCCAATCCCGGCACCAGCACTACACCCGCCTCATTGAGCAAGTCGATAGTGAGCTTGTCAGCATCGTCCGACAAGGCACTGCAATCGGCATAGACATAGAACGCGCCATCTGGGGTCACCGGCACGCGGAACCCCAGATCGCGCAGCGCCGGGACGATGTAATCGCGGCGTCGCTTGAATTCGGCTTTGCGTTCTTCGTAAATCGCCAGCGATTCCGGCAAAAAGCAGGCAAGACCTGCATGCTGCGCGACGCTCGACGGGCATATATAGAGGTTCTGCGCCAGTTTCTCGATTTGCGGGACCAAGACTTCCGGCACAACCAGCCAGCCCAGACGCCAGCCCGTCATGTTGAAATACTTGGAAAAGCTATTGATAACAATCACGTCGTCCGACAGTGACAAGGCAGAGAACGGTTCACCCTCATAGCTCAAGCCCTGATAAATCTCATCGACGATGGTGAAACCACCGCGCTCGCGTAAACTGGAGACGATCCTGGACAGTTCGTCATGTTTGATCGAAGTACCAGTCGGGTTCGATGGCGATGCCAGCAATACGCCACGGGTATTCGGCGACCAATGCTCACGCACCATGTCGTCGGACAACTGGAAGCGATGCTCAGGCCCGCTCGGTATCATCTTGGCAACACCGTCGAACGCAGCGACGAAGTGCCGATTACACGGGTAGGAAGGATCAGGCATCAACACTTCCGCGCCCTTCTCAACCAGGGCAGCACAAGCCAACAACAAGGCGGCAGAAGCACCAGCGGTGACGATGATGCGGGACGGCGCGATATCAAGCCCATAGACGCGACGATAATGCGCAGCAATGGCAGCACGTAGCGGCAAAATGCCGGTTGCATGCGTGTATTGCAGCTTGCGGTCGGTCATCGCCTGTACCGCAGCGGCGACGACTTCAGGTGGTGCAGTGAAATCCGGCTCGCCAATGCCCATATGCACGATGTGCCTGCCCTGCTGCTCCAGCGCATTGGCCATTTTGACCAGTTCCATCACATGAAACGGTGCAATGTTATCGAGACGGGAAGCCAGGGAGTTCAGATTCATGGTCATTCTTATCGGTCGATGCAATAAGGCTACAACGGGAGTGAGGACGGTGAACCTCAGCGGAGTGCATCAGCGCTCCGCTGGATGTAAATCAGCCAGCTGCGTTGACTTCAGTTTGGCGATACGAGGCAGCCAACTTGTCCAGTATGCCGTTGACGTATTTATGGCCGTCGATACCGCCAAAGGACTTGGTCAATTCCACGGCCTCGTTGATGACGACCTTGTACGGAATTTCAAGGTGATTCTTCAGTTCGTATGCGCCGATCAACAAGGCTGCATGTTCGACCGGTGACAATTGGTCGATGGAACGGTCGATCAAAGGTGCCAGGCCAGCACGCAATTCGGCGACTTGCTTGATCACGCCATGCAGTACGGCATTGAAATGCTCCACATCAGCCTTCTCGAAACCATGGGCTTCGCGGATATGGGAGTCGATGACGCCGGAATCTTCGTTATTGAGCAGCCATTCGTAGATGCCTTGCAGCGCGAATTCGCGAGCGCGATGACGCGGTGTGCGGTTTTTATTGGGATTGGCGTGGACGGATTTTTCGGTCATGGCTTACTTAGTGTGACGCATCAGGGACGATGCGCGGATGAACAATAGAACACGCAGCAACGATCACAATCGTTGCTGCGGTAAAAACAATACCTTACTCTTCTTCTGTCGTTTCGGCGAGTTCTTCCAGCGCGATTGCCAGATTAGCCATTTCGACAGCGACGCGGGCCGCATCAGTGCCCTTTTCGGCCATACGCACTTCGGCTTGCTCGTCGTTTTCAGTGGTCAGCACAGCATTGGCGATCGGAATGCCAAAATCCAGCGCCACCCGGGAAATACCAGCGCCGGATTCGTTGGAAACCAGCTCGAAATGGTAGGTTTCACCGCGAATTACCGCGCCCAAGGCCACCAATGCGTCGAATTGCATGGTTTCCGCCATCTTTTGCAGCGCCAGCGGGATTTCCAACGCGCCAGGTACGGTGATGTGCAGGATGTCCTCATCCTCTACGCCCAGGTGCTTCAGTTCAGCCAGGCAAGCTGACAGCAGGCCATGGCAAACGTCTTCGTTAAAACGCGCCTGGACGATGCCAATGCGCAGATTTTGGCCCGTCAAAACCGGGTCGAGTTGTCCAACAGTCATGGGATATCCTTTCTTGCTATTCAGGTTTGGGCTGATAGCCCGTGACTTCGAGATTGAAGCCCGTCATCGACGCCATCTTGCGTGGGCTGGCGAGCAGCTTCATCTTGCCGACACCAATATCCTTCAAAATCTGCGCGCCGATACCATAAGTACGCAAATCCATGCGCGAGGCACGGCTGACCGGCTTGCTGGTCGGATCGTTCAACGCTTCAAATTGCGCAAACATCTGGTCCGCCGACTCTTCGCAGTTGAGCAACACCACTACGCCGCGCTCGGATGCCTTGATCGCCGCCATCGCCGACGCCATGTTCCACGAGTGCGTAGTCACCTGCGTTTCCAGCAGATCGAGTACCGATACCGGCTGATGCACGCGTACCAGCGATTCCTTTTGCGGCGTCACATCGCCATGCACCAGCGCCAAGTGCGCACCGCCACTTGGCTTATCGCGGTAAGCGATGACCTTGAACGTACCTTGCGCGGTATTCATATCGCGTTCGGCAACACGCTCGACGATACTCTCGGTCTGGCTGCGATAATGTATCAGGTCGGCAATAGTACCGATCTTCAAACCGTGTTCCTTGGCGAACTCGATCAAATCCGGCAGGCGCGCCATGGTGCCGTCGTCCTTCATGATTTCGCAAATCACCGACGCCGGGATCAAGCCCGCCATATCGGCCAGATCGCAACCGGCTTCCGTATGGCCTGCACGCATCAGCACCCCGCCCTTTTGCGCTTTCAGCGGGAAAATGTGGCCGGGCTGGACGATATCGCTTGGCTTGGCGTTGCGCGCCACAGCGACCTGGATAGTCTTGGCGCGGTCAGCAGCGGAAATACCAGTAGTTACACCTTCGGCAGCCTCGATGGATACCGTGAAATTAGTGCCGAATGACGTGCCGTTACGGGTTGCCATCATAGGCAGGTTCAGGCGCTCGCAATGTTCTGCTGTCAGCGTCAGGCAGATCAGGCCACGGCCAAACTTGGCCATGAAATTGATCGCTTCCGGGGTAACGAATTCTGCGGCGAGTACCAGATCGCCTTCGTTTTCGCGGTCTTCTTCATCGACCAGAATCACCATGCGACCTGCACGGAGTTCGGCGACGATTTCCTGCGTTGTTGAAATAGACATATTTTGCTTCCCTTATAGACCGCTATTTTAATGGATTTAGCGATACAACTGGAGATGGGTGCTTCGCTGCTCGACTTTTCCAGCCATCGGCGCAATTCGGGCATCTGGCACCAAATCTCCTCCATTTTTACCAAGCACCGCTAGTCAATTAATACCAATTTAAATCCTAGAGTCATATCTCGCGTTGTGGAATTTCTACAAATTTTAAATAGATTGTTTCCTTTGTAATTATCGCGTCATAAAGTACCAGTATCTTGCACGACGTTTTCATTAATTGGTTGATCAGTTAGTCTATTGATCTATCCCAGACGTGACCCCGCCATAGATTGTCGCTGGACTCTTCCTGCAATGTTGAATGCGCGGCTGTTCCTCTAACGGAGTATGAGGAGCAGAAAAATTGGGTTGTCTTGCAAGAGCAACCCGGATAAAAAAACTCCGAACCCAAGCGAATCGAATAACTAGCCCCCTGACATGGCTGGAGCTTTTGTGCGCCCGTCATACGCAAATAGCAGCAGTAACGCAGGGAATTGACCCAGGAGAATTCATGCAGTACGACTCGAAATTCAAGTTCAAGTTGACACCTATGGTGCTCGCTTGCCAATTATTGTGCGTCAGCGTCCTCGCGCACGCCCAAACGGAAACCAGTGACAGCACTGGCACCACCGCTGCCCCTAGCGATAGCGGCACGGTGACCATTACCGGCCGCAAGGCAGGTATGGGCTTGATGGTGCGTGAAGACGCCCCAAAAGCGCGCAGCACCATCAATCGCGAAGAGCTTTCCAAGGAACGTCCATCGGACAACGCCTATCAATCGCTGTCGCTGCTGCCTTCGGTCAACACCTACAACTATGACGCAACCGGCATGTTCGGCGGCGGCATGACAATGCGCGGCTTCAACAGCACCGAAATCGGTTCGACCATCAATGGCGTGCCAATCAATGACTCCGGTAGCTACGCTGTGTATCCGCAGGAATTGATCGACCAGGAAAACGTCTGCAAGGAATTCGTCACCCAGGGTTCGACCGACGTTGATTCGCCACACGTTGGCGCAACCGGCGGCAACCTCGGCATCGTCACTTGCGACCCGGAAGAAAAGCAACGCGTCCGCTTCATGCAAAGTGCGGGCGGCCTGGATTTCTACAAGACCTACGTACGTTATGACAGCGGTCGTTTCGATGACAACCGCGCCAAGATGTTCATCTCCTTCTCGCACGCGGAAGTGGACAAGTGGAAGGGTCCTGGCGACGTCGTCCGTAACCATATGGACATGGGCTTCCGTTTCGACATCGACCAATACAACTACATCAGCGGCACCGTACTGTTGAACCGTCAGGTCGCAAACAACCTGCAAGACCCGACATTGGCGCAGTTGAACCAATACGGCTATTACTGGGACTACTCGCCTACCTTCGCTGGCCACGTTACACCGGTGAAAGGCACTGCGCAGTCTGACCCTAGCCAAAGCCCGCCATACTACAAGCTGGCTATCAATCCATTCGAAAACGCAATTGCATCAGCGACCGGTAAATTCCGCCTGAACGATAGCACTGATCTTAAGATTATCCCTTACTACTGGTTCGGCTTCGGTACAGGCGGCACACAGCAAAAGCTGATGTCGGAAAGCGGCTTCCTGAACCCGGCAACCGGCAAGCTGGTTGGCGTCGATCTGAACGGCGACGGCGACACACTGGACAAGGTTATCGTTGCGGGCAGCTCCGTGACACGTACACAACGTCCTGGTATCACCGCATCCATCACCGAAACACTGGACAACAACACGATCTTCGGTGGTGTCTGGTTCGAACAGGCGCATCATCGCCAAACCAGCCCAATCGTACCAGTTGACGCTTCGGGCAACATGGCGGACATCTGGCTCGACAGCGACTACATCGACCGTCCGAACGGCACACCATACGAAGCACGCGATTGGCGCACCATCAGTACCGCATGGCAGTTGTTCCTGCAAGACACCTTGTCGCTGCAAGACGACAAGTGGCGTTTCAATTTCGGCGCACGCGATCCTAGCATCCGCCGCGATTTCAACAACTACGCCAACGAAGGCAACAACTCCGCGATCAACTATGAAATCGTGCGTACCTATTCCGAATTGCTACCGCAACTCGGCTTGCGCTACCAGTTGGACAAGGAAGACCAGTTCTTCAGCAGCCTGTCCAAGAACATGCAAGCGCCACCTAACTTTGCGTTCTCGTCGGCAACCGGCGATAACGTGACGATTGTCAATGGCAAGGCGATATTGTCTTCCCAACTGCAACCGGAAACCAGCTGGAACCTGGACGTAGGTTATCGCTATCAAAGCCAGGCTGTGATAGCGTCGGTCACTGCATTTGACGTCGATTTCCGCAATCGTCTGGCCAATGCTTATGACCCAGCGAGTGGCTTGAGCTCTTACGTCAACGCTGGCGATGTACACACGCACGGCCTGGAACTGGAAGCAGGTAACACGCCAATCAACGGTTGGTCGGCTTATGCATCTTACGGCTACACCAAGAGTACAATCCAGGACAACATCCAGGTCACAGCAACGCAATCGCTGCCGACAACTGGCAACCAGTTCCCGTTGACACCGAAGTACAAGGTTGGCTTGAGCTTGCAATACGAAACACCGGTTTGGTACGTGCGTTTGAAGGAACAACATACCAGCAGCCAATGGGCAACGCTGGCTAACGACCAGATCGCACCAGGCTACAACCTGGCCGACTTCGACGCAGGCTACCTGTTCCCAAGCACCAACGTGTTTAAGAACCCGACACTGCGCTTCAACGTCAGCAATCTGTTCAACTCGCGTTACCTGAATCCATCGTCGCAAAGCGTGACGAACTCGACGACGATCAATGGTGTTGCACCAAGCAACGTGTACTACTACGAAGGCGCACCACGCATGGTATCGGCTTCGTTGCAAGTGGATTTCTAATTTACGTAGCAACAATTCATGAAAACGTCGCAACAGTTTGAACGTTGCGGCGATAAAACAAAACGCAGCATGGGGAAACCTATGCTGCGTTTTTTATTGAGGCGACCAGCTTGCGAGCTGACCTTTGTGCTACTTCTCCGCCTTCTCCTCAAGCTTTGCAGCTTGTGCCACCACCCTGTCGATTGCATCAATCACGACCTGCGGTTTGTCGAACTGTATGAAATGACGCGCACCGGGAACGACTTCATTCACACCACGCATGGACATTTTGGCGACGTCATCATGCGCACGGCTCCAGGCTTGAACGATCGCTTCATGATGCGCAAGATCTTCTGGTGTCGCATCGGCCTCAGGCGCGCCCCAACTGCCGCGTGTCAGCACGATCAACGGCAAATCACCGTAGGAATGCCGGGACGCCCGCACCTGATCCGCACTGGCAAAGAATTGATTTTCCGTTTCGGATAGATTGGCGAGTTGAAATTTCAGTGTCGCCTGATCCCCCTGCAAGACCTTGTTGACCGCATCGCTCATTTGCGACAGCGGGTCTTCAACACATTGCTTGTACCTGTCAGTACCAGGAACCAGACCAGCTTTGGCCGCATCAACACAGTTGCGCGCCTCTTGAATGGAGGGTTCAGTCACCTGGATCCTCCATTGCTCCACGGTACGGTGCTGTAAATCGATTTTGCGGAACGTCTCAGTCTGATTTTCCACCTCGGGGTCAACCAGTACCATGCCGACAACCTCTGCGGGATATTTATCGGCAAAAAGCCTGACGGTCATGCCACCAAGAGAATGCCCCACCAGCACATAAGGTGGTTTAATGTTCGCAGAAATAAGCAGGTGATGTAGATCATCAACGATATTGGCGGACGTCGATGGACGGGTATTGCCATCAGAGAAACCAAGACCAGCGCGATCATAGGAGCACGCACGCATTTTCTTCGCCACAAGCGGCTGCACATACCCCCAACTCGCCAGAGTACGACCTTGCCCCGCCTCAAACACAACGGTCGGCGAGCCTTCACCAATGCAATACAGATTGAGTTTGCGATTCCCCTCCACCGACACCATCCTCTGGGCTTGAGTGTAGGCTGGGCCATCGATTGGTGGCAGGGTATTTTCCTCAGCAACGCATATTGACGAAGTCAGCATGCATGCGAGGGCGATCAAGATGGCGGTGGCGATGGCTGGCAATTCTTGTTCCTGTCTGGAAGTTGACGCAGCATACGTCAATCTTCCAGAACCAGCCACCGTTCGGCGAAATCATTTTCGCCAGCAGGAGGCATGGCGACAATTACCGATAACGTCGATCAGGCTTTCAAACTGAGCATGCGCTCGACATAGCGCGCAATCAGGTCGATTTCCAGATTCACCTTGCTACCAGCACGCAAATGCTTCAGCGTTGTCACAGCGATGGTGTGCGGGATCAGGTTGATCGAAAATTCGCAGCCAGCTGCGAGATCGGTGACGCGATTGACCGTCAGCGACACGCCGTTGACGACAACGGAGCCTTTGTAGGCGAGGTATTTGCCGATATCCTTCGGTGCTTCGATCACCAACTCATGCGATTCGCCGATTGCCTCGAATTTCTTCACCAGCCCCAAGCCATCGACATGGCCGGACACCAGATGACCGCCAAGACGTTCTGACAGCGTCAGCGCTTTTTCCAGGTTCACTTCGCCAATCGCATCCAGACCAGCCGTGCAATTCAGGCTCTCGCGCGATACATCGACGGTGAAGCCGTTCCCGCTCTTTTCAACGACAGTCATGCATGCGCCATTCAACGCAATCGAGTCACCCAGGCCAACATCAGCCATCGGCAAGCCGCCAGCATCGATAGCCAGACGTACACCGGCGTCCTCTCCAGCACCAAGCGGCGTGATGGATGTGATTTTTCCGACAGCGGCAACGATTCCTGTGAACATAATTTCCTCTAAGAATACGATCAGAAGCGAGCTAGGATACGCAAATCTGCGCCAACCTGCTTGACCTCATGGAATTTCAGGTCGCGTCGCCCTTCCAGGCTTTCCAGCGCGGCCAGATTGAACATGCCTTGCGCATCACCCAGGATGGTCGGTGCCATATACAGCAACAGCTCATCGACACAGCCTTCACGGATCAGCGAGCCATTGAGCTTGTAGCCAGCCTCGATATGCAATTCGTTGATCTGACGTCGTCCCAGCTCCTGCATCAATGCTGGCAGATCAACCTTACCTTGCGCGTTGGGCAGCATGATGATCTCGGCACCACGGTCGCGCAAAGCTGCTTCTTTTTCTGGATCAGATTTCGCTGCGATCACCCAGGTGCCGCCGCCTTCGAGCACACGCGCATTCGGGTCAAGCTGCAAGCCACGATCAACGACGATACGGCGCGGTTGACGTGGCGTATCGACGCCACGCACGTTCAGCTGTGGATTATCCGCAGCGACGGTGCCAATGCCACTCAGGATCGCGCAGGCACGCGCACGCCAGAGATGGCCGTCATGGCGCGCATCGGCGGAGGTAATCCATTGGCTGACGCCATTATGCAGGGCCGTCTTGCCGTCCAGGCTGGAAGCCGTCTTCATCCGCACCCAAGGCAAGCCGTGACGCATGCGTTTGAAGAAGCCGATGTTCATTTCGTATGCAGCCTCTTCCAGCAAGCCACATTCGGTAGCGATACCCGCCTCACGCAGTTTCGCCAAACCTTGTCCGGCGACCAGGGGATTGGGGTCGCCCATTGCCGCTACAACCCGGGCAAGACCTGCAGCAATCAACGCATCAGCACACGGCGGCGTGCGTCCATAGTGGCTGCAGGGCTCCAGCGTGACGTACGCAGTGGCACCACGCACATCGGCACCGCGCGCAGCGGCATCACGCAAGGCTTGCACTTCCGCATGGGCCTGACCCGGTGGCTGTGTATGGCCTGCTCCGATCACTTGCCCGTCCTTGACGATCACGCAGCCGACACGTGGATTCGGCGTCGTGATAAACATCCCCTTTTCCGCCCATTCCAGGGCCAGGGTCATGGCTTGCAAATCGCTGGTGATATTCACGTCGGCGAGATTCTGTTGAATTATTTGATAGTCGTTTTGCGGTCACGCCCGACTTCGGCAATCGCGTCCTGAAATTCGGTAACGTCCTCGAAACTCTTGTACACCGAAGCAAAGCGGATATAGGCGATCTTATCGAGACGTTTCAATTCGCGCATCACCAATTCGCCGATATGACCGGAAATGACTTCGCGCTGGCCGGAAGACAGCAACTTTTCTTCAATGCGATGAATCGCCGCATCGACCGCTTCGGCAGCGACCGGGCGTTTGCGCAGAGCCAAACTCAAACTGGCGCGCAGCTTGCTGGGATCGTACTCGGAGCGGCTGCCATTCTTCTTGACCACCGCAGGCATATTCAATTCGATGCGCTCGTAGGTCGTGAAACGCTTGTCGCAATCGGCACAACGGCGGCGACGGCGTATTGCATCCCCTTCCTCGGATACGCGCGTATCGAGGACCTGGGTATCTTCATGCTGGCAGTATGGGCATTTCATGGCGCTTCAAATTCACATAACTACTTTTGTTCGGAACTGCTGGAGAACCTGCTTGCAATCTGCCGCCCGGCTCAATGGCTCGTGCAGCAAGATCGCTAACAGCTTCTGAATGCAAAATGCAGATGCGACAAGTTCAACTTGCCACATCTGCATTATCGCTTGAAACGTGAAACGCTGTAAAACTTAATGCCTAGGAGAAATTAATCAACCGTAGACCGGGAATGCCTCGGTCAGCTTCTTGACTTCAGCCTTGACACGTTCAATCGTTGCAGCATCATGCGGATTATCCAGCACGTCAGCGATCAATTCGCCAACCTTGGCTGCTTCCGCTTCCTTGAATCCACGTGTTGTCATCGCTGGACTGCCCAGACGGATACCGGAAGTGACGAACGGTGTTTCAGGATCGTTGGGGATTGCGTTCTTGTTGCAGGTGATGTGTGCGGAACCCAGAATTGCCTCAGCAGCCTTGCCTGTGATGTTTTTTGGACGCAGGTCAACCAGCATCACGTGCGATTCAGTACGGCCAGAGACGATGCGCAAGCCACGTGCGATCAATGCCTTCGCCAATGCATCGGCGTTCTTCACGACTTGCTCTTGATATGCCTTGAATTCCGGCTGCATTGCTTCCTTGAACGCCACTGCCTTACCAGCGATCACGTGCATCAGCGGGCCACCCTGGATGCCAGGGAAGATCGCAGAATTGATGGCCTTCGCATGCTCAGCCTTCATCAGGATTACGCCACCACGTGGGCCGCGCAGGGACTTATGCGTAGTCGAAGTCACGAAGTCAGCATGTGGCACTGGGTTCGGGTACACGCCCGCAGCGATCAGGCCAGCATAGTGCGCCATATCGACCATGAAGTACGCGCCGATTTCCTTTGCGATACGGCCAAAGCGCTCGAAATCGATACGCAGAGCATAAGCCGATGCACCAGCGATGATCAGCTTCGGCTTCTTCTCACGTGCCAGACGCTCCATGGCGTCGTAATCGATCTCTTCCTTTTCGTTCAAGCCATAAGAGATCACGTTGAACCACTTGCCCGACATGTTCAATGCCATACCGTGCGTCAAGTGACCGCCTTCTGCCAGCGACATACCCATGATGGTATCGCCTGGCTTCAACATCGCGAAGAATACGCCCTGGTTTGCTTGCGAACCGGAGTTTGCCTGCACGTTCGCAGCTTCTGCGCCGAACAATTCCTTCAGGCGGTCAATCGCCAGTGTTTCAACGACGTCAACGTTTTCGCAGCCGCCGTAGTAACGCTTGCCTGGATAGCCTTCAGCGTACTTGTTCGTCAATTGCGAACCTTGCGCTTCCATCACGGCGGGCGAGGTGTAGTTTTCCGATGCGATCAGCTCGATGTGGTCTTGCTGGCGGACGTTTTCCTTCTGAATGGCTGCCCACAGATCAGGATCGACTTTTGCCAGGGTGAGGTCTTTACTAAACATATTGAATAACTCCAATCGAATAAGTTGCGCGGGAAATTGCTGAAATGTTTAATCGAGCGAGGGCCAGAATGGAATGACGGCAGCCTCAATCGAACCATCTTGGCTACCCAGGCGCACGGCTACGGAATATCGTCAAAATCGCAAGTATTTTCCCGACACCCCAATTGAAATCCCGCGCTCCCCAGTGGATACCCACCTCATTGTCATACTGATAACAGCATGACATTTTCGCCAGTCACGCGGGACGAAATGGTCGTCAGATTGTAATTTAAGCTGCGGAAATCGGCAACCTCGCCGTTTAACCTCATCGATCACAGGGACATGGCTACGTCAGACTTGCTGTCGGGTAGAATGATAGACATGGAAGATGCATGCGCCTACCGCATGCAAACGTGACGCTGCAACGTGGAGAATCGATTGTCGTTTTTGGTCACATGGTTGGAAAAATTCAGTAACTATCGCGATGCGGTGCGACGCGCCGGGTTTGTATTCCTGGCTGTATGGTTACACGTGGCTATTGCGTTTTATTTAACCATGGTACTGTTCACTGGACACACCTTGAACGTGGCCAAGGCCAATCCAGATTCAGCCAAACCCAAGCACATCGTCGAAATCAGCTTTACTCCACCGGTTGTCCCTCCAACACCACCGGAAGCCCCACCGCCACCACGGGAATTACCCTTCGATCCAAGCGCAACCTCGCCTCAACAGGTGGCAACACCCGCGCCACCGCCGCCACCGGTTGTGCCGCAAGATACCAAGCCAGACGAAAAGGCAATTTCGTCCTCAAACAAGGATGGGATACTGGATTGCGATTCGCTGGACAAGAAACCCGAACGTATTGTGATCGAGCACGCAAACATGGATCTACCGCCGCAGGAGTCTTTGAGCGGTCATTTGATCATGAAGGTCAAGATACATCGTAACGGCACTGTCCTCGCCGTGAATACCGAAAGCTCGACAATGACACCCCGCGTTCAGGATAGCGTCATTCGGTGGGTGGCAAGTTCCCTCTTCCATCCTGGGGAGATGGGAGGAGTCAAAGTAGACTGCGAAATGCGTTTTGAATTTTCACTTGGCGAACCAGAGTCATCGAATGACTCTGGTTCAAAGTGACGACAGAAACCTTACCAGCAAGAACCGGTTCCTGAGGCCGACTGCTGCCCTGCGCTATTGATGCTAAAAGTACCGCATTGATCACCAACCTGGGAACCTGCTGGCACTGCATAGAAAATGAATGTTGCAGGTATAGTTCCAGCTGCATTTGCTGTGGTAACAGTTGGCGCGGCGATAGTGTAAAGCGTTGGCCCGGTGCCTGGAACGTTGATAGGGAACGTTGCAGTGGAACCAGCTCCATACAATTGCTGACCTAGAGTCGTCAAGGTCGTATTGCTAGAGTCGAAGGCGTAATTGTTGTAGAGCGAGTAATACTTCTCCTGCCGCCCAGCCAAATCCAGCAATGCGGCTTTCGCCATAGCGCGGTTTGACTTCATCACCGATCCCTTGTAAGCAGGGATCGCAACAGCCGCAATAACACCGATAATCACGACGACGATCATCAACTCGACCAGGGTAAAACCAGACTCAGCCCGGTGGCCAACTTTGGGCGCAGTCTTAGACTTGACTGCGCCTTTTGACCACACGGAAGGGTTTAATTTCATAGCCATGTTTGCCCTCAATTATTTCAGCTGAATCCAGTTAACCCGGGAACCACTGTTCAACTTGAAGCTCACCTTGCAGCTTTCACCTGCACCGCTTTGATAGCATGGCTGGTTCGTTCCTGTCGTCGAAGAAGACGTAGAAGTTGTACCAGTCACCAGGAATGTTCCCTGCGGTGAGTTAATAACGAATGGACTACCAGATGGATTGGTTTGTGTGGCTGCAATGTTTAAACCGTTGTTATTAGGGAAGGCAGTAACAGGCGCTTCTGCCCCCGTTGCAGCATTAATCGCAATTGTCCAACCCGACGGGTTATTCGTCGTACATTGCTGTTGCGACTGCGCAATGAAGGTGTTCACAACGAAATAACCTTCAGCCAGAATCGGGCTGAAAACGACCTGCTCTGGGGCGCTATTGGTAGCCGCACCGGGCAACGAATAAGTCCAACCATACTGACCAACGGAACCATATGTCGAACATGTGTTCGGTCCATCAGCCCAGCATGGTGTAAAGGAAGTAATGCTACGGTAATTAACCGTCGCGCCACCAGCCATGTAGGAACTGGATACCGTTGTCGATTGCGTTATCAGGTTGGCCGAAAGAACCGTGTATGGCTGAGCAATCGAGGTCGTTCCCGAACCACTGGAACCTGTAACAGTAACTGGATAGGCGATATACCGGTTCGATGCATTCACGTTCGGCAAATTGTTCCATGCCGTCATGTTACCGTCCCAAATACCATACAACGACTGCGAACCAGACGCGTAGGTATTTGAATTCGGGTTAGTGCCATTCGGGATTTGTTCACCAGTACCGAAGTCGATGATCAAACGTTGCGCACCAGAGGCAGTTTGGGCAACAACTGGCACCAATTGCGTGGAAATCGGCTGGCCACCTGGAGTCTGGAACAATTTGATCGGTGCCGAAGGCCATGCAGTTGTAGAGTTACCCGTAACGTCCCAACGCCAGACATTGCCCTGCAAATCACCTGCATAAATGTAGTCGGTAATACCGTCGCCGTCGAGATCAACTGGGGAAGCATTAAAAATCGAGCCAGAAATTCCCGTGGACAGGAAAGTGAAACTGACAGCACCAGAGCTCTGACTGACCTGGCCAACATACACCCCAGCAGTACCGCTGGAGTTGTAGCCATTACCAATGATGAATCCCCAATTTCCTGTATGGAGTCGTACAAATTTTGGAATACCGTAAACGTTACCCAAATTGCCACCACTTCCGGCAAATGCCGAAGACGATGGAGTCCATTCGCCCATCACGATGGAGCCGGCGTTTGCTTCCTTGAAGTTAGCAGGATTGGTGACATCAAGTGCAAAAAGCGCACTGCCGCCAGCACCCAAGCCACTCACCAACCAGCTATGCCATGCGTTCTGATAGAACAGGCTGCCAACACCCGGCGTACCGTCAACAAAATAGCTGTGGCCATATGTCGCTGACGAATAATCGAGCGTCGGGGTCGAGCTGTTATGAATGTTCTGCAGCACGGTACTCGGCATATAGGCAATCACTTCCTGCCCATTATTCGTGGTACCCGGTCCAGGAGTGGTGACACTACCATCGAGTGGGTTATAAACACCTGCCTCAAACCCGTGCAGGAAACCGTCGTTGGCACCCACATAGACAACATTCAAGCGTGTATTGGCCGTGGATTGATACGCTGCGAAAGTGTTGGCCGATTCTGGCATGGAGGCCGCTGGGTACAACAGGTCAGTCCATGCACCGGACGGGTAAAACTCAGCCGGACCACCCAGCCATGTCGGGCTGGAATTGACGATATCGCCGAGGACGCTAATACGTGCACGGAACAGTCCTGCTCCAGTCGAAGCATTGATTTCATTGGAGCGATCACCGCGCAGATATTGCACGCGTTGTGTACCCAATGAATCACCAGCACCCAGTGTCGTTTGCTGGGCCGCTGTCAATGCATTGGTACCGGTTGTTTCAAATGCTTCGCCAACTTGAGCAACCGGATCATAGGTCAACATCACCCGATTCGCAATGGACGGCGTCACTGGGTCGGAGGTTGAATTTGTAGCAGCACAGGTACTTCCTGGCAGGGTTGAGCCAGTTGTATCGCCAGTCAGCAAGCAACCGGCATCCCAGTTTGCCGACCCGCCGATATTCAATTGCGTGCCTGCGCTATTCAATACCAATGACGTGGAAGTCAACTGACCCCACCAATCGTGGGTATGGTAATAGGCGAGATAGACCGCTGTATTTGTCCGAACCTGGCCGGCTTCCACCGCATTGACCGATGCAGAGGTGTCGGTATCTTCTGCTGGCGCCGCCTGAAAGCAGGTAATTTCATGTACGTTGGTACCACCACCGGTAGACGCCGCGAAACCAAATGTGAAGTTCGCTGGCAAGGTACCATTACTTGAGAAAATCGGCCAGTTGCTTGCAACAACAGTGGTGCCTGTCGCACTATTGGCATTATTGGTGTAGGTTAACGACAGCAAACCATTCGATGTGATCGACAGGTTATACGTGTAAGCCGTTGCGCCCGAATACGTGCCATA
>Ga0116226_10001542_pt1 | contig 19985 bp, 16 predicted proteins | sample S1TSphfallax_FD_89692 | JGI IMG/M metagenome (GOLD analysis project Ga0116226, IMG submission 89692) | Host-associated microbial communities from peat moss isolated from Minnesota, USA - S1T2_Fa - Sphagnum fallax MG | ecosystem: Host-associated > Plants > Peat moss > Unclassified | place: USA... | reverse complement strand
TGCGCAAACGAGCCGAGTGAATTGGTCGATTGTACCTCCGGCATTTGGTCAAGTTGCCATTCCAGATTATTCATTTTGGTCACCGCATCCAAACCGATACAGGTTGTTGGCTTGGTATCGACGAGCACGACGAGCGTATCGCTGCCGGTGGCGTAATGCGAAAGGATGTAGGCATTGTCCTGATTGTACAGCGAAGACTGCCTCAGCTCCGGAGCGCCCTGGTTTAAATCACCCACCTGCACATGCCGGCCAACCGCCCAGCCCACCGCGCCCAAACCGACCGCGGCGAAAATCACCATCATGGCATAACGCCGCTGCGTAAACAGATCCAGAAAATTCCAGAGCGGGTGGGAAACACGTGACTCGTTATCCGGCGTTTCATTCTTCAAGGCGCGCTTCGCCGCACTTCGGCTGACGCCGGTGTAGCTGAGCAGCATCGGCAGCATGATAAGATTGGTAAAAATTAGAATGCCGACGCCCAAACTGGCAATCAGCGCAAGTTGGCGGATCGCCGTGATGTCGATGGTCATCAGCACGGCAAAACTGGCAGCATCGCAGGTAAGGGCCGCAAAGCCGGCAAGAAAGAGCCGGCGGAAGGTATATCGGGCAGCCACCAGCGGATGTGTGCCGCGGCCGATATCCTGCATGACCCCGTTCATTTTCTGCGCACCATGGCTCATACCGATGGCAAAGACCAAGAACGGCACCAGCACCGAATATGGCGTCAGGTTATATCCCAATAGCGGCAAGCAACCGGTCTGCCAGATCACCGCGACCAGCGATGCGGCCACCACGAGTGCCGTACTGCGCACGCAGCGCGTATACCAGTACAAGGCGCAGGTTGCGATCAGCACCGAAACTGCGAAGAATATCAGAATCTTGCCGATCCCGTTGATCATATTGCCGACAACCATGGCAAAACCGACAATATGCAGGGTTACCCCTTGGGTCGCATATTGGTCGCGGATCCGATTCATCGACTGCGCCAGCCGGCCGTAATCCAGTGGCTTGCCGGTGAGGTTGTTGGTCTCCATCAACGGCACATAGATCATGCTGGATTTGAAATCATTGCTGACCATCTGCCCGACCAAGCCGGCTTTTTCGATATTTTGCTGCAGCAGGTCGAGCATGGCCGGGCTGCCATCATAATTTGGATCGACCACCGGCCCGCTGTTCAAGCCATCCGAAGTCACCGCCAGCCAGCGGGTCGATGAGGTCCATAAGGACGTCATGAACGGCCGGTCAACACCGGGCAGCAGAAATATTTCGTCATTGATATGCTGCAGCGTTGCCATATATTGCTTGTTGATGATCGTGCCCTGATTTGCGGTGACCACGACGCGCAGCGCATTCCCTTGGGATTGCAGATCGTTATAATGTTTGAAATAATTTACGATGAACGGCTGGTTCGTCGGAATCATCTGGTTGAAACTGGCGTTTAATTTTACCGACAGCGCCTCATAACCGAAAAACAACGTCGCAAGAAGGCAAACGAGCAGCACCCAGGGACGATTGTTGAACAGCAAACGCTCAAGCGTCGAACCGGATTTCAGATCAAAATCTGCAATCTGGGAAATAACCGGAGAGGGTTCTGCGGAGTGGCCAGCCAAAATTCAATTCTCCAATTCTAGCTTCACAGAAAATCCTTGGCTGGAATCACAATGACCCCAGCGCTTCCCACGGCGACAACATCGCCATTCGATGCCTGGGCCAATCCAAAAATTTGCATCGGTTGAAATCCCGGCAACGCTGAGAATGATTTTGCGTGATCGGTGCTGATCGCAACAGCGCCCGCCTCGTTACCTATGATGATTGCGCCATTTGCGAGCACCGCGCCGGCGGTCAGGTTAGATGTGGTATTTAAGTTGATCGGCGTCCAGCTCTGCCCTTTATCGGCACTTCGGAAAGCCAGCCCGGCAACGCCACAGGTAAAAACCCCGCCATCGCCCGTGGGCAATACCACGAACAACGTCGACTGGGCGGGCGTTGTTGCGGCAGGGAAACTCGCCCCGTTATCGGTCGAGCGAAAAACCGAGCCGGCTTCGCCTACCAGGTAAATATCGGCACCGACACGGGTGACGTCGTAAAGATTATGGCTGATCGGATCGCCGATGTGCAGGTTCCAATCGGACCAGTCTTTCCCGCCATCCGTGCTCATTTCGGCCATCCGGTAAGCACCGAACACAATTACGTTGTTTGCATTCAAAGCCAGGATCGTCAGGAATGGATTCTCCGGGCCACCGGCGATGAAATGGTTTGCCCGTGCCATGGCACGCGCCGTACCCACCGAGGGGTCATTATTCGCAACCGCCGCTTGCGCCGTTGCCATCGTCATCTGGTTGACCTGATTACCGTCCAGCTGCTTCTGCCAGGTCGCACCGCCATCCGTACTGTGCAGAATCACGCCGTAATGTCCTACGGCCCAGCCATTTCGTGAATCAGCAAAGCGCACTGCGGTCAGGGTCAGATCAACCGGCACCTTCGCCTGGCGCCAATTCTGACCATTATCATCCGAATAAATGATAACACCATGGACACCGACCGCTACCAGCCGGTTACCGGCATTGGCAATTGCGATCAGCACAACCTTATCCGGCACCTTCACGGCAATGGCCGGCCGGCTGAGCGCGGTTAGATCAGTAGCACCCGCCACATGTGTCAATAACAGGCAGCAAGCAGCAAAGATAAAGGCTGGAAATCGAAATATGCGGTTGCTCAAATCGGCCCTTACAAAAAAAGTAAGACTGATGGCTGGACATTCAAAAAATGCACAATCATCAGCCTATCCCGCGGTTTATCCGCTGTGCTAGAAAGCTGCCCGTGCCGCCATATCCTGAGGATTCACCATGCTTGGGGAAGGGATATTAACATAATCCTGAGTACGCTGTGACGGCGGCAGACTCAACTGCGGCGCGAATGACAAGATGTAGCTATCGCCCTGGAAATCCAACGTGGCATATGACTGCTGGACGGTGCCCGGCAAATCCGGACGAACGCAATTATAAATTTGCGAGCTGCGCCAGAAATTTCCGTTTGAATCGTACTCATCGGTCACCATCACGGTCCAAGTATCCTCATCGACATAGAAGCGCCGATGCGGCAAAATATTCCGCTTGCCAGGGTGCAAAATCGCTTCCACGACCCAGCATCTGTGCAATTCCCAACGAACCACTTCGGGGTTGAGGAAATGCGGATAGAAGTCGCTAAGTTCCATGAAGTTCGTCCGGTTGTTGTTATACGGGACGTAGATTTCCTTCTTGCCGATCAAATTCCAGTCAAAGTCATCTTCGGCGCCTAGAAATGCAAAGGCTTCGTCATAGGTCACGATACCATCGACGGAGGAATCCGGGACGTCATATTGTATTTCGGGAATCCGCCGCACTCGGCCTTGACCTGTCAACAATTCCCAACCGGAATCCGGAAACACCAGAGAATTCGTTGAATCATAGACGATGATATTGGCGCCAACCTGGTTTGCCGGTGCGATGGGGTTGTAAAAGCCCTTGCTGAAAATACCGTCAAACGTCGCGGCACTGCCGTTCGGGTCATAATACGGAATGATCTGCCCAAAATCATCGTCCAGCACCAATGTGAGCTGTCCATGGGACATCGCATAGGTGCTATTATTGTACTGAGTATGTTGCCCCTGCCAGCGGAAATTATGATTCTGTAAAACCTGAGCCCCCGCGATTGACGGATCCGGGTCAAGAATCGGGAAAGGTACACCCCCGTAGGCACCGGTAAAGCCAAGCCGCGGGCCACCCGCAACAGCCTGAGCATTGAGCGCGTTTTGATAGGTGAAGTCGTATACCCATTGCGGCAATGCATGCGTCCGATGGGTCGGATAAACAATGATGCTATAGCCGCGCTGTTGCATCAGTATCTTGACCGATTCCGGCAATTTATCCGCATATTGCGCCATATTGCTGGAATTGATGGTCATCAACGGCTGCTCGTTTGCAAACATATCCGGCATCAATGCCGGCGACTGCCAGCCGGCCGGAATTTCCGTATAACCGCCGGTCCAGGGCGGAATGGTTCCGTCGGCATTGCCCTCTTTCTGCGAGCCCATCGGGGTTAGTGTTGTTTTCAGCTGGTCGGCAAGCGCTTGTGATACCCCCGCCACGGCTCGCCGCGGAAACCCGATTCCGGCTCCTAATGCAGCCGAACTTACGGCCGCGAGAAAATTGAAATTTCTTCTTTTCATTTTCGTTTCCCTTAACAATCGTTTCTAAAAAGTATGCTGGAGGTTGAGCGACAGATAGCCGCGGTCAGCGATGGGATTTAACGTGACGTCCGCCTTGCCGAAATAATCCTTATAGGTGAGTGCGGCTATCCAGGTTGTGCGATAGGTTGCCGATACGCCGAAAGTGAAGTTGCCGGTGCCATGGTTCATGGTCGAATCAATCTCCGAGCGTCCTAGCAGATCGTAGGTGATGCCGATGGGAAACGACACGTCCAGCTTTGGCAACACCGAGTAATAATTCGGTGTTATTGTAAATTCCGTCGCCGCCGCTGTCGCTTGCCTTCCCGGTGCGAGCATATCCCGATTCGCCGTCACCGAGATGAGATGGTTCATGGCAACCTCACCGGCGAAGGAAATGCCGCCCGGGATGAGCGGAAGTCCGGCCGAAGCATAAATGGCCGAGGCCTGCGCCGCCAATGTGTCACCTACAGGATAAAGCGCACCGGCATTGGCGCTGCCAGGATTGGTCGCTGATGCAAAGGGCGCATCGCCGACAAGATTCATATTTCGCCGGCCGGAAATCTCCCCGGCGACGTTGGCCGGACCGACATCGGTTGAAAGCGAGGCGCCATAAATTTGAATATCGCGCGGATAGACCAGCCAATAAGACCCAACGTTATTCGCCTGCCCATTTGGCACCGGAGCACCGTCGTAAAGCGATGGCGACTTCGAATCATAGCGCAATGCGTACAAGCCTAGATCGTACAGACCCACCGTGGCCTGGACCGAGGCGCCAAACTGCCCATTATCAATGGGCGGGCTGAGATCCTTGGTCCGGTATAGAGCCGCGACCTGCGGGTCAGATGGCGGGCCGGCCAGGATACGCTGTCCGCCTTTATCCAGAATATCGGCGCTGCTGAAATAGGCGCCGACACCCTGAAACGTATCGTGCTCCCATTCGAATTGATAATAGGCCTGGAAAGTGAAAATTTGATTCGGCTGATAGGTTGCCACGAACTGACCGACCGGCAAGAACACTTGCTGGGCCTGGGCGTTGGGAAGACTTTGCGCCTTGATGATATCCAGCGGCGCCTGACCGGCAGAAATGCCATTATTGGCGAAAAACAGGCTCTGGCCCCAAAGCAGCGTCTGCCGACCGACTTTAAGCGTCGCGGTTTGCTGATCATCGGCGCCAAAATTTGCGCCGCCATATACGAATGCGTCGAGCAAGACCGCATTTTCACCGTTAATGTTTCGCGTGGCGCTGGTAAAATCTGTGTTCTTCCCGGTCGTATAAGGATTATACGTGCTGGGAGAGTCATTCTGATTGGTGCCGAGATATGGCGTGTCCAAATAGAGTTCACCGCTGAAATGCGCGCCGAAATCTCCATATTTCATGTCGAGAACCGGCAATGCGTCGAACGTGTTGTCGACAAACCCATGCTGGAAGTTGCGGTCCCCCTCGTCGCCGTTCGTGTTATTCAGCAGTACAGCAGAAGGATCATTGACGCGGTAGAAGGTTGAATATTCGACCGTGGTCTCAAGGTTGATTTCGACGTTTTGGTTATTCACGGTCCCGCTGTAGAGACTGAAAGCATTTGCCCGCTGTGGGGACATCAGCGCCAAGGTGCTAGCCGTGGTTCCCAAAAGCATGAGCGAGCCGAGATGCGCATACCGGGACGGAATGCTGGAAAGCAGCGTCCCTCTGCTAAGCCTGCCAAGTTTATTGCCTGTTGTTGTCACGTTATATCTCCCTATTTATTATCAAGTGCTTTTCGGCATAGCGACCATTCGGTCTGTAATTCTAGAGCGGCGGAATCATCGACCCAGACATAGTATAATATTGTGTTAGGATTGCCGCGCTAGGATTTCTCATATTGTTATGACCAGACACCTTACAGTTTGCGGCGAACGTTCATATTTGAGCTTTCGTCCGGTAAATCCGTGCCGAAGCTCGAAAGCATTTCTTGCTATACCGCGCCCAACTGGAAGATCGCCTCAAATGACCCGGGATTGTCTCATAGTCGGCGCGGACTCCGCGCCACTGCAGACACTGCGACGACCTATGCCGTAGTTGCAAACAAGCAAGAGGCGACAAAATGCGGCCCACCCCAGGGCCACAAATTGCTGTTACCGCGTCAGCGTTGTTTCTAAGCCGCTGAAAACCGCGCCGGTGGTTAGCGTCAGCTCGCCTTGGCGCCGATCATCCCGGTTTTGCGCGCCGCTTCGACACCCTGTGGGCTTATCCCAAATTTTTCCAGAGTCGCCTTCGCCGCCGCGCTGGTCTTTCCGCTTAACTCGACAGAGTTATGCTTCCAGTTGTTATAAGATTCCTCGCGATTGGCGTTGGAGCCGTTGAAATGCGGGATAACATAACGCATGTAGAGCTCATAAGACCGCTTGGTGTTCTCCCAATTCGCCCAGTCATGGGCCTGGTGCAGAAACGCGCCGAAATCACCCTGCTTGGCTTGCAGTTTCTTCAACACATCCACCGCGTCATCGGGGGTTCCGATCACGATATGGCCGGAATCGAGCATGACATCGACCGGGTCACGTCCCTCGAAATTGCCGAAACGGCCAGGTGTGATCGTGCGCGCGTAGTCAATATATTTCATCAGGCCCCACCGCACGTTTTCCCGCGCCTGTTCGCGAGTCTCGGCGATATGCATGGGCCCCATCAAGCGGAGCTTGGAACGGCTAAGAATATTGCCGTATTCCTTGGCGGTTTCACAGGCAAAGTTCCAATTGATGTCAAGAACGTTATAGCCGCCATTCGGGTCTGTCGCGGCCACACAGAGCATGCTGAGATTATGCTTGCCGGCCAGTTTACCGCCGGATGGCGTTGCCGCGCTGGCAACCGCAATTTCCGGCCGCGGCCGCGAATAGGGCAACAAATGCACCGTCGCGTTGTTCAGCTCATACCAATCCGTTTTTTCGGTCACCGCTTCGCCATCCAGCAGGCGCAGGATGACGGCCAAAGCCTGCGCCATCCGGTCGCGCTGCGTGTGCGGGTCAATCCCCAGCATCTCGGCATCGGATACCAAAAGGCCGGGGCCGAAACCGAACATCGCACGACCGCGCGTTTGATGATCAAGCTGAATAATACGGTTCGCCACCATTAGCGGGTTATGGTATGGCAAGGAGATAACCCCGGTACCAAATTTAATACGCCGGGTCCGCTCCGCCGCCGCAGCGATAAATAATTCTGGGGAGGATATGGTCTCAAATCCGCCGGAGTGATGTTCGCCGATCCAGGCTTCGTCATAGCCGAGCTTATCCAGCCACTCCATCAGCTCAAGGTCACGGTGAATCACCGAATTTGCATCTTCATCAACCGGATGAAGCGGCGCCAGAAAAACACCGTGACGAAGCTGCGTCTTCAACATATTTTCTCTCCAATGGAACGATCACAAACCCGGCGAACGGCTGCCTCAGCCACGGCATACCCGGTTGATTTGGCCAGTTGCCGGACTGATCTCGACTCGTTAAAAATGTCCGTTATATACTGAAATATCATTTTTATCCAAAGCTAAACAAACTAGTTTTATTCGGCGGCCTGAACAATTTCCTCATTCTTTTGCTTCGCGTATGCCCTTAGCCGCGGCGCCACTTCATTTGCAAAAATCGTCAAGGTATCCACCGTCTCATCATGCGACAGATACCCCGCCTGGGATAGCATCAGCATATGGCCAATGCCGCCGCACCGGTCGCTGAACTTCACCATTTGGTCGTAGAGCTGATCGGGGGTGCCCGCGAACATGATGCCGCCTTCTGCCATATCCTGCAGCGTGGGATTTGGCGGTAGACCGAAGTTAATTCGTCCGGTAACGCCCGATTTCAAAGCCCCGGCGTTCAATTCGACACTCTCATAACCCGGTGGATTCGACCAAGCTTTCGGTGTCCGCGGCTGCACTTCCAGATAAGGTTTGACTTTTTTCACCCGCTCCTGAACTTCCGCCTCGGTGCGGCCGCAAACAACGATTGCCAGATAGGCAAACCGGTCCAAAGGCGCCGGCCGGCCATGGGTCTTCAGATATTCATCCTTGTAGGCTTCATAGAGCGGACGGGTTCCGGCACCGTTGAAGAAGGTCGCCATCGTATAGCCGAGCTGGGCCACTTTCCGCCCAGTGGAAGCGCCAGAAGCCGTAATCCACATCGGCGGCATCGGCTGCTGAAAGGGTCGCGGCCACAAATTGACATTGCGGTATTGGTAGAACTCACCTTCCCAGCTGAACGGTGTGCCTTTATGGGTCAACGCCTTGACGATAAAATCATGCGCCTCCCAATACCGGTCCATAATCCGCGCTGGGCTCTGGTTGGACATCGCCAATTCAAACGGCGAGGCTTTGACCAGGCCGATTTCGAGCCGGCCACCGGAAATCACATCGATCATGGCCAACTCCTCGGCCACGCGGTACGGGTCAGTCCGGTTCGTGATAGGTACGCCCAGACACAGCAGCCGGGCTTTTTTTGTCTGTCTCGCCAAAATACCCAGTGTCAGCAGGCAGGAAGCCGACATGCAGTTGGCAGAGGCGTGATGCTCATTGACGAATATGTTATAGCCGAGCTCATCGGCGATCATCCATTCATCCAGGTACCGATTATACAGCTTGTGCGCGACCTCCGGGTCGCAAAGCCGGTTATCCACCAGCACCTTCGTCGGGCCGTCGATCTTGTCCCAGGCGGGGTGCATCGATTGTTCGCTAAAATGCCAAAATTCCATCGTCATTCCTCCTGCCCCTTTCGGGGCAATGATTAAGCAGCGACCGGTGTCTTTGCCACCAGAAACTCTAAAACCTCTGTCGCATAGGCGGCGGGCTGCTCAAGATAGCCGTAATGGCCGGCATCTTTCACAACGCTGAATTTCGCATCTGCAAAGGCGGCGGCGTATTTTCGGCCATATTCCACGCTGACGATTCTATCATCGGCGCCCCAGAGCACCAGAACGGGGACATGAACACGGTGCAACCGGCCAAGCAGTTTTGGGTTGTATAAAGTTGGCGACCAGCCGAACAGCAGCAACGCCTCGCGGTTGCGGGCAAACCGCGTTGTTGTTTCCAACGACATGTTCTTGAAATCAAAGTGACCCAGCACCGCCATGGCCTTTTCATTGTCATGAAAAAACAATTCCGGAATCTCTTCCAACGCGGTTGCAAAAATATCGGTGATATCGCGGGTTTCACGATCGGAGAATTTAACCCCAACGGCATCGATAAGGACCAGTTTCGAGATCCGCCCCGTACCCCGCGTTGCCAACTCGGCGGCGATCCAGCCGCCGAAGGATACGCCAGCAACAATGATATCCGTGAGGTCGAGCGATTCCATCAGATCCAGATAGAAAAACACCAGATCTTCCATCGACGTTATACTGTTCGGGCGGCTGGTGGCGCCGAAGCCCGGATGCGACGCCGCGATCACCCGGTACTGCTTGGAAAGAGCCGCCAGCAAAGGATCATCCGCTTGAAATCCATGGCCGGCATGCAGGAACAATAAATTTTGTCCCTGACCCTTGATGAGTATTTCAACCGTAACTCCGGCAATAACCCGTGTCTCTGGCAGCGAAGTTACAAACATTGACCAAACCTCGTCTAATGAAACTGATCTTTATAAACGAGCCCAATCGCCATGATTGCGCCGGTACACGCCCCACCCAACATTAGACCCCTTCTGGCGGTCTAGAATACGTTATATATTCCAAATAGCATTACGGCACGACGCGGTCAAGATTCTTTTTCGAAGCCGAGGATCCGCTGAAATCGGTATTTGACCGCGCAGGAAGCCCTTATCTGGGCGTCAAAGATCGGTCAGGCGCTGGATTTCCGGCGGCCCGTCAAAGCATTCCGCCAGTTTTGTCCGGTGCGCCATAAAATGCTCGCTAGCCGTATGCGCCTTTAATGCCGCCAGATCCGAGAACGACTCCAGCATGACATATTCACCGGGCGTGGCTGAGCGAAAGCCCTGATAGAAGCGAATTCCAGGCTCATTGGCGTTGCTTGCAGCCGCCAATGCGGTGATGATCGATTCAAATTCGGCTTCCCGGCCAGCCTTCACCTTTATTTTAATGACTGATGTCGACAAAACACTTCTCCATTACGGCATTTCAGAGCTCATCGGGAGAAGAACCTCATCGCAAGCCGGTGAGCCGTCAAACGACCAGTTCTCATTCCGCGATGCCAAATAATGATCCGGCGAATCCTTGCGCTGGTGGAGAAGTCAGCCATTCTCCCAGCCGAGGCGATGTCTTTTCAACGGCAAAAAGTATCAATTCGGAATTAGATTAAAACCCCGCTTTTGTTCAGTTAAGGGGGCGTCAGCGTGGCAAGCGCGATGCGAAGCCCGAATACCCATGAAGCCCGAATACCCATAATGCCCTTAACTATTTCGACGGCCAGGATAAATGCAGCAGCAGGCGGACCCCATGAAGAATAGCAAGACAGATTTTGACGTGATCGTAACAGGCGCCGGGATTGGCGGCCTTTATGCCCTGCACCGCTTCAAAAGCCAGGGTCTCTCCGTCCTGGGGCTGGAATCCGCTAAAGGGGTTGGCGGGGTGTGGTTTCATAACCGCTATCCTGGTGCCCGGGTGGATGTGGAAAGTGTGGATTATTGCTATTATTTTTCCCCGGAGCTCTACCAGGATTGGCAGTGGAGCGAGCGCTACGCCGCCCAGCCGGAACTGCTCCGTTACTTCAATCACGTGGCCGACCGCTTTGACCTGCGCCGGCATATTTTATTCGAGACACCGCTGAAAGCCGCCAAATGGGACCCGGCCACCTCCTGTTACCTTGTGGAGACCGCGACGGGCGAGAGCTTCACCTGCCGGTTTCTCGTCATGGCCACCGGCAACCTCTCCGCCGCCCGCAAGCCGGATTTTCCAGGCCTGGACCGCTTCAAAGGCGAATGGGTGCAGGCCTCGCACTGGCCGGAACGTGATGTGCAAATTGCCGGCCGGCGTATTGCGGTGATTGGCACCGGCTCGTCCGGCGTGCAGGCGATTCCGGTTCTAGCCGAAAAGGCCGCGCATCTATATGTGTTTCAGCGTTCACCAAACTTCTCCGTGCCGGCGCAAAACGGCCCGCTTGATGCGGAAAATTTCGCCCTTGCCGCGCAGGATGTTCCGGGCCGGCGGGACTATCTGCTCACCACCCGCGCCGCCATCACCAGCAATCTCGGCGCGACGTTGCCGCTGGACGCCTATAGCCCAGCCGAACAACGCGACCGGCTGGAGCGCCAATGGGCGCTGGGCGGACAGGGGATGAACCGGGTGTTTGCCGACCAAGGCACCACCCAGGCGGTGAATGATGTTGTGGCTGAATTCGTCCGCAGCAAAATCCGGCAGACGGTGAAAGACCCGGTCATCGCGGAGCGACTTTGCCCTTATGACCACCCGATCGGCTCGCGCCGGCTCTGTGTCGATACGAATTACTACGCCACCTATAACCGTGACAACGTCTCGCTCATCGATATCGCCGCCGACCCTATTGAGGGCATGACCGAAACCGGCATCCAGACCCGCGATGCCCATTACGAGGTTGATCTCATCGTCTTCGCCATCGGCTTTGAAGCATTCCGCGGCGCGCTGGACCGGGTGGACATTCGCAACGAGGCCGGCGAAACGCCGACCACGCATTGGACGCGCGGCCCGCGCACCATGCTGGGGCTGATGACTACCGGGTTTCCCAACCTGTTTTTGCTAACCGGCCCCGGCAGCCCATCGGTGCTGGCGAATATGGTGATTATGAATGAGGAGCATGTGAACTGGGTGGCCGATCTCATCGGCTATATGGACCAGCATGATTTTGCCAGCGTGGAGCCTAAATCCAGCGCACAGCAGCAATGGACCGAAGAAGTGGCGGCGGCCGCTGCCAAGCTGCTGCGCCTGGGGGTTAAGAATTACATGGTGCATGTGAATCCGGATGACGGTTCGCGGGTGTTTATTCCCTATGTTGGCGGGTTTGACCGCTATGTGCAGATATGCCGGGATGCTGCGGCAAACCACTATCAGGGATTCAGCTTTAGAAAAGCTGCCTCGGCAGCGCCTGAGCCCGACCAGGGCGGCCTCGACGCGCATGATGACTTCGCCGCGGATGCCCGCCGCAGCGCCCATGCTGATTGACCCGATCGTGGTCGATCCGGAGCTCGCTGCGCAATTAAGGGCTGAGGGGGGTTTCATTGCGCCGCGGCTGCAGGACATGCCTCTCGCCCAGGCACTTGCCCAGTTGCGGGCGGCCAAACCACCCGCCATGCCTCTGCCGCAGGAGACCGCGCTAACCGAGGACATAACCATGCCCGGCCCGGATGGCGGAGCCATACCGGCGCGGATTTATCGTCCCCCCGGTGCCGGACCGTTTCCCGCGCTGTTGCATTACCACGGCGGCGGCTGGGTTGGCGGCGGTATCAGCAATGACGATCTACGCTGCCGTGTCACCGCCCGGCGGGCCGGTATCGTCATTATCTCCCTGGATTACCGCCTGGCCCCTGAACACCCCTTCCCTGCCGGGTTGGAAGACGCTTACGCCGCCTTGCTCTGGCTCCACAGCAATGCGTTGGACCTTGGTATAGATCCGCACCGCATCGGACTAAGCGGGTCGAGCGCGGGTGCCAACCTTGCGATTGGCGTGACCTTTCTTACCCGCGACCGGGCTGGGCCGCAGGTTAAATTTCAGCTGCTGGCCTATCCGGTCTGCGACACCAGCCGGTCGCAACCCTCGCATCAGGAAAATGCCGCGGCCCCATTGCTCACCTCGGACATGATGGCATGGTTCATCGAGCAATATCTGCCATCGGGGATCCCTGCGGATCACCCGCTCGTTGCCCCGTTGCGTGCAACAAATTTCTACAACCTTCCCCCGGCGCTCATCATTACCGCTGAATGCGACCCGCTGCGCGATGAAGCCGCCGCCTTCGCCGTTCGCCTGAGCGACGCCGGTGTCCCCGTTACCTGCACCTGCTATGACGGCATGGTGCATGGCTTCATCACCCGCGCGCCCGGCCATCCGCAAAGTCAGTCAGCGCTCGCGCAGACCATTGGCGCCATTGCCGAATATCTGTGAGCCTCTACGACTTTCCGAGCCGCCTGGATTTGCGGCATCTGCGCTATTTCATGGTGGTGGCTGAAACCCAGAATTTCCACCGCGCCTCAGACATGCTGAATATTGTGCAATCCGCTTTATCGCGGCGGATTTTGGATCTCGAAAAGCAACTGGATCTGACCTTGCTGGAGCGCACCGCCAAAGGCGTGGCGCTGACCGAAGCCGGCGAGGTCTTTCTAGGCCATGCTCGGATGGTCATCAACGAGGCGGAATCCGCCAGGACACATTTGAAGAAACTTGCTGCAGGCGAGCTTGGTGTGCTGCGGCTAGGGCTTAACCGTATCGCGCCGCAACTGCCGGTCGTCTCCCAGGCTTTACAGAAATTCCGGCAGAGCCATCCCGGCGTGACGTTGGAGTTGCGTTCCATGACGACACCGCAGCAACTCGATTCGCTGCTTACGGGGGTCATTGATTTCGGTTTTCTTACGAACGGTGCGGCTGCTTCAAAAACTTTGGAATACCTTAGCATATTTAAGGATTATTTCATTCTGGCCTTGCCCGCTGACCACCCTTTGGCGCAACCTGAGATAAAAATCCGGCTGGCCGACCTGGCCGATGAAGATTTTATTTTTATTTCGCGCGCCACCAGCCAGAGCGCCTATGACAGCCTGTTATCGGCATTTGCCGCGCACCGCATCACGCCGCGGATCGTGCAAGAGGGCCATAGCGAGGACTCGCATTTGGGCCTGGTTGCGGCTGGAATGGGGCTTACCTTCACCTATTCATCCATTACCGCCCGCTACCATCGTCCCGGTCTGGTTTTCAAGCCGGTTGAGGATCTGGATATCGATGTCGATATCGACCTGGTCTGCCGGCGGACTGACCGTTCCCCGTTGAAGCGCGATTTTCTGCAACACGTGGCAGCGGCGATCACGGCGGAGGGCTAGCCGACTGACGAAAATCAGCATTTTGCGGGGCTGCCACACCGCGAGGGGCTTTCAGCAAACTGCCGAATCAGTTTTGCGAGCCGTATCAGGAATCAGCCTTTGAAAAGAAGCTGTGTGTCGCATCTGCTTCACCCCGGCCGGAAGGGGCAAACACCGCCTGGCGGGGCCAGGGCGCGCCATCCAGGTGCTTCGCCCAGTCGATGACCACTTCGCGCTTGGCGCTTTTCCATTCGCCGTTACGACGTTCGAAACGATCCAGATAGCGGCCGCCCATGAACATCAAAATGAATTGATCATCCGGGTTCCTTACCGGATTTTGCGCCAGGAAATAGCTTTCCACATTGGCTCGATCATCCTCGATCGAAATCATGATATTGGTGAGATGGTGCTGCATCATGTAGGGATAGACGGCAGAACGTTCGACAACCCGGTCGATCAATTCGAAAACCGGCCCGTCGAAATCACCATGATGGTCGGTTGCCTCCGGCCAGAAGCAGCTTTTGGCAATCTCCGCCCTGCCGCGATCCACGCCGTGACAGTAGCGATACAATGCTTGCTGAATTGCGATGAAATCTTCGGCTTTGCCATTCGCCACAGCAATCCTCCTGTTTCGGTCATACATCCATGGTGACATCGACCCGATCTCGATCAGTAGATCTGCGCTGGCGATGCCAAGCACAGCCATATGCAGGCGCAAATTGACCGATGCAAGTTGCCACTGCGAGGCAGCGTTGCGCTTAAGCCACAGAAATCCGCCGATTTTTAGCGCATGCTTTCAAAATATCGGGCACGAATGAGAAATTATTTTTGCTTTTCCAGGCGCGGGGTTCTGCTCCCCCTTCGGCCGGGCGGTGCTGTTCTATGCCACCTACCCCTGCACGATACTCTAGCCAAACCAATGAAATGGACCACAAATTAGATTGCAGCCCAGGCAAAAACGTCGCCGGTTTCTTCCAAGGGCACGAAGCTCGCCGACCAGGCCGGCAGGAGCTGTTCACTCAGCGCCGCGACGGTCCAACCATCAGCACGGTGCAACGTGCGCACCGGGCGCGGCTGGCTGTACAAATACAGCTCATTACGCCGCACACCGATAATCTGACCATTGATCTTCGCAGAAGCATCGCTGGCGAGAAACACGGTTATCGGCGCCACCTGGTCGCTTCGCACAGTATTGCGGAAAGCCTCCTCTTGCGCGGCAGTTGCACGCTTTGGCGACATGCGTGTTGCCGCCGCCGGGGAAACACAATTTGAGCGCACGCCGTATTCGGCCATGTCCAGCGCGATTGATCGCATTAGCCCCACCACACCCATCTTGGCGGCGGCATAGGCCGAAAGATTTCGCCGGCCGATTGTGGCAGTACTAGAGGTCATATGAATATAGGCGCCGGATTTCTGCGCTTTGAACAAATCTGCTGCCGCCCGCGACAGATAAAAGCTTCCATATAAGTGGACTTTGACGGTGAGGTCGAAATCCGTCGGCGACGTGTCGGCGAAGCTCAGTTCGCGCATAATGCCCGCATTATTCACCACCACATCAAGCCGGCCGAAATGGTCCAACGCCAGCGCCACCATGCGCTGCGCGCCCTCCCAATCCGCCACACTGTCGGTGTTGGCTACGGCCTCGCCGCCTTCGGCCTTGATCAGTTCGACGGTCTCTTGCGCCGGGCTGACGGCATCCGGTTCGCCGGTAAGTGAGACCCCGAGATCATTGACGACCACTTTCGCTCCCTGGCGCGCCATCAGAACCGCGACCTCGCGCCCAATACCGCGCCCGGCGCCGGTAACAATAACGACTTTGTCCGCAACTGCTTTCGACGTCATGGCCTTGATATCCCCCCGGGTGTTATGGATTCCGTTTATTGCGCCGATAGATGTGTGGTAGCAAATTCCGAGTTGGAGCGCGTGTTTGCCAAAATGGCATCACCCGTTCGCGTCGCTTTCGACCTGGAGATAGTTTGGATCTGCATCACTTGAAATATGTTGTGGTCGCCGCGGAGGAAGGCAGCTTCCAGCGCGCTGCCGAGCGCTTGCAGATCGCCCCATCGGCGCTTTCCAGGCGCATTCAGGATCTGGAATCCGAGCTTGGCATCGCCTTGTTCGAGCGGATCAGCGGCGGCGTCCGGCCCTCTTACGCGGGCGGCGTGCTGATCGATTACGGCAAGCGCATTTTGCAGGAGGTTGGAGCAACCGCCGAGCATTTCAGCCGACTTGCCAAAGGCCAGACCGCCGTATTGCGCGTCGCCCTCAACGGTATCGCGCCGCAACTTCCCATTATCCCCGCGCTGTTCCGCAGCTTCCGCGCCCGGCACCCCGAGACCGAGCTGAAACTGCTCTCCTTGCGCTCGGATGAGCAGTTACCGGCTTTGCGCAATGCCAGCATTGATGCCGGATTTCTCTTCGCCCGGCCGGAAAACGAACCTGACCTGGCTTATCTTCGCCTCGCCTCGCACCGCTTTGTTCTTGGCCTGCCGGCACGGCACCGGCTGGTCGAACAGGCCGAAATCCGCCTTGATGACCTGGCCGATGAAGATTTCGTGCTGTTCAAGCGCGATTATAATAGCGGTATTCATGATCGTCTGCTGGATAATTGCCGCGCCATGGGTCTGGTGCCGCGAATCATCCAGGAGACCCCCAGCGAACATATGCAGCTTGGGCTGATTGCGGCGGGTATGGGGATCAGCTTCGTGTTTGACTCGATCAGCACGCGCCTTAATCGGCCGGACATTGTAACCAGGCCGATCGCCGGCTTGACGGTGGAAGAGCACCTTGATCTGGCGTGGCTCAAACATAACGGCTTGCCTGCCCTGGCCCAGCTGATCCTGTTAGCCGAAGCGGAATCGCTGTGATCCAAACGCCGCCGGCCGTACGGCATCCGGTCCATGCAACCAACTCATCCTAAGATCATGAAAAATCGCTCGTTTCTGCCGGGCTTTCACTGCACAAGGGATCATGTAATAGCTTGGGTAATCCGGTGCGTGCCCGGAAGACGCTGCGTTGGCTAATTTAATAACCTAATTATGGATGGAACTATGCCCAAAGTCACCTTCATCACCCATAATGGCGAGGAATCGACCGTCGAGATCAATGAGGGCGAAAGCTTGATGTTTGGCGCGACCAACAATAATTTGCCGGGCATTGTCGGCGAGTGTGGTGGTTTCTGTAGCTGTGCGACCTGTCACGTGTATATCGACGATGCCTGGATCGCCAAACTCCCCGCCATATCCGAACATGAAGATGAAATGCTCGAAGGGACCGTTTCTGAGCGCCTTCCCGGCAGCCGTTTGAGCTGCCAAGTCAAGGTGACTGAGGAACTGGATGGGATCATCGTCCGGACACCGGAATTTCAGAGTATCTGATCTGCGCCTGCGATGTCAGACCTGCTTACGACCATTGCGCAAGGCATCGCGGTTCTCACCATCAACCGGCCGGACCGCCTGAATGCGATCGACGGCGCGCTCTGTGATGAGCTGCTGGTTGCCCTGACCGCTCTTGCGGAAGATGCGGAGATCCGCGTTATCATCCTGACCGGGGCCGGAACCAAGGCCTTCTGTGCGGGTGGCGATGTGAAGCATATGGACGGCATCGCCAAGCAAAGTTTCGACTTCAGGTTGGCAAATTTGCGCCGCTGGGGCGGCATTACCCTGCTGCTGCACAATATGCCGAAAATTACCATAGCGATGGTCAATGGCGTTGCCGCTGGTGCCGGACTTTCCCTTGCCGCTGCCTGCGATCTTCGTTTCGCGGCACGCTCAGCCCGGTTCGCCACCGCCTATGCGCGCATCGCGCGTTCGGGAGATTACGGCGGCAGCGCATTGCTGACGCAACTGATCGGCGCCGCAAGAGCCCGCGAACTCTACCTTATGGGTGAGACGATCGATGCCGCGAAAGCAGATTCCTATGGCTTGGTGAACCGGGTTTTTGAGGATGCTGAGCTTGGCGAGCAGTGCATGGCGATTGCCCGCCGGCTGGCTGATGGGCCGCCGATCGCCTATGGCTATATCAAGCAAAACCTATCCGCTGCCGAAACGCTGTCCTTGGGCGAGATGGTGGAGATGGAAGCGCTGCATCACGCCCGGACCGGTGAAACGGCGGAGCATCGTGAGGCTGTCAGTGCGTTTCAGCAGCGCAGGGCGCCAAACTTCAAGGCGCTTTGAACGTCGCTTATGCCTGCCGCCGGTAGGCATTCGCAGGATGTGCCGCCGGCAGTCTGGCACCGCCATTGCCGGCTAATTTCTGCCTTAGCGAACCCGCCTCGTAGTCCAGCTTATATCTGCCGCGGCGCTGTAATTCCGGCACCAGCATGTCGACCACATCCTCAAACGTCGCAAAGCTGATCCCGCGCGAGAGGTTGAAGCCGTCAACGCCGGTCTCGTCCATCCAGTCTTCCATGGCATCGGCCACCTGGCTCGGGGTGCCGGCGAAAATCGCGCCCCGCCCGGAATGCAGATGTTCCGAGATCATCCGCGGCGTCCAAACCACCCCCTCGCTGCGTTTGGTCAGGCCTTCGGCAGTTGAATTATTCGCTTCGTTTTTGACAAAGCTCAAGGGATTATCCAGCCCATGTTTGGCAAGATCGTTGCCGGTGGCTGCACTGATCATGGCCAGTGATCCCTCCGGGATCAAATACCGCGAATGCTCTTGCAGCTTTTCCTGTACCTCAACATCGTTGTGGCCCAGCACGGTCAGCCCATCGACGACAATTTTTAAATCCGCCGGATTGCGCCCCGCTGCCGCCGCCAGATTGCGCAGATCCTCTGCGATTGCCTTGGCGCCAGACTTGGTCTGCCCGGAGACGAATACGCATTCGCAATGCCGCGCCGCAAAAGCCCGCCCTGGGCCGGATGACCCCGCCTGATAGAGTACCGGGGTGCGCTGCGGCGATGGCTCACTGCGATGGATCGCCTCAATATCATAGTATTTACCGTGATGGTGTATTTTATGTACTTTCTCAGGCAGCGCATATATTTTACGTTCGCGGTCACGGATGACCGCACCATCCTCCCAGCTGCCCTCCCAGAGTTTATACATAATCTCCATATATTCTTCCGCCGCGGCATAACGCTCATTATGCGGCAATTGCGCCGGCATCCCGCAGGCTTTGGCCGCGCTGTCCAGGTACCCGGTGACAATGTTCCAGCCCAGCCGGCCCTTGGTTAGGTGATCCAACGTCGACATGCGGCGGGCGAACATATAAGGCTGTTCATAAGAAAGATTGCCGGTGATTCCGAACCCCAGATGCTGCGTGACCTGCGCCATTATCGGCACCAGCATCATCGGGTCGTTGCAAGGTGTCCAGCCGCCAGCCCGGATCGCCGCATCCGCATTGCCACCATAGACATCGAGATTACCCAGAACATCGGCGATAAAAATACCATCGAACTTGCCGCGTTCCAGCAGCCGCGCCAACGCTGCCCAATGCTCGATGTTCAGATAATCCACCGCCCGGTCGCGTGGATTGGTCCATTGCCCCGGCGGGGTGAAGCCCGGTGAATTGGTTTCAAAGGCGTTAAAAATGATTTTCTTAGACAATGACCACTTCCTTTTCGCCAACCTGCGTCAGCCGTTGCATTTCGCCGAACCATTTTTGTTCATAGTTGAATGACGCATATTCGCGTGACGCTGGGCCTTATGCGTCTATTCTTGCAAGCTTACCCGGCAGCTTCCGGGCCATAAGAATTGCGTTGAATGCACGGAGGTTGCATGCGTTCATCCGGCACTGCCGAGGCCTACAAAATCGATTGGGATCGCTCCAAGCTAAAAAATATCGATCTCTGGAGCCCGGCCGTCAAAAATGACCCGAGCGAGGCGTGGATGCAATGG
>Ga0116226_10001541_pt1 | contig 19986 bp, 19 predicted proteins | sample S1TSphfallax_FD_89692 | JGI IMG/M metagenome (GOLD analysis project Ga0116226, IMG submission 89692) | Host-associated microbial communities from peat moss isolated from Minnesota, USA - S1T2_Fa - Sphagnum fallax MG | ecosystem: Host-associated > Plants > Peat moss > Unclassified | place: USA... | reverse complement strand
GTTCTTTTTTTCAAAAAAGAACTGCTTCCTTTGCGCTTGCCTGCTGCCCGACCAAACTCAAGGCAGCGGTCAAATGCCCTCGTCAGGCGGCCAGGGCTTGCGTTTGCACCGACAGTACGGACAGTGCCGCATCGACCAGGGATAGGTTTGCGTCGTCCTGCCTGAAAGCAACCGCGACAAGATTGGTATCGCAACGAACGACTCGCGCATAAAGGGGGCCGACGCCGGGGACGATCAACTGCACCTCGCTTCCCACTTCACCGAGCCACCGCGCCCGAAGTGCTGCGCCGCCGCGCGACATGTCCTGAACGGTCACGGCACTCGCGGTGCCGGCAGCCGCCATCAAATGTGCCGCGGCGCCGTCGCAGGGGACCCGCTCGTATTTGCGGCGGATCGACTCGTCCTGCGCCATGGCGCGCAGGAACATATCCACTTCATCACGCAACGTGCTGGCAAAGTTTTCGATTTCGGTGGAGGCAACGAGAACCGCCCGGCTCTGTTCCGCCGTGCGGACGGCGTCGGCGACGACCTCGCTCATGGCCGTCGCTGTGTGGCCCCCGGTCCGCGTGACCGCCTCCACGCTCGCCGAGATTTCGCGTGTCGCGGCGCCCTGCTGGTCGATCGCCGCGGCAATTGCTGCGGCGACGTTGTCAACGTCGGCGATGGCGCTGCCCACGGCCCGAATGGCTTCGGCGGTCTCCGCCGTGCGAAAACCGATCGCCTGCACGTTCTGGCCGATTTCCTGCGTGGCGTGGGCGGCCTGCCCGGCAAGGGCCTTGACCTCACCGGCAACGACGGCAAAGCCGCGGCCAGCCTCTCCCGCCCGCGCCGCCTCGATGGTGGCGTTGAGCGCAAGCAGGTTGGTCTGGCCGGCGATACCAGAAATGGTATTGCCAATGACCCCGATCCGCTTCCCGGCCTCCGCCAGGTGAGTGAAACTGGCATCGGTCTCGCGCGCGCGGCGAACCGCTTCGCCGGTGGCGGTGGTGGTGTGGACCACTTGGCGGCTGATTTCTTTGACACTGGACGAAAGCTGCACAATCGCGGCCGCGATCGTGCCAAGATCGCGGGCCGCAATGCCGCATTCCTCAGCAGTTTCCACGGCGGTGCCGCGGGTCCGCTGCATGCCCGTCGTCATGTCGCGGGCGCAGCTGGACATGTGTTCAGCCGAAATTCCCATTCGGGTGAGGACGCCCGATATGACGGTGCAGAAATCCTGGGTGAGCATGTCCATGAGGGCCTGGCGCCGGTCCCGAACGAGGCGCTCGGACACGGCATCGCGTTCGAGGCGAAATCGCTCGCGGGAATTCTCCTGCAGGATCGACAGCGCACGGGCCAGTGCGCCGAGCTCATCGGACCGGTCGCGGAAGGGCACCGCGGCATCGAGGTCGCCGGCGGATAGAAGCGTCGTCCGCGTCGTGAGGATGCGCAGCGGCCGAACAACGCTGCGGGCCAGCAAGGCTATCGCAGCACCGGTCAACACCGCCGCGGCGAGGCCGAGCGCCGCCAATGCGGCGGCGAGATGCCGGCGCTCCACCGCCAGATCGTCCACATAGACACCGGTGCCGATAACCCAGCCCCAGGGCGCGAATCCCTGGACGAAGGACATTTTTGGCACCGGCTTGTCGGAGCCGGGACGGGGCCAGAAGTAACTGATGGTGCCCGAACCATGAGCGCGGACAATGTCCGCGCCCTCGGCGAAAAATGCATGCCCTGTCGGATCGCGAATGGCGCGGATGTCCTGGCCGTTGAGGGCAGGCTTTATGGGATGCATGACCATCCGATAGTCGATCGTATTGATCCAGAGGTACTGATTGTCGAAATAGCGCATCGACGAGATAGCGGCCGCGGCCTGACGCTCCGCGTCCGCCTGCGAGAGATGGCCCTGCTCCACCTGCGCCGCGAAACCGCCAGCGATTTTGGCCGCGGTGCCAGCGACGACCCGCAGCAAACTCAGCCTGTCGTTTTCGATGCGGGCGCTGTCAACATAATAGACGGCGCTGAGCAGGACAGCGAGAGAGACAAGTGCCGCGACCGTCGCAAGCTGAAGGCGAAGACCGATCGAGCGGCTGAAAGAGGCACGCCAAGCCTGCGTGTGCATGAAAGGCTCCGGGGATAAGCCCGACCATTACCAGCAACGGACTGAAAACAAGATTAAGGCGTCGCCGGCAAATAAGCACGTCAGCCCGCCGACAAGGATGCCGCTTCAAACAGAAGCTTAGGGCCTGTTCCACCCGGCAACTCGATGACGTCAATGCCGAACGGGCCCTCAGCGCCCGGCGAGGTTCAGGCGCCCAGATTGACGATGTGAACCCGCCGGTTGCGCGGCTCGGGCGTGTTGTCCGGCGTCTGCACCGCCAGATCCTTCTCGCCCAGCCCCACCGTCTCCAGCCGCGCCGTGTCGACGCCGAAATTCTTCTCCAGGAACGCGGCCACGCTGGCGGCACGCGCCTCCGATAACGCCTGGTTCTGCGCCGCGTCGCCCACCGTGTCGGTGTGGCCCTCGATGCGGAAACGGTCGGCGGCAAGCTTGGCGCTGCGCAGCGCCTGGCCCAGGCGGCTCAGCACATGCTCCGCCGACGGCGTCAGCACCGCCGAGCCGGTGGCGAACTGCACCGACAAATCCAGCGTGCCACTGCCAGGGCTGCCGGTCGGCGCCGCCGCCTCGGGTGCCGTGCTCCCGCCACCGCCGGCCGGGGCGATGGCATGAATGCCGCGGCAACTGGGTTCGCACGGCCTCGTGCTGTCGGTCTTCGCGAGACTGTTGACGATGTCATCGGCGCTCGGCGTCGGGTCGGCCCAGGCCGACGCAGGTCCGGCTATCAGCAGCGCGCCAATAAGCAGAATGTTTATCGATCGCATGGCGCAATCCTCCAAGCTTGTTTCGACCTGGATATAGCACCCGGGCCCGGCGATGGGTAGCGCGGCGAAATAGAGCGATATAAGAAGAAGCACTTCTTTTTTGAAAAAAGAAGCAAAAAACTTTTGATTATCTTGCACCTGCCTACGCTTAAGGGAAACCGGCGCTTAAGAAGGAAAAAGTTTCGAGATTGCTGACGCCGGCGAACCCTTGAGCGCAGGCAGGCTCAACATACTTTCTTTTTTTCAAAAAAGAACTGCTTCCTTCGCAGTGCACACAACCCTTCCCGTGCGCCGCGGAAGCTGTCATCGTGCCGTTGGGAACAACTGCAGCATGGTTCAGCACGCCGCCACCGCCACCGCCTTTTCGTCCCGCTCGTCCGGCGGGCCTGCCGCGTTCGCCGCCCTGGATCTCGGCACCAACAACTGCCGCCTGCTGGTCGGCGCCCCCAGCGCCGGTGGATTTCGCGTCCTGGACAGCTTTTCCCGCATCGTTCGCCTCGGCGAAGGCCTGCACGCCAGCGGCCGCCTCTCCGTGGCCGCAATGGACCGCGCCGTCGGCGCCTTGCACGCCTGCGCGGCCCGCCTGCGCCGCCGCCCGATGCGCGCCGTGCGCGCCATCGCCACCGAAGCCTGCCGCCGCGCCGTCAACGGCGCCGAATTCCTCGCCCGCGTGCGCGCCGAAACCGGCATCGAATTCGACATCATCACCCCCCGCGAAGAAGCCGAGCTGGCGCTGGAAAGCTGCGCCCCGCTGCTCGCGGGCAGCGGCCGCCGCGCCCTGCTGTTCGACATCGGCGGCGGCAGCACCGAGCTCGCCTGGGTGCGCCTGGATGCCGGTCGCTGGCCCGAGCTCATCGGGTATGACAGCCTGCCGGTCGGCGTCGTCACCCTGGCCGAGCAATTCGGCCACCAGGGTTTCTCCGCCGAGGGTTACGACGCCATGGTCGCCTTCGTCGCCGACCGCCTCGCCGCCTTCGAGCGCGTGCACTGCATCGGCCATGAAATCCGCCTGGCCGGCGTGCGCGTGCTCGGCACCAGCGGCACCATCACAACCCTGGCCGGCGTGGCCCTGGGCCTCGAGCGCTACCGCCGCCCCGCGGTGGACGGCCAGATTATGACCGAGGCGGCGCTGACCCACGCGCTGGCGGCACTACGCGCCCTCGGCCGCGACGGCCTGATGCGCCACCCGTGCGTCGGGCCGGAACGCGCGTCGTTCGTGCTGCCGGGCTGCGCCATATTCGAAGCCATCCGAACCACCTGGCCGGTCGCCGAAGTCACCGTCGCCGACCGTGGTCTGCGCGAAGGCATGCTGCTCCGGATGATGCGCGGTGGCGGCCGGCGCGCCTCGCATCCTGGCCACCCCTGCCGGCGCCCATCACAAGTGGGTCGCCGGCTCTCCGATCTGAGCGCCAGCCTCGCCGAGGATATCGGCGCCGCCGCCGACTGACGCGCCGAAGCGCGCCGATTCCGGCATCCACACGAGCAGCACCGCGAACGCGACAGAAGCGACCGCCGCCGCGCCCAGAAACGCGGCACCGAAACCCGCCCGATCGACAATCAAGCCGGCCACCAGCCCGCTGAAGGACGCGCCTACGCCCTGCAAGGTCGCCACCGCCCCCTGCGCCACGTTGTAACGGCCGGTGCCGCGCATCAGGTCGGCGATCAGCAGCGGCGTAATAGCGCCGAAAATGCCCGCCCCCACGCCGTCCAGCAATTGCACCGCAATCAGCCAGGCCGTGTTGTCCGAAAAAGTATACAGTACGGCCCGCACCGGCAGAATGCCGAAGCCCACCAGCAGGATGGGCTTGCGCCCGATGCGGTCCGCGGTGTGGCCCACGAGCAGCGCGATCGGCAGCATGATAGATTGGGCGGCGATGATGCACGCCGACATCATCGCCGTCGCCAGGTGCTTATGCGCGGCGGCGAGCTTCTGCCCCACCAGCGGCAGCAGCGGCGCGTTGGCAAAATGAAACAGCATGGCGCAGCCGCCGAAAATCAGCAGCGGCCGGCACTCGGCCAGAACCTTCCAGCCGGAGGCACCCCCCATGCTTCCGCCGCGCGCCCGCGCATGGTCGATCGCGCCACCCGGAATCGCCAGCACGGCAACCACGGCAGCGCCAGAGAACAGCGGCACCAGCAGGAACACCGCGCGCTGCGAGAACGCCCATCCCACCAGCCCGGCCGCCAGCGCGATGACGACGTTTCCGGCATGGTCGAACGCCGAATTGCGCCCGAGCCGGCGCGCCAGCGCGGCCTGGGAATACAGCCCCAGGGTCATCGCCGCGACCGCCGGCCCGAACACGTCGCCGACCACGCCGATGGCCGTATTCGCCGTCAGCACCGGCCAGAAAGTGGGCCAGGCGAAGATCGTCACCGCGCCGGCCGCCAGCATCAGCAGCGACGCAACCACCAGCGCCTGCTTGGCCCGCGTCGCATCGATCAGCGCCCCGGCAGGCGTCTGCGCCACCAGCGCCAGCAACCCGCTCACCGTGGTGACCGCCCCCACGCTGGACTGGCTCCAATGCATGCGGGTGACCAGGAACACGTTCAGATACGGCCCCAGCGCGCCGCGCACGTCCGCCAGCAGAAAATTCACCGCGTCCAGCGCCGCGCCACGCCGGTCGGGCCGGTTCATGAATGCCCCATGCGATCACCCTCCGGCCAGCAAAGCCCCCAGCGCCAGCAGCAGCGCCGGCGGCATCACGCAGGCGCCCTGTGCCAGAAACTTGCCGAAGCCGATGTCAATGCCATCGCGCCGCAGCACGCTCAGCCACAGGATGGTGGCAAGCGATCCGGTGACCGAAAGATTCGGCCCGACATCGACTCCGATCAGCACCGCGCCGGTCACCAGCGGCGGCGCGTGGGCCGCCTGCACTGCCCCGCCGGCAATCAGCCCAGCCGGCAGATTGTTGGTGAGGTTGCACAACACGCTCAGTGCGATCCCCGCGCCCCACGCGGTGGCCCCGACCGATCGTTTAGTCGTTGCATCCAGAATCTGCGCCAGCGCCGCCAGCACGCCGGTGTGCGCCAGCGCCTGCACCAGCACGAACAGCCCCGCAACGAGCGGAATGACGCCCCACGAAATATCTCGCAGCAGGCCCCAGGGCGCCCGCCGGCTGGCCAGCAGCACCACAAGGCACGCCGCGAAGCCCGCCAGGAAAGTCGGCATCCCGAGATCCGAGCCGCGCGCCGATGCCAGCATCAGCACCCCGGCGGTGGCGACAAGGGAAGCCGCCGCGATCCAGCCCGCCACGCTCAGCCGGGGCTGCTCGACCGCATGCGCCACCGCCTGGCGCAGTGCCGCGCGTTGCGTCAGGCGCAACACGCCGAAGGTCGCCACGATCGCCGCTGCCGAGGCCACGCCGAAGTGGCGCAGCCAGTCCGCCAGAAGCGGCATGTGGCTGCCGAAAATCACCAGGTTGGCGGGGTTGGAAATCGGCAGCACGAAGGAGGCGGCGTTGGCGACAAAGGCGCAAATCAGCACATATGGCAGCGGATCGCTGACCTTCGCGGCGCGCGCCGCGGCGGCGACGGCGGGCGTCAGCACCACCGCGGTCGCGTCATTTGACAGGAACACCGTCACCAGCACGCCTACCAGATAAATCAGTGTGAAAAGCCGGACCGGCGACCCGCCGGCGCGCCTCGCGGCACGCGCCGCAAGCCAGTCGAAAAGCCCCTCCACGCGCGCCAGTTCCGCCAGAAGCATCATGCCAACGAGAAACAAGTAAACATCGGTGCCGCGGACAACGCCGTGCCAGGCCTCGGCCGGCGGCAACAGGCCGGCATCGACCAGCACCAGCGCACCGGCGACCGCCCAGAGCGCTTCCGGCAGACCGAACGGCCGAACGATCACGCCCAGCGTTGCGATCACGACAATAATCCAGGTCGCTGGAGCGGTCACACCGCGAGGATGCTTGGCGAGGAGTTTGGTTCCAAGTATGTAAGAAAGCAGTTCTTTTTTGAAAAAAAGAACCAACAACTTTTGCTCATTTTGCGGTTCGCGTCACTCTGCGCGGTGGCTGAACAGTTGGGCGATTTCGGCGCCTTACACCAATAGTAAAGTTTTTTGGTTTTTTTCAAAAAAGAACGGCTTCCTTACTTTACTATTCCTACTTTACTATATTGTCCGGCACACGCCCGCTCAGAACCGCCTCAATTCCATCCAGCGCCAGGTGCCCCATCGCCTCGCGCGTCTCCACCGTGGCGCTCGCGATATGCGGCGTGAGCACAACGGAGGGCAGCGCCAGATACCCGGCCGGCACATTTGGCTCGTCGGGGAATACATCGAGGCCGGCGGCGGCGATGTGCCCGCTCGTCAGCGCCGCCACCAGCGCATCGTCATCCACCAGCGCGCCGCGCGCCGTATTGACCACCACCGCCCCCGCCGGCAGCCGCGCCAGCCGCGCCGCATTCAGCCAATGCCGGGTTTGCGCGACGGAAGGCGCCAGAAGCACCAGGAACTGGCTCGCCGCGAGAAACGACTCATCCTCGGCGTGGTAAAACGCCCCGGCTTCCCGCGCCGGATCGAGCCGCGTGCGGTTGCGGTAATGCACGCTCATCGAAAAGCCGCGGGCCATGCCGGCCAGCACCTGCCCGATCCGCCCCATACCGAAAATTCCGATCCGCTTGCCGCTGACATCGGTGCCGAGGAACGTCGCCGGCGACGGACCCTGCCACTGACCGGCCCGCAACTGCCGCTCGCCCTCGCCGGCCCGGCGCGCCGCGGCCAGCAGTAGCAAGAACGTGAACTCCGCGGTCGCCGCGTTCAGCACATCGGGCGTATGCACCACGGGCAGACCCCGCGCCCGCGCCGCGGCCAGATCGATATGGTCGGTGCCCACGCTGTTGGTGGCCAGCACGCGCACCGACGCCGGCAAGGCCGCGACCGTCGCCCCGTCGAGCCGGTTCCACGGGGTGCAAAGCACCGCGTCCACACCGGCGGCCGCCGCTGCGAGGGACATGGCTGTACTGTCCCAATGCCGCACGCTGTAGCAGGCCTCGGCCCGCGTCTGGACCCGTGGCGGCAAACGCCTGGTGATAAGCAATGCGCGCTTTTGCGACATTTCTTCACTTTCAGCGTGTTGGTTTGGCACTTGTTGCCTGAGCGTCGCTCTTGTAAGGCGGCTTGAACGTTTGGCGTCAACGCAACGCCGGAGAAAGTATAACTGCTTACCCACGATCGCATCTGTGGTTTAAATGCAACGCCCCAGTGGCAACCAGCCACAACCCCCCTCGTTTGGTGCACCCCGAACAGCTACCTGTGCCGTTGAAGAGTGGGTCAACCACACCCGACCCCGCACATGCCGCGGGGCGATTTTTTTGAAGGAGATAAACGAATGCAGCTCCGCTCTGCGCTTCTGGTCGCCAGCTTGCTTGCCTTGCCGGCGGCGGCGATCGCGCAGCCGATCACCGGCCCCTATGTCAGCCTCGGTGCTGGCGCCAGCATCTTTCAGGACCAGTCGATCCGCAACCTGATCGCGCCGAACTATGGGTTCGTCGATCCGGACCCCGGTCACATCAGCTACAGCGTCTATGTCGGCGGCGAGGCGTCCGCGGGTTGGGGCTTCGGTAACGGGTTCCGCGCCGAGATTTCCGGCGTTTATGACCGCGCCAAGGCGAAGGACCTCAGCGGCTACACGGCCGGCGGCTTTGCCGACTCGACCGGCATTTTCGCCAACGTGATCTATGATTTCGACCTCACGCCATTCGGTATGCCTGGCCTGTCGCCCTATGTCGGCGCCGGCGGCGGCTACGAAATGGAACATCTCGACGGGCCGCATGCCACCTCGCCGCTCGGCAATTATCTTGAGCTCGACGGCACCAGGGGCACCGGCGCGCTGGATGCCCTGGTGGGTGTTGCCTACAACATCGCCTACTTCCCCGGCCTGGCGGTGACCGCGGAATATCGTTTCACCGCGGCGCCTGGCAGTGTCGAGCAGGGCGGCGTGCTGAATTTCGCCGGCGCGCCCGGTTCATCCTACACGCGTGAGAAGCTGGACAATGGCCTGTTCGGCCATCTCGCCATGGTCGGCTTCCGCTACGCTTTGTGGCAGCCGCCGGCACCGCCGCCGCCGGCACCGCCGCCGCCCGTGTCACCGCCCCCGCCGGCGGTTCAGCCGGTCCGTACGTACCTCGTGTTCTTCGACTGGGATCGTGCTGACTTGACCGTTCGTGCCAAGCAGATCGTCGCCGAGGCGGCGTCGGCCAGCACGCACGTGCAGACCACGCAGATCGAGGTCAACGGCTACACCGACTTGTCCGGCACGGCTGCCTACAACGACCGGCTCTCCGTCCGCCGCGCCAAGAGCGTCGAGGCCGAGCTGATCCGCGATGGTGTGCCTGCCGGCGAGATCTCGATCCACGGTTACGGCGAGAGCCATCCCCTGGTGCCGACGGCCCCGGGCGTGCGCGAACCGCAGAACCGCCGGGTAGAAATCATCCTGAAGTAACTGCCTGAGTTGTTTATGAAAAAAGGAGGGCCAAGTGCCCTCCTTTTTTATAGCAAAAGTTTTTTGCTGCTTTTTTTCAAAAAAGAAGTCCTTACTTTTTAAGCAACAAAATCGACTCCGAAGAGTTATGGTGTGCCGCTAGGGCGGGATGCGATTGGGTACAATCGGTTTCACGGTCGCATCCCGCTCCAGCCCCTTGTTTTGACGAGCATGTTAATCCGGCGGCTGACCGCATGTTGCCGGACAATGCTCTAGGGAGACCAGCTTTGATGTCACGTTACCTACTGCCGCTAGCCGCCATGGTAATGGTGACAGGCGCCGCCCTGGCCCAGCCGGTCACCGGCCCCTACGTGTCGCTCGGCGGCGGCGCCAATTTCCTGCAAGACGAGCGCATTCGCGAAAACCCCTTCTTCGCGCCCAGCAAATTGTCGTTCCAGACGGGCGAGGCAGGGTCGGGCGCCGTCGGCTACGGTTTCGGCAACGGTTTCCGGGTTGAGATCGAGGGTAATTACCGACGCAACAATCTGCAGGGCTTCACCGGCCTCGCCTCGCCTGCCGGTGTCGGCGGCAACGAGCAGAATTACGGCGCGCTAGCGAACGTGATTTTCGACATGGATGTGCGCTCGCCCTACATCTACCCTTATCTGGGCGTCGGCGCCGGCTATTCCTGGACGCACCTGAACCGCATCAGTGCCGCAGCACTCGACGGCTCCTACGATTTCGCCGGCGGCGGCTCGCAGGGCCTGTACACCTACCAGGCGCTGTTCGGCGTTTCGATGCCCATACCGTTCGTCGCCGGCCTGTCGCTCACCGCCGAGTATCGCTTCTACAGCGTGGTCGGCAACGCTTCGTTCCCGGACGAAACGATCGGCACGGCTGCGACACCTGGCAGCCACGGCGGCCCGCTCGTCCATGATTCCTTCGGCTACCGATCCGACTACAACCACTCCCTGATGCTTGGCGTACGTTACGAACTATTCCCGCCGCCGCCGCCCGCATCCCCTGCCCCCGCCAGCGCGCCGCCGCCCGCCGCACCGCCGCCGGTCGCCGAAACCCGCACCTATCTCGTGTTCTTCGACTGGGACCGCGCCGACCTCACCGACCGCGCCCGGCAGATCGTTGCTGAAGCGGCGCAAGCCAGCACCCACGTGCACACCACCCGCATCGACGTCAGCGGCTACACGGATCTCTCGGGCACCGCCGCCTACAACCAGGGCCTGTCGGTGCGCCGCGCCAAAACGGTGCAGGCCGAACTGATCCGCGACGGCGTCGCCGCCGGCGAAATCGACATTCACGGCTATGGCGAGAGCAATCCGCTCGTCCCCACCGCTCCCGGGGTGCGCGAGCCGCAGAACCGGCGGGTGGAGATTTTGCTGAAGTAAGGCGAATATTCAGCCCAAACGGTCCAGCCCCGCCTGCACCGCCTCCGCCATTGCCGGCAGCGACGCGATCGACGATTGCGTGCTGAAAGCCACCAGTTGCACCGCGGCGGCGGCCCGCGCGAACCGCCCCAGCCGCACGCCGCCGGCTACCACCACGAGCAGATAAACCGCAACGATCACCACCGCCATTAGCAGCGCGATGATGCCGACGTACTGTGCCAACGCGCCCACGGCGCCGACCCCCGCCTGCGCCCCCACCAGCAGCGACAAGGCAAAAACCCCAAGCGGCGCCACCCACAGCACCCAGTGCACAATCACCAGCATGGTGGCACCACCGCCTCCAGCACGCCCACCAGGCGTTCGCGAAAAACCGTATCGATCCGCGTCACCGCGAGGCCGAAAATCAGCGCGAAAATCACCAGCGGCACCATCGCGCCATTCGCCGCCGCCACCACCGGGTTGGTCGGAATGAAACTGCGCAGCCACTCACCCAGCGGCGGCAACGCCGGCACCACGCCCGCCTGCCCCGGGCCTGCCCGCAGCGCGTGTGCGGCGGCGGCCGGAATTGGATCGAGCCACATTCCGCCACCGTGCCCGCCACCGCCTTTATCGGTGCCAACACCCCGGGCGGTCAGGCCGAAAGGCACGCTCCCGCAACAAGCCCGAGCACCAGCGCCAGCAGAATTTGAACCGTGAGCGTCACGGTCCTGGCCCATACGGCCTTGGTAACCCAGACTGTCTTGATAAATAAACCCGCATAGGGCGTTATTCCAGGCGCTGCCCGCCCGGCAATACCCGCCGCCCTTGCGGGAACGTGCTGGCCCATCCCGGGTTAATCCCCCTTCCCGCGCCATGTTGCCACGGAGAACGAAATGGACGACCAGGGACCGCCATACGGCATGAACCGCGCCCAGCAGGCGGCGATCGGCACCCTTTCGCTCGGCCTGTTCCTCCTCGGCCTGTTCACCCTGCGCAATTTCCTCAGCGCCCTTGCCTGGGCCGGCATCTTCGCCATCGCCCTGTGGCCGCTCTATTGCCAGGCGCGCCGCCGCGCCCGCACACCGCGCGACAGCATCGTCATGCCCACCCTCTTCACCCTTGCCGTCGCCCTCATCTTCATCGTGCCCATCGGGCTCGTCGGCCTCCAGCTCGGCCGTGAGGCGCACGCCGCCACCGGCTGGCTGCGAGGCGCTCAGGCCAACGGCGTTCCTGAACCCGACGCCCTGCGCCAGCTCCCGGTGCCGCACGCCGCGTTGGACACATGGTGGCAACAAAACCTCGCCGATCCCGGCAGCGCCCGCGCCCTTGTCGAGCGCACCACCCACGGCCGCACCGCCGAATTAGGCCGTACCGTCGGCGAGCAACTCGCCCACCGCCTCACCGAATTCCTGTTCACCCTCCTCACCCTGTTCTTCCTGTTCCGCGAAGGCGAAACCGTGACCGCCCAGGTCCGCCGCGCCGCCGACCGCGCGTTCGGCCCGGGCGGCGAACGAGTCGGCCGCCAAATCATCGCTTCCATCAAGGGCACGGTGAACGGCCTGGTTCTGGTCGGCCTCGGCGAAGGCGTCCTCCTCGGCCTGATCTACGCTTTGGCCGGCGTGCCCCACCCCACCGTGTTCGGCGCCCTGACCGCGGTCGCCGCCATGGTGCCGTTCGCGGCACCCGTCATTTTCTGCGCCACCGCCCTTGTTCTGGCTGCGCAAGGGTCGCTTGCATGGGCGCTGATCGTGGTGGTCAGCGGGATGGCAATCACCTTCACCGCGGACCACTTCGTCCGCCCCGTCCTGATCGGCGGGGCTACGAGACTGCCGTTTATCTGGGTGCTGCTGGGAATATTGGGCGGTGTGGAGAGCTTTGGGCTGCTTGGATTATTTCTGGGGCCGGCGATTATGGCGGCACTTATTCTGCTTTGGCGGGAGTGGGCGGGGGAATAGGAAGGAAGCAGTTCTTTTTTGAAAAAAAGAACCAAAAAACTTTTAACAATTGGCGTATGCGATCCAATTCGAATGGGAGTCACGTATGCCAATGAGTAAAAGTTTTTTGGTGCTTTTTTTCAAAAAAGAACTGCTTCCTTCCGCCCTGCTTCCTCCCTAAAGACAATCGCATGAGCGCCCTGCTAGCGGCAGACGAGCCGAAACCGTATCAAATCCTCCATCCTCTCGCCGAAGCCCGCTGGGTGATCACCTGCGACCACGCCGCGCGCCGCATTCCGAACGCCCTCGGCACGCTCGGCCTGCCGGAATCGGAAATCGCGCGTCATATCGGCTGGGACATCGGCGCCGCCGCCGTCACCCACGGGCTCGCCGCACGGCTGAACGCCTGGGCCATTCTGCAGAACTATTCGCGCCTGGTGATCGACTGCAACCGCCCCCCCGGCGTTGCGTCCTCCATTCCGGTGCGCAGCGAAAACACCGACATACCCGGCAATTTCCGCCTTTCCGCCGAAAAAGCGGCCCGGCGGCGCGCGGAAATATTCGACCCTTACCACGCTGCCATCACCGCCGAACTGGATAGCCGCACAAACGGCCGCCCAGCCGTCCTGATCGCCATGCACAGTTTCACGCCGATTTACGACAATGTCGCCCGCCCGATGCATGCCGCCGTGCTCTACAACCGCGACGCGCGCCTGGCCCACGCCTTGCTTGCCCGCCTTGCCGCCGAGACGGGGTTGATCGTAGGCGATAACGATCCTTACCGCGTCAGTGACGAATCCGATTACGGCATTCCCGTGCATGGCGAGCGCCGCGCCCTGGCGCACGTGGAAATCGAAATCCGCCAAGACCTCATCACGTTTCCGGAAGGACAGGCTGAATGGGTGGACCGCCTCGCCCGCCTGCTGCCGGCTGCCGCCCACGACGCTGGCGTCTGACAACCCGCCGCCTCGCCAACCTGTCCGCGCCGTGCGCGATCAGGCCGTCATCGGCGGCGGCTCGCTGCCCGGCACCGGACCCGGCGGCGGCAATTCCATCGGCGCCGGCTCATGTTGCGGCCCCGGCCCGGGTGGCAGCGGCACTGGCTCACCCGGGCCGGGCGGCGGCTCGAACGGCGGGCGCGCGGGCGAATCGTCGTGCATATTCACAACTCCATGTCAGTCCGCACCAACGCGCGGCCGCCGCGCTGGTTCAAGGCATGAGCAATGATGTTTTGTTGCGGCACCGGCGGGGTGGTCCGCCGGCGGACCACCCCGCCGGGCGGACGAATGTCGATCCCTACCGGATGGCGCCGTTCAACTTGTTCGGAAAGAACAGATAATCGCTGCCGGACCCGCCGCCATAAACCACGTTCAGCACCTGCCCCGTGCTGCGAGCATAGGCGATGGAATGTGCGTTCGTCGGCACGATATTGGGCTTGCCGTCAAGGAATATCCCCTTATCGTCATTTGCGCCGGACAGTGTGGCCCGCAGCCTCGATATGCTGTTGGGCCGGTCGATAATACCTGCCAAAAGCAATTGCAGCCGGATTTCGCTCGCATGATAGGCCTCAACGGCGAGGATGCCGGCCGCGGCAGAAAGATACGGCTTCGATTTTATTAGTCTCGCGGCGCCGTGATAGGCGGTGACACCCACGTCCTCGAAGATGAACGCGCCGACCAGGAAATTGTTATCGCTGGCGAACGGATCGAACGTGTCGCCCTGTGCTACGAACCCGGCCGCCTGTGCCAGTGCCGTGAAGCTGGTTGAAAGGTTGATTGCCGGCTCCGCCACCGCATGATTGCCCAGCGCCTGGCGCAGAAAAAGCACGTGATTAAACTCGTCATTCGCAATTTCGGCGGCCAGTTCAGCCAATTGCGGATTCTTGAACGGCACCAGGCTGCCGCCGGTCACCGCGCCCTGGTGGCCAACACCTGTGATGTCGCGCTGTGGCAGGCCCGATCCGGTGGTGGCGCGCAAGTAGAATTCCGCCTCAAGATATTCCAGATTCAATGCGAAATTGAGGATGTCCAGGTCCGTCGCGGCCACTTCCTGCGCTTCAGCCTCCGCCCGGCTGCTGGTAGCGCCGAGCGCCATCGCGCCGAACGCGGCGGCGCCAAATCCGGCACCCCGCAGCAACCCGCGGCGGCCTGGAGTCATCCCGGAATCGCATCGCCCCGCGGAATCCGCGCGTAGTGTTTCCTCATCGAACATGGTTTTACTCCTTGGGCCTGGGTAGCACTGCCGAAAGCAGCGCGCGGTTCTGCTGCCGCGATCAAGTAAATGAACCGGGCGATGATCTGACTCGGCTGTTTGCGTCACTTTCGTGTGAGACTGCCAGCCTGCCAGGCCAAGTTATTGAGGAGAAAGAAGGAAAGCAGTTCTTTTTTGAAAAAAGAACCAAAACACTTTTGTTTGTTACAGGTGGGGTCCGATTGGCCTGGTGCCCGCTAACAGGTTCTTAGAACCTCGCTGCCATGCTGGAGCACTCAACACGGGCTGCTGCACCCCTCATGTCGACACAAAAACACCGCCTCGTCACGCGCAGTGACTTCGATGGCCTCGTTTGCGGCATGCTGCTGCGCGAACTCGGGCTGGTGGACGATATCACATTCGTCCACCCCAAGGACATGCAGGACGGCGTGGTGCCGATCACCGCGCGCGATATCGTGACAAACCTTCCCTATGTCGAAGGCTGCCACCTCACGTTCGACCATCATGCCAGCGAAATGACGCGTCGGGGCGCCCGCGCCTGGCCCAACCACGTGATCGATCCCGCCGCCCCCTCGGCCGCCCGCGTCCTGTATAATTATTACGGCGGCGCCGAAGCCTTCCCCCGCGTCAGCACCGAACTGATGCAGGCGGTGGACCAGGCCGATTCAGCGCAATTCACCCGCGACGACATCCTCAGTCCGCAGCGCTGGGTGCTGCTGAATTTCCTGATGGATTCGCGCACCGGCCTCGGCAGGTTCCGTCACTTCCGGATCTCCAATTATGACCTGATGATGCAACTGATCGAGCATTGCCGGGACCACACGATCGAGCAGATCATCGACCTGCCGGATGTGCAGGAGCGTGTCGATCTCTACATCGAGCACAATGGCAGGTTCGTGGACCAGGTTCGTGACTGCACCAATGTGTACGGCAGGCTGGCGCTTCTCGATCTCAGAAACCAGGCGACCATCTACGCCGGCAACCGCTTCACAATCTACGCCGTGTTTCCGCAATGCGACATTTCCGTGCACCTCATGTGGGGGATGAAACAGCAGAACACCGTCTTCGCTGTCGGCAAATCCATCCTCGACCGCACTTCGCCCGTCGATGTCGGCGCCATTTGCCTCCGCTACGGCGGCGGCGGCCACCCCGCCGCCGGCACCTGCCAGGTCGCGAACGATCAGGCCGAAGCGGTCAAAGATGAACTCATCGCCGCCCTCTCGCCGCCGAAGTCCAAAGCCGTCGCCTGAGAAGGAGCGTATTCCAAACTCCTTGAAAAAGCCGGGCAAGGGACAAGAAAGCAGTTCTTTTTTTGAAAAAAAGAACCAAAAAACTTTGCCTATTAAGGTCGCCACCTGATTGGTCCATTTGAACCGGCATCTTGCCGAAAGGAGTAAAAGTTTTTCTTTCTTTTTTTCAAAAAAGAAATACTTCCTTTTCTTCGTGTCAGTCTTTATTGCCCCCACGGCGGGAACAGCGAATCCGGTTGCGAAGGAACTGCTGCATGAAGTCAGCCATCGTCATCTTCCCCGGCACCAACCGCGAACGCGACATGGCCATCGCCCTCCGCCTCGCGACTGGGCAGAGCCCCGCCATGGTCTGGCATCAGGAAACCAGCCTCCCGGACGTGGACCTCGTCGTCATCCCCGGCGGCTTCTCGCACGGCGACTACCTGCGCTGCGGCGCCATGGCGGCCCAAAGCCCCGTCATGCCCGCCATCCGCGCCTTCGCCGGCCGCGGCGGCTACATCCTCGGTGTGTGCAACGGGTTCCAGATCCTCACCGAAGCTGGCCTGCTTCCCGGCGCCCTGCTGCGCAACGCCGGCCTGCGCTTCCTCTCGCAGGACTGCCACCTCCGCGTCGAACGCGCCGACACCCCGTATGCGCGCCACTACCAGCGCGGCCAGGTCTTCCGCGCGCCCCTCGCCCACGGCGACGGCAACTATTTCGCCGACCCCGAAATCCTGCGCGCCCTCGATGCTGAAGGCCGCATCGCCTTCCGCTACGCCGCGCCCGACGGCACAATCTCCGCGGCCACCAACCCGAACGGCAGCGCCGACAACATCGCCGGCATCTACAGCGAAAACCTTCGCATCCTCGGCCTGATGCCCCACCCGGAGGACCTCGTCGATCCGCTGATGGGAGGCACCGATGGTAAACCGCTGTTCGAGGGGATTACCGAGGCGCTGGCGGCGTAAAAGGAAGCAAAAAACCTTTGCTAATTGCGGGCGGCAACTACGGAGCCGCCCGCAATTAGACAAAGGTTTTTTGGTTCCTTTGTTCAAGAAAGAACTGCTTGCCTGCTTTTTTCAATCGGCTGCCTACCCAGGCCGAAAATAATTTATCTCTATCTCGTAATGGAACAAACTCGGCTATTTCGTTTTGGGAAGCGACGGAGCCGAGCGCCACGAACAACAAGACCCAGGATGTGAACAACGCCGCATGCATCCAGAGCAAGACAGGTAAACCTGGTGTCGCCAGATCGCCCGGAACGGTGCGGGAAAAACCGAGGATGGCAATTCCCGCCAATACCCCGGACATGACAGGAAGAACCGTTTTACCCGGGTGCGCCGGACTGCACCGGCGCGGTTGCCGAATTCTCGTGCGGTCCGTCCCTGGCGCGCGGAGGAATTTGGCGCGAGCTTACGCGGTCATCTACGCCCAATGGGGCCAGCACCACGACGCGCTGCGTTGGCTGCAAACCGCCTGGCCGCTGCGCCACCCAGGCCTCGCCGACATCAAGGTGAACCCGATGCTTGACCCGATCCGCGACATGGCCGGTTTCGCGATATCGAGCAGAAGGCGCTGGGGCCGCGCGGCTAGTGGCCCGATCGAGTCCGTCGATACGGGTAAAGGCCACGAAGGAAGCAGTTCTTTTTCGAAAGAAGGAACCAAGAAACTTTTACTATGCTGATTGACGCGGTCAGCACGACTGCCGCATACCGACGAGAGCAAAAGTTTTTTGGTTCCTTTTTTCAAAAAAGAACTGCTTCCTTCACGCTTGCAAGTTATGCGGCCAGCGCAAGCGATTCAGCGTCGATGACCTACCGAGCCACGAATTCCCTGGGTCGACGGAGAGTTTCTTCGATTGCCGAAACGGACCCGCATCCCAGGGCCACGGCTCATCGTTGCCGGCCGACGGGCGGCTTGCGCAGAATCGGGATGCGTGGCAAAATTCAAAGTTGCGTTAGGACAGCAAATATAGACCCTGCGTCAGGGTAGATTATCATTGGGGGGGTGTAGAATGTCTACGCCATCGCAGCTGACCACGGTGTCAGCACTGGGAGCCGTGCTGCTGGCCGGCACTGCGCAAGCTGCTCCTCCCAGGCTTGTCTATGGCGGGGGCGCCAGCTCGGCGGCCAGAGTGCTCCGGGACCACTTCAACTGCTTTGTCCCGCTGGCGAACGGCATCTACGCCGATACGCCCGGCAACCCACAGAATGTCACCTACCCCGCCGGCCCCAATGCCGCGTGCCCGAACCAGGGCACGGCAAATACCGTTTTTGCCTATGAGCCGGTGGACCCTCCCGCCACCGCCATCAAAGCCTTTACCACCGTGGACCCAGCCAATCTCGGTTCGCCCGCCAATAACAACCCGGTCGCCTATCTGGATAGCACCTTCGACATCACCGCGACGCCGTATCCGCAATTTCAGTTTGTCGGCACCGACGTGTATCTCGACGCCGCCGAGGTAAATCAGGCGCAGGCAACCGTGGGTGAAGCGGTGTTCCAAATACCGCTGTTCTTTACACCGCTCGCCCTGCCCGTCGGGCAGATGCAGAATGTTCATCTGACCACGACGGACGTCTGCAACCTGTTTTCCGGCTCGACCAACGTCAGCCAGCGTGGCGACGTTTTCAGCAAAATCGTGGTCCGGTCGGACTCCAACGGCGCGTCGTACGTGTTTTCCAATTTCCTGGCGCAGAACTGCCCACCTTCCCTCGGATTCAACCAGACGAACGGCTTCCCCTCCACAGCGCCGAATTGGACCGCGGTCTTCAACCTGAACGGCGGCAATATAGCTCTGGATCCCACGAACAAAAGCGATGCCGCAGCCAATGCCATCGCCTCTACACCAGGCGCGCTGGGCTATGTGTCGGTTGACTATGCCTACCCGATCGTCCCCAACAGCACGGCCTATCCGGCCTATTTGAATGGTCGCCTGCCCACGCTGGCGTATGTCAGGACCCGCCTCGAGACGCTGACCTATCCCTCGACCTACGATGCGGCGACGATTGGACAACAGCTCAACGACAGCTTCGTCGCACCTGGCGGAGAGGGCTACCCATTGGGGGGCTTCAGCTTCATTGATACATATTCCTGCTACTCGACCTCTATCGCCAACGGGATCATCGGCGGTCCCCCGCAGGGCAAAGCGCTCCTGGCCGTTGTCAAGAGCGCCCACACCGCCACGTTTACGGGCATTCTGAACGCAGCGGGCTACTTGCAGCCGCCGGCCGCTGTCATCCAACTGCTGGAAAGCAGCGGCGGTCCCCTGAACCAATCAAGCGGCATTCAGAACTCATCGTGCCCCCAGAACTGACCTGATGAACGCTTCGGCACCGGACCAAAGAGCCACTTCGCCCGCGTTCCGGCGCCGCACGTGCCCGTACGAATTGGGCGGACAACGTCCGAAGCGCAGTCTTCCCGCCTCGCGGCGGCACTGCTTCTCGCGTCACTGCCGGCCACTGCCGGCGCCGCGACTTTCAAGACCCTCCACGCTCTCCAGGGCGGCAAGGACGGCACATGGCCGGGGCCCGGCGTGCTCAAGGTCGGCAGCCTGCTCTACCGGGTGACGTTTTCCGGCGGCGGCTCGGCGAACTGCACCGAACCCGCGGCCGGCTGCGGTACACTCTTCTCCTTAAACCCGACGACCGGCACCGAACATGTTGTTCATGCCTTCCAGGCCGGTAACGATGGCGCTGGTCCCGGCGCCGCCCTGATCAATGTCGGCGGAACACTTTACGGAACCACCTCGGGCGGCGGCCCATCCAGCGATGGGACGGTGTTTGCCTACACGCCGTAATCGGCCTCGGCGGCGAGGGTACGGGGGGTGACACCTCCGGCCTTCCCGCTCAGGTGAAAGAAGAACTTCTTTTTTGAAAAAAAGAACTGCTTCCCTTCCTGCCGTTCAGTCAAGTTTCGCATATTCCGACCTGGCTTGCAGCAG
>Ga0116226_10001540_pt1 | contig 19993 bp, 19 predicted proteins | sample S1TSphfallax_FD_89692 | JGI IMG/M metagenome (GOLD analysis project Ga0116226, IMG submission 89692) | Host-associated microbial communities from peat moss isolated from Minnesota, USA - S1T2_Fa - Sphagnum fallax MG | ecosystem: Host-associated > Plants > Peat moss > Unclassified | place: USA... | reverse complement strand
GTGGGTGACGTGGTACGCGGTCCCATGCTGGCCCACAAAGGCAAGGAAGAGGGCGTCATGGTCGCCGATTTGATCGCTGGCAAATTCGGCGAGGTGAACTACAAAGTGATCCCGTCGGTGATCTACACGGCGCCTGAGATCGCGTGGGTCGGGCAAACCGAGGAGCAGGTCAAGGCCTCGGGTCGCGCGTACAAAGTGGGGACTTTCCCCTTTGCGGCGAGCGGCCGGGCGCGCGCGATGGAGGCCGGGCAGGGTATGGCGAAGATCGTCTCCGCCAAGGACGATGACGAAGTGCTGGGCGTGCACGTGATCGGGCCGATGGCGGGCGAGTTGATTGGGGAGGCGGTTCTCGCCATGGAATATTCCGCGAGCACCGAAGACATCCAGCGCACCATCCATGCCCATCCGACGCTGTCGGAAGCCATTCACGAAGCGGCGCTCGCCGTCGACAAAATCGCGATCGATTCGATCAATCGCTAAAGATTGCGCAATAGACTGCGCCGCCGATATCCACTGGGCGGCTCCCAGCCTATGACCTGGTTTTGGCTGACAGTGTAGCCCGCCTGGAGTGTTGTAATCTCGACGCGATCATTTATCGTGCGGCGAGGTTTATGTGAGTTTCCCCACCCGTTGCAAAAGTGGGATTCCCGGTCTGGACGAAATATTGGGCGGCGGCTTCATCGCTGAGCGCTTGTACCTCATCGACGGCAACCCGGGTGCCGGCAAGACCACCTTCGCGATGCAGTTTTTGTCGCAGGGAGTCGTCGATGGGGAAGCGTGCTTGTACGTGACACTGTCGGAGACGGCCCAGGAACTCCGATCGGCAGCGAAGTCGCATAACTGGTCTCTGGACGGCATCGAGATCGTTGAATTGATAGTCGATCCGAGCGAACTCGAGGGCGATGGTCAGCTCACCATGCTGCATGCGTCGGAGGTGGAGCTATCGGAAACCACGCAGAAGCTCATCAAGGCGATCGACCGCTATAAGCCGTCGCGTCTGGTCCTCGATTCGTTGTCGGAAATGCGATTGCTCGCGCAAAGCTCGCTGCGTTATCGCCGCCAGGTCCTCGCCTTGAAGCAACTTTTCCTGGGTCGAAACTGCACGGTGATGATGCTGGATGATCGCACCGCCGAGGGCCCGGATCAGCAGCTGCACAGCATCGCCCATGCCGTTATCAGCTTGGAGGCCAAATCGCCCCCGTATGGGCGGCTGCGGCGCCAGCTCGAGGTTCGAAAATTCCGCAGCAGCGATTTTTCGAGCGGGTTGCATGACTTTTCGATCGAGCAAGGAGGCTTGGCCGTCTATCCCCGTCTCGTCGCCGCGGACCACCACGTCGAATACGAGCGTGCAATCATTCAAAGCAACGTCGGGGCGCTGGATGAATTGATGGGTGGCGGAATCGACCGCGGTACGAGCACGCTTTTGGTCGGTCCGCCGGGAAGCGGAAAGTCTTCCATTGCCATCCAGTACGCCGCGGCAGCCACGACGCGCGGCGACCATGCCGCCGTGTTCATGTTCGATGAGTCGAGATCGGCGCTGCTGATGCGCAGTCAAGGGATCGGACTGCGCATCAACGAGGGGGATGGTCCCGGCGCCATGCGCCTGCGGCAGATCGATCCGGCGGAAGTCTCGCCGGGCGAATTCGTGGCGCTGGTGCGCGCGGCCGTCGAGGAGGGCGGCGCCCGCATCATCGTGATCGACAGCCTGAATGGCTACCTCAACTGCATGCCGCATGATCACTATCTGAATGCCCAGCTGCACGAATTGTTGTCGTACTTGAATCACACGGGCGTCGCGACCTTTCTGATCGTTGCGCAAAGCGGTCTCATGGGAGCGACGATGAGTGCCCCCGTGGAGGCAAGCTATCTGGCCGACACCGTCGTCTTGCTGCGGTACTTCGAACATGCAGGAAAGGTCAAGAAGGCGATTTCAGCACTCAAGAAGCGCACGGGTTCCCACGAAGAGGCGATTCGTGAGGTCTGGTTCGACGAGACCGGAATCCATCTCAGCGAGCCATTGCTGGGACTGCGTGGCATCCTGACCGGCGTGCCCGTCGAGTTGGATTCCAAGGCGGGACCGTACGCTCGCGCGAACGCCGCTCTATGAGCGCGCTGTCGCCTCTGCGCCGCGATCATAGGGTGATCGTGCTGCCGGCAACGCGGCGCGACGGCGAAGCCATCGAGATGTTTTTGAAGCGGCATCGGATTGATTGCGAAATTTGTCCCAACGAGGCATGCGCCGCGAAGGCGATTGGCGAGGAACCCGGCGCGTTGATTCTGACCGACCAAGTGCTCGCCGGAGAAGGCGCTCATCTGATTTTGGAGGCATTGAGCGCGCAGCCGGCTTGGTCGGACATGCCGGTGGTGTTTTTGAGCAAGGTCGGCGATGAATCGCGCAGCATGTCGGAGATGATCGGGCGGATGACGAACGTGACCTTGCTCGAGCGTCCGGCCGCCACCCGCACGCTCCTCAGTGCGGTGCAAGCGGCATTACGCTCGCGGCTCAAGCAGTACCAGATTCGCGATCAACTGGACGCGCTGCGCACGGCGGAGAGCGCGCTGCGCGAGTCCGATCGACTCAAGAATGAGTTCCTGGCCATGCTGTCGCATGAACTGCGCAATCCGCTTGCGCCGATACGAACGGCAGCCGATCTACTGCCGCGTTTGATCGCGGGCAATGACGCACGGGTCACCGCGACGCTTGACATCATCGGCCGCCAAATACGGCAACTGACGCGGTTGGTCGATGATCTGCTGGATGTTTCGCGGATCACCCAGGGGCGTATCGAAATCCAGCGCGGTCCGGTGGATCTGGCCGATGTGGTGGCCCAGGCGTTGGAGAGCGTCGAGCTCCTCATCCAGGAAAAGCAGCATACGGTTCGTCTCGCCACGATGCCGGGCCTATGCGTGCAAGGTGACCGAGCCCGCCTGGTGCAATGCGTATCGAACATCCTGACGAATGCGGCGAAGTACACGGACGTGGGTGGCGAAATCGACATCGCTATCAGCCGCGACGGCGCGCGCGCCGTGATCGCAATCGCCGACACCGGCGTCGGTATTCCTGCCTCGCTACTGCCTCGCATATTCGATCTATTCGTCCAAAACGAACGTTCACTTGACCGGTCGGACGGTGGTCTGGGCATCGGATTGAGTGTCGTGCGGCGACTGGTCGAGCTGCAGGGTGGAGAGGTCAGCGCCGCGAGCCCGGGTATAGGTCAGGGCTCGACATTCACGATTTCCCTGCCGGCGATAGACTCGTGGACCATTGCGCAGGCGGCCGCGCCCGGGGGATCCGCCCCGGTATTGCGTGTGCTGATCGTCGACGACAACGAGGACGCCGCCGAGTCTCTCGCCATGTTGTTGGCGCTCGACGGTCATGCCGTCAAATCCGTACACAGCGGCGAGGCGGCACTCGAAGCCCTATCCGCATTCGAAGCAGAGGCGATTCTGCTGGACATCGGCTTGCCCTTCATGGACGGCTACGAGGTGGCACGCAGGTTGCGCCAAGCCGGCTTCGACGGGGCGTTGATCGCCTTGACCGGCTATGGGCAACATGAGGACGTCGAGCGCGCGTTAAACTCGGGGTTCGATGCCCACATTGCGAAACCGCTGGAGTATGGAACGCTGCAGGAAATTTTTATGAAAATGTCCCTCGTCGATGCTTAACCGGTGACCGAGCGCTTCAAGCAATCGAAAAGAACAGGATTGGCCGCCTGGAGCGCCTTGCGCTGCGACATCTCCTCGCCCTGCCGGTTCGCCCGCCGCGCGGCGATCCAGGCATGGACCAAACGGTAGCTCCTCTCCCCCGTGGTGTCGCCGGTCGACAGATCCGCGGCGAGTTCGCGGGTCAGGCCCGGCTCCTGCCAGAGCACCCAAGCCGGGAAGTCGGCGGCACCCAACGCAGCTTCGCACCCTGCGCCGCAGTCCTCCACCATATCGATGAAGCGATGCCATGACGCCACCATGCGAATGTCGGGATGGCGCCGGTGCTCGAGCACGTCCGTGGCCTCCTGTGGCGCGTGCCAGCACAGGTAAAACCAAGCCGTCAGCCCACCGATACGATCGCGCCGGTAGAAACAGCTTTGCGCCAAACGCAGGCAGAGCGGTGCTGCGAGCCACCACTGCGGTTCGTCGCGCACCGCGTGTGCCGCATCCTCCCAGTCTTGGGCCTGGCACAGGCTGAAGCTTCGATGCAAATCGGGCTCCTCAGGTCGGAAAGCGTGACCGCGCAATGCCTGCGCCTGATGCCGCCACAGCGGCGTGAGCAGATCACGCGCCTGCGACGCCATCAGCCTCTTGGCGGTCGTGTTGATCTGCAGCAGCCAAGACAATTCGCGGCGCGGGTCATCGACGGGTTCGGTCTTACGCGACAGCGCGGCCAGCAGCCGATCATACGCCGGCAGGTCGGCGTGGTTGGGCGCTTGGTCGTAGAGCCGGTCGAGCAAACGTTGGCCTTCCTCGAGATTTCCGGAGGACAGAGCGCGCACGATGCCGCTGGTCAGAGCAACGACGGGATTGTCGAAGAAAAGATCCAGTTGCGGCACGTTTTGAGCGGGCGCGAAGCGGGCACCGATCAGTCCGCGCAAATTGGCATCGACACTGATGGTCAACGGTGGGGCGCCCGGCGATGCGTCCGCACGCCATGCGTGGAATGTCTGCTGTTCCTCGACCAGGCCAATCCTGCGTGCGTAGCGGGCCATGGTCTCGACCTGCGCACGAATCTTATCCATGCTGCCCATGAGGACCTCATCGAGCGAGCCCACCTCTCCTCGACGCCAGCGCTCGTAGTCGTCCGGCAGCAGCCGCCCCGAATCCATCAAGAAATCGAGCACGGTGAACGATCCTTGTTCCAGGAGCTGTGCGTCCACCTGGCTCTGTAATTCCGCATCGATCTTCATGGGCCCAACAGCGCTTCCAGCTCGCCCGCGCTCAACGGTGACGGCGCAGCCTGGCCGGCGGTGTAGAGCTGACTCACGAGCGCGTGTTTATCGGCTTGCAGCTTGAGGATCTTCTCCTCAACGGTCCCTTGCGCGATGAGCTTATAAACGAACACCGGCTTATCCTGACCAATGCGGTGCGCCCGATCGGTGGCCTGCATTTCGACGGCCGGGTTCCACCACGGGTCATAGTGGATCACCGTATCCGCAGCCGTGAGATTCAAGCCCGCGCCACCGGCCTTGAGGCTCAGCAGAAACAACGGCACTTTCCCTCGTTGGAATTGCTCAATCACGGTCGGGCGGTCGTGCGTATCACCGGTCAGCAGGCAGTAGGGTATCGACAGCTCTTGGACGACGGTTTCGATGAGCCTCAGCATGCGGGTGAACTGTGAAAACAACAAGATGCGCCGACCCGCGGCGATCAATTCGGGCAAGGCGGTCGACAGCCAGTCAAGTTTGGCCGATGGCGTCTCCGGCTCCTGCGCAGCGTCTGCGACCGCGACCGGCGTGGCACTCTCGATCAGCCTTGGATCGCAACACGCTTGCCGCAGCCGCAGCAGGGCCTCAATCATCAAGATGCGGCTGCGTCCCAGTCCCTGGCTTGCGATCGCGTCCCGGACGCGCCTGTGCATGGAGAGTCGAATGCCGTCGTACAGGTCGCGCTGTTTCTCGTTCAGCACGATCGATTCGACGATCTCGGTCTTCGGCGGCAGTTCGCGCGCCACGGCATCCTTGGTCCGACGCAACAAGAACGGTGCGATACGGCGGCCGAGTGCCTCTGCACGCACCGTGTTGGCGTTCTTCTCGATGGGGGTCCGGTAGTGACGCTGGAAGCTGTGCTCGGAGCCGAGGAGGCCGGATTGTACGAACTCGAACAACGACCAGAGATCGCCCAGATGATTCTCCATCGGTGTGCCGGTCAGACAAAGACGATGCTCGGCGCGCAGAGCGCGCGCCGCCCGTGACACTCTGGCGTGCGGGTTCTTGATGGTTTGCGCTTCATCGAGAACGACGGTGCTGAACTCCTGATCCAGCAACATCTCGCCGTCGAACAGCAGGGACGGATACCCAGTGATGATGATGTCGAACTGATGCAGGGATGAAAACAGCGCTTTGCGCTTGGCGCCATGCAGAATCACGCTGGTGAGGTCCGGGGTGAACCGGCGGACTTCCAGCTGCCAATTGCCGATCACGCTGACCGGGGCCACGATGAGGACGGGCTTTCCGAGTCGTCCATGCGCTTTCTCGGTCGCCAAATGCGCCAAAATCTGCAGGGTTTTGCCAAGACCCATGTCGTCGGCCAGGATGCCCCCCAGACGACGCCGACGCAGGAACTGCAACCAAGCCAGGCCTTGTTGCTGGTATTCGCGCAACGTGGCGCGGCATCCCGGCGGAGCCGCCAACGGTGGAATGGTGCTGACATCCCGGATCTCGTCGATGCGCCTGAGCAAATCGGCATCATCGGAGCGCAGGTCAGGATCATCGGAGCGCAGGGGCGCCAAGCCATCCTGCGCCAACTCGGCGAGCCGTACGGCTTGATTGCGCGGCAGGCTCAATGAGCCAAGATCATTCAAGGCATCGCGATCGAACAACTCCACCAGCGTCTCGGCGATGCGTCGCAGCCGGTCCGTCGGCACTGGCAGATAGCGGCCATCCTCCAGTTCCACGAATAGATGATCCGCAGCGAGCAGAGACGGAGCGCCTTCGGCGTGCGTCGTCTGCAGATAGTCGACGAGGCTCGGCAATAGATTCACGGGTTGGCCATCGACGACGATGCCGAGCTTGAGATCGAACCATTCCGAGCGACCTTTCGCAGTGACATCGGCATACCACCCGGTCATCGGCGCCAGCCGATGCGGAAACGATGGCTCGGTGGTGATCGTCCAGCCGCGCTCGCGTAAGGCGGGCACGCCCTGCAGCAGAAAACGCAGCCACGAGTCGCGACTCGGCAATTCGCCCATGACCCCATCGAGTTCTCGTTGCAGCGCCTCCTCGGCGCCGCGGTCCCGGTCGATCTCGATGACGTGGCCGCACCGAACCTCGCTCAGATGGCGCACCGTGGTTTCCCAGTCGCGCAGTCCATGCCGCGCAATGAGGCGCTCGTTGTAGAGGTAATCCATGGTGGCCGCGGGGCCAGCCGCCAGCGTCAAATGGCCACGCAGAGTTAGCCGCGCTTCGCGCACGACACAGAACTCGCGCGGGCGTGGAAACGCATCGGCGCCAGGTTGGTGTGACAACCATTCGTTGACCAGTGGGACATCCTCGGGAGCAATGGCCGGCCGCTGCCAGTATCGGCGCAGCAATGGGACACCATAGGGAAGCCGAAGCGGCCCGCATTCCAGGGACGCGGCGTCGATAAAGACAGGAGGGTCGACACCGCTCAGGATGTGCAGGGAGTCGGAGTCGACGCAGTGCAGTCGTTGTGCGCCATCGGCGGCCGCCTGCCATTCCAGAATCGCATTGCGCGCAGCGCCCGCAATCAAGGTATGACCCTGCGGTGATCGCCACAGGGCGCGGCCGGTCGCCACGATTTGCAGCAGTGACCGAAATCCAGCGTGGTCGCGCAACGAGCATGGCCCCGATCCCAGGCCCGGCAGTGACTCCAAGATCGCGCGGTCCTCTGCGTTCACGTAGCGAGGCAGTTCGTCGCTTGCCTCCGTAGGTCGACGCGAAAAAAGGCTGGCGCCACCCGCGACCTCGCGACGGCCCGGCGCGATCCGTGCCACCCATACCGACAAGCGGCACGTGCCGTCGAACTCGTCGAGCACATAGCACAGGCCTTGCCGGGCCGAGCGCGGCGCGTCATCGAGTCTCGTGCTGCGAGCGTCGGCGGCGTGCGCCTCCCCCTGCTTTGCAGCCATGATCGCTACGGCCGCCAAGTGCGCGCACGGGTTGCGCTCTTGGCAACTGCACTCGCCGTCCATGGCGAAATCGCCGAAATTTTTGGCGGGTCTTCGATATCGAATGTAGACCCGGTGCGAGCCCGCCATTCCCGTGACCACGCTACCGTTTTGGAGCACGCGCACGTCCGAGATGTCGTTCGCGTCGAGCAGACGCTTCGCCGCGGCTTGCACGCCGGCATCGAACGGAGCGGCGCCGGCCATGAAGGTCAGCGCGTGGTGGGCGGAGTCAGCCGCCGTGAGTCAATTCGTGCGAAAACCATCGAGTGCATACCCGCGATTTTACACCAAGGAGCGTGATCCCGGGCCGAGACGCGCCACAATAGATGCTGTGGCGTGCCCGCCGGAAACTTGCAACTTTTCCGAGCCTGGCGTGTTTTGAACCTAAACGGACAGACCAGTGCCAACACCTCCGCCGGAGCCCAATCTCGCAACCGAGTTCACGATGTTCATGCGTGCATACCAAGACATGGTTTTCTCGACCGCGGCGCGCTTGGCGGGTAACGACGCATTGGCCGAGGATATCGCCCAAGAGGTGTTCGTGCGGGCCTACGAGCATTTCGCGCAGCTTCGCACCAGCCCTGCCGCGGGCGGGTGGTTGAAGACGGTGGCGACGAATCTACTGCTCAACCACCTCACGCGCCATCGCAAGCGCTGGCGCTTGTTCTCGGAGCTCACGAGTCATGATTCAGAGGGTGAATCGACTGAACTCGATTTCCCCGTGCCGGACACCCTGTTGGCGGATCTCGGATCGGAGCAAAGACGAGCGGTCATCGACGACGCGCTGCGTCGGCTGCCCGATCATCAAAGGCTGCCGCTGGTGCTGTATCACTTTGACGAGCGCTCCTATGATGACATCGCCTCCCAGCTGCATGTTTCGCTGGCCAAGGTAAAGACGGATATACGCCGTGGACGCGCGGCGTTGCTGCCGTTGCTCACGGCCGCGGGCATCAACCACGATCACTTGGAGACATGAAGCCGCCATGAGACACGACCCGGAACCGGATCAGGATCGACAACGATGGCGTCTGTTGGATCAGACCCTGCGTGATTTGCCGCCGCGGCCTGCCCCCGGCACGTTGGAGTTGCGTGTATTCGCAGAGCTGCGTCGACGCGCCGCGCAGCCTTGGTGGCACCGCCGCTTCGCGTACTGGCCCTGGCCCGCGCGCATGGTGTTCGTCGTGGTCTGCATGAGCTCCTCCGCGTTGGCGCTCGTGGGTGGCCAGTGGACCGTGGCCTCATTGGCTTCCGTGGCGCAGTACGCGACAGGGTTGCTCTCGATGGTGACCGTGCTCGCGGCGTTGCCGACGCACTTCGTTCCCCCGGTGTGGCTCGATGCGGCGCTCGCCGCGGGCGCGGTTCTTTACGCAATGTTATTCGCTCTCGGCGCCTTTGGTTATCGCGCGCTCTATCTCAACTCGCCCGGTAGGTGACACTCATGACTATCTCGACGTTTAGGTCGCTCGGCCTGCTGATCGCGGCCCTCATGTGCGCTGCCGGCGCCGGCGTGGTCGCGCCTTTGGCGGTCGACGCCGCACCCACCGAGCAAACCGAACCCTCCGCGGCCAGCGTGGCAGGCACGGGCACCGAGGCTGACGCCGCAGCCCCGAGCACGAGTGACTCCGCGCAGCGTCATCACGTGCACGCACATCACGGCAAGGACGTGGTCGATATCGCCGATGACTCCGTGCTCGAGGCCGGAAAGGAGGCGGATTCCGTGGTCTCGGTGTTCGGCAACACTCGGGTGGAGGGCACGGTGCGCTCGGACGTCGTTTCGGTGTTCGGCAACGACTATATCGACAACAACGTCGGCGGCGATGCGGTGTCGGTGTTCGGCAACGTCGAACTCGGACCCCATGCGGCAATCGCAGGCGATGTGGTGACGATCTTCGGTGAGCTGACGCGCGATCCGCTGGCGACGATTGGCGGCGAGTCGCGGAGCATCTTTGGCCGCCATCTTTCGGCGCCGACCGGCTTGCGCAGCTGGATCGAGCACTGCCTGATCTACGGGCGTCCGTTGTCGCTCGCCGGCGGCCTGGGCTGGGCTTGGGGTGTGGCGCTGTCGCTGTTGGCCTTGTACCTGTGCATCGCGGTCGTGGTTCGCAGTGGCGTGGAGAGCTGCGTCGAGACGTTCGAGCGGCATCCTGGAGCCAGTATCTTGGCCGCGCTGCTCGCGGGGCTGCTGACGCCGCTGGTGCTGATCTTGTTATGCGTCACCATCATCGGCATCGCCGCCGTGCCATTCGCCGTCATGGGTCTCGTCTGCATTGCGTTCTTGGGCAAGACCGTCATTTTGGCCTGGTTGGGTCGCGCTGCGTTGAGGCTGCGGGGCACCGATGCGTCGGGCACGGACACGGTGCCGCATCCAGCGCTGGCTGTTCTCGTCGGCGGCCTCATCGTGCTGGCGCTGTACCTCGTGCCGTTCTTTGGATTCCTGTTCTACAACCTGCTCGGATTTCTCGGCTTTGGGGCCGTCGTGTATACCGCGATTCTCGGATTGCGAGCGCGCCAGGATGCGAGGACCGCCACCGCGTCGGGGCGGTCGGGCGTGAGCGGGGCCATGCCCCCCGCCGGCGTTGTGCCGCCCACTGAATCTTCGCCAGCGGGGGGTACACCCCCGCCGTTCGCCGCCGCTGCCGCCGCGTCGCCGGTCGTGACCGCGGATCTGCCGCGCGCCGGTTTTTGGATCCGCATGATCGCGTTGCTGATCGACGTGGTGCTGGTGGGCGCATGCACGCACCTACTCCATTCATACTCCAACGCCCATCTCGTCCTGCTGGCGGCCTATGGGGCGATCATGTGGAAACTGCGCGGCTCCACCGTCGGCGGCATCGTGTTCGATTTGCGCGTCATACGGCTGGACGGGAGGGACATGGACTGGGAAACGGCCATCATTCGGGCGTTGAGTTGTTTCCTGTCGCTCGTGGTTGCCGGCCTCGGGTTCTTCTGGATCGCGTTCGATCCCGCCAATCAGGCGTGGCACGACAAGATCGCGGGTACGGTCGTGGTCAGGGTGCCCAAATCGTTGCCGCCAGTTTGAACAAGCGCCACGCCGATCAGCGCTTGCGCCGCGCCGAGATGACGTTGGGCACCTGCGCGATCCGCGCGAGCACCAGCGATAATTGCGGCAAGCCGGTTATGGCGATGCCGATTTGCATGCGAGCAACCTGGTCGCGCGCGTCGGTGAGAGTGGTCATGCCCAGTATGCTGATCTTATCGTCCGCCAAGGCGGCGCTCACGTCGCGCACCAGCCCGCGCCGGTCGAAGGCTTCGATTTCGATGTCGACCGGATATTCCGAAATACCGCGGTCCCCCCATGCGATTGCGAGCGCGCGCGCCGGCGCCTTCTGACTCAAACGTCTAAAGTTGGCACAGGACTGGCTGTGAATGCTGACGCCGCGGCCCACGGTGACATAGCCCACAATAGGTTCCGGCGGGACGGCTTTGCAGCAGCGTGCATAAGTCGCGAGCAGATCGCCGATGCCCTGTACCTCGGTCTCGGGCTCACGCACCGCCGGCCGCGTCTTGCCGGGCCGCTCGGCGGCGTCGCGAGCGTGCAGAAGGCGCTGAATCGCGCCCGCCAGCTGGGCAGCGGTCACGTCTCCCAGGCCCAGTGCTTCGTGCAATGCCTCCAAGTTGGGCAATCGCAATTCGTTCAGTAGCAGAGGGATGGACGGCCGCTTGACGCCCAGACGCTGGATCTCACGGTCGAACATGGCGCGGCCCTCGACCTTGTTGTCGGCTTCGTTCTGTTTACGAAACCAGGCGCGGACCTTGTTACGGTGGCGCGGGCTCGCGAGAAACCCTGACTGAACGGCAAGCCAATCGCGCGACGGGTTGGGGGTCTTGGCGGTAATGATCTCGACGGTATCGCTGTTTTTCAACCGGTGGTCGAGAGTCACCATCCGACCGTTCACCTTCGCGCCGCGCGTGCGATGACCCAGATCCGTATGCACCTGATAGGCAAAATCGAGCGGAGTGCCGCCAACCGGGACATCGACGATTTCACCCTTGGGTGAGACCACATAAACGCGGTCTTGAAACAGGTCGACGCGCATCCGATCGAGGAAATCGCTGGCCGTTTCCGCGATGTCCGTGGGCGCCAACAAGTTGCGCAATTGATTGATCTTGCGTTCGTAAGCCTGATCGCCGCGGCCGCCCTCCTTGTAGCGCCAGTGCGCCGCGACGCCGCGTTCGGAATTAGCGTGCATTTCGTGAGTGCGGATTTGGATCTCGACCGGCTGGCCGCCGGGACCAATGACGGCCGTGTGGATGGACCGGTACAGATTATCCTTCGGCGTGGCGATGTAATCATCGAATTCACCCGGAATGAACTGCCACAGCGAATGGACCACGCCGAGTGCGGCATAGCATTCGGCGACGCCGTTCACGAGCACGCGTGCGGCGCGAATGTCCATCAGTTGTTCGAACGCCAGCCGCTTGGCCTGCATCTTGCGCCAGATGCTGTAGATGTGTTTCGGCCGGCCCTCGATCGTCGCCTCGATTCCGGCGCCGCGCAGTTCCTGCACGAGCAGCGCCTTCAACTCAGTGATGTACGTTTCCCGTTCCGAGCGGCGGGTCTTCAACGCGTTCGCGATGTGCTTGTACTCGGCCGGCTGCAGATACCGGAAGGCCAGGTCCTCGAGTTCCCACTTGACCTGCCAGACGCCCAGCCGATTGGCGAGCGGCGCATACACTTCGCGTGTTTCGATCGCGAACTTTCGGGCAGTGGCGGCGTCCAGCGACTTGGCCGAGCGCATTTTCTGCAGCTGCTCCGCAAGCCGCACCACGACCAGACGAACATCGCCGATCACGGCGAGCAGCATCTTGCGCAAGGCCTCGGCTTGGCCGGCCTCCAGGCCGCGCTCCGGCGTCCAGTCCGGCGGCAGCCCAAAATGGCCGAGCTGGCCGAGGGCGCTGGCCAGTCGCACCGGTTCGGCGCCGAAGTGTCGTTCCGCGCTCGTACGATCGATGGAGGACCCCAAGAGGGGCTGCAACAGCGCCGCGATCACGACGTCGTCATCGGCATCGAGCGTGCGGACGATCTCGGCGACTTCGAGCGCGCCCGCGCGAATTGGCTGCGCACCGGGTGGTAAATCCATGTCCCGCAGAAACGCAAAGGCGGCGAGCACCCGGTCGCTCGCGGTCCGGGTCGTGGCAGTGGTTTCCATGCGGTATCATAACCGCCCAATGACACTTCCCATGACCGTCCGCGTGCTCGGCATCGATCCGGGTTCACAATGCACCGGCTTCGGTGTGGTGGACGTGGTCGGACCGCGGCTGCAGTACGTGGCGAGCGGCGTCATTCGGACCGGTGAGGGAGAGTTCGCCGCGCGCTTGTGCGAAATCTTTCGATGTATGCAAACCGTGGTGGCGCAGTACAAGCCCCAAGAGATCGCCATCGAGCGCGTCTTCATCAACCGCAATCCGGAGAGCGCATTGAAGCTCGGCCAAGCGCGCGGCGCGGCCATCTGCGGAACCGCCGACGCGCACGCCGCGGTGTTCGAGTACGCGACGCGCCAGATCAAACAGGCAGTCGTCGGCAAGGGCAGTGCGGAGAAGTCCCAGGTACAGCTCATGATGAAGAGCATCCTGAAGCTCGACGGTCCGTTGCCAGCGGATGCCGCGGATGCACTGGCGGCGGCCGTGTGTCACGCCATGCGCGGCGCCGTACGCACGTCGCTGCTACGCGCGGGAGGACGCCGATGATCGGTTTCTTGAAGGGACGGTTGGCCATCAAACAGCCGCCGCTGTTGATGGTGGACGTCAACGGCGTGGGGTACGAGCTGGAGGCTCCCATGTCGACCTTTTACGGTTTGCCGGCGACCGGTGATCCGGTCGCGTTGTTCACGCACCTTGTGGTGCGGGAGGACGCACACATCTTGTTCGGATTCGGCACGGACGGTGAGCGACGCTTGTTCCGCAGCCTCATCAAGATTTCCGGAGTGGGTCCGAAGATCGCCTTGGGCATTCTGTCGGGCGCCAGCGTCGAGGATTTCTTGCGCACCGTCGAGGCTGAAGACGTGACCATGCTGACCCGTATCCCCGGCATCGGGCGTAAGACCGCCGAACGTGTCATCATCGAAATGCGCGGCAGCGTGCAAAAGTTGGCGATGCCGGCGAGCGGCGATGCACACGGCTTGGCGCCCGGTGCGCAGCCCACTCCGCAGAGTGAAGCCTTCAGCGCCTTGATTGCGCTCGGCTACAAACCGCCGGAGGTGACGCGCATGTTGAAGTCGACGGATGAGCCGGGCCTGTCGACCACGGAAATCATCCGACGCGCCCTACGTTCCGCGGTCAAGACATGAAAGGTACGAACCCTCGAAGGTCCCCATGGGCATAGAACAAGACCGCATCATTGGCGCCACCGGCAGCCGCGACGACGAGGTCGTCGATCGGGCCGTGCGTCCGAAGAGTTTGGCCGACTACGTCGGCCAACCGAACGTCAAGAATCAGATGGAGATTTTCATTCAGGCAGCCCGTCAGCGCGGTGAGGCGCTCGACCACGTGCTGATTTTCGGTCCTCCCGGTCTCGGCAAAACCACGCTCGCGAACATCATCGCCAACGAATTGAAGGTCAACCTGCGCCAGACCTCCGGCCCCGTTCTCGAGCGTCCCGGGGACCTCGCCGCCTTGCTGACCAATCTCGAGCCGCGCGACGTGTTGTTCGTCGACGAGATTCATCGACTCAGTCCGGTGGTCGAAGAGGTTTTATATCCTGCCATGGAAGACTCGCAGCTCGATCTCATGATCGGCGAGGGCCCTGGCGCGAGATCCATCAAGCTCGATCTGCCCGCATTCACGCTGGTGGGGGCGACGACGCGAGCGGGACTTCTGACTTCACCGCTGCGCGATCGGTTCGGTATCGTGCAGCGGCTCGAATTTTATTCGACGGAGGAATTGACGAAGATCGTGACTCGCAGTGCCGCGATCATGAAGCTGCATCTTCAGGCGGATGGGGCGGATCGAATCGCGGAGCGATCGCGCGGAACGCCTAGAATCGCCAACCGCCTGCTGCGCCGAGTCCGTGACTATGCCGAGGTCAAGGCCGGCGGACTCATCAGCGGCGACGTCGCTTTGGCCGCATTGGACATGCTGGAGGTCGACCCGCAAGGATTCGACATGCTCGATCGAAAGCTGCTGCTCACGGTCATCGAAAAATTCGAGGGCGGGCCCGTCGGAGTGGACAGTTTGGCCGCGGCCATGAGCGAAGAACGCGGCACCATCGAAGACGTCATAGAGCCGTTCCTGATCCAGCAGGGATTCTTGATGCGGACCGCGCGCGGCCGCGTCGCCACCCGCACCGCGTATGCCCATTTCGGATTGAAGGCACCCGTGGTGGAGCGCGATGTTAATCTGCCGCTTTTCAGGGATGGAGCCTGATCCCACACTGGAGTAAAGGAGCAATATGAACAAGATCCCCGATCCCGATTGGCGCAACGAGGGTGTCAAAGTCATCAAGAGCGATCGGCTCGACGCCAATACGGCACAGACCCCCGGCATGTTGCGCTCCGCCGCCGTCAACGCCGCCCGCGGTTCGCAGAAGCTGTGGGCGGGAACGGTCGTCATTCATCCGAACGCCAAGACCGGTGCGCATCATCATGGCGCGCTCGAGAGCGTGATCTATGTGGTTCGCGGGATTGCCCGCATGCGCTGGGGCGAGCGGCTCGAATTCGTCGCCGAAGCGGATGCCGGCGATTTCATTTTCATTCCGCCCTATGTCCCTCACCAGGAGATCAATCGCTCGAGCGCGGCGCCGCTCGAGTGCGTGCTCGTGCGCAGCGACAACGAGTCGGTGGTGGTGAATCTCAATATTGATGCGGCCGAACGCGTCGAGGAAGTCTATTGGGTCGATCCGATTCATCGCCAATCCCCGGGGCGTTGACGTACAGTCGTAAGATACGTATCTTAAGATCTATGTCGGAGATTCGCCCCGTTTTGTTCGCCAAAATGCGTCACGGCCGGCGCGGGGCCGGAGGCTTTTTCTCGCGGCGCGGCGGTTTGGGCGGCGGCGACCCAGACTTCTCGCGCGGTCGCAAGCTCTCCTTCGATGAGTTGCAACTGTTGCTCGTGGCTCTGTTGGCTGATGCGCCGCGGCATGGCTATGAACTCATCAAGCTGCTGGAGACACGTTCGAATGGGTTCTACATTCCGAGCCCTGGCATGATCTATCCGGCGCTGACCGACCTCGAGCAGGGCGGTTACGCCGCCGCGGTGGCCGCAGGAAATCGCCGGAGCTATTCGCTGACCCCCGCGGGCCGAGCCTACCTCGAGACGAATCGCGACCGAATCGACGTCATGTGGGCGAAGCTGGACCTGCTCGGCAAGAAGATGGGCTTGGTGCGCAAGGCACTGGCGGGTGAAGGAACGCATGCAGACGCCGCTACCACTATAGGACCCAGCCCGGAGGTGACGGCCGCGCGCCTGAAGCTCGAGCAGCAATTGGTTGCGCGCCGCGATGCATCGCCGCCGGAGCAACTGAGGATCGCGGCAGTGCTGGAGCGCGCTGCCGTCGAGATCGAAGCCAATGCGGACCAGGATTAGCGGGGGGCGTGGCCGCGCCATCAACCGCGTCGCGTTGAAGTTGCACCGCTGGGCCTTGGTGACCACCGCCATGACCGCGACGACATGCGCCGCAACGGCGTGCGCCACGACATCGCACTCGCTCATCGGCTTGCCGCGCGCCCCGGTTGCGGCGGCCGACGTGCGCGTGTTCCTGGCGCCGGTCTCGGATGCGTGCGAGAAGATCGCGTTTATCGAAGCCTCCAGCCGACTGTCCTTCGCCTGGACGGCGGAAGCGAAAGCCGAGGTGGTGATGCGCCGGCTCAAGGGTGAGGCGGCAAAGCTGGGTGCCAACGCGATCGTCTTGCAAGAGCTGACTGACGGCGCCAGCGGAGCGGTGGATGCGGGCGTGGCAACCGGTTTGGGCGAGCACGGATCGATCGGCGTCGGATTCAACGGCGCGGGGTTGCTGGCAAACCGGTTCGGCCGCGCCGTGGCAGTCGACTTCGAACCCGCTTGCGGCTCGCGAAACCCGCCCAAGGGCGCTTAAGTCTTGACGCCGCGTGCTTGTGAGCTGCTCGCATTGCTGGCATTATGCAAGCATGCCGATTCAGATCAACATTCGCGACGTGCCGGAGAAAGTCCGTGATGAGCTCGCTGCACGTGCCGCCTTGCAGGGAAAGTCGATGCAGGAGTTTCTGCGCGCCGAGCTCGAACGGTTGGCGTCGCGACCCACGATCGATGCCTGGCTGCAACAGGTGCGAAGGCGCAAGCGCGCCACTCAGTCTCGTGTTTCCGTGAAGCAGATACTCGAGAATCGGAACGCCGACCGGCGTTAGGGCTCGTAGTGGAATCGTTCCAAATGAACCTCCGCATTTACTGGGAGGATACCGATGCGGGCGGCGTCGTGTACTACGCCAATTACCTCAAATTCATGGAACGATGCAGGACCGAGTGGCTGCGAGCGCTCGGCGTCGACCAGTACCGGCTGCGCATGGAACGTGGGTTGCAGTTTGCGGTCGTGAACGTCAGCGTCGATTTTCTGCGACCGGCCGTGCTCAATGATGAAATTATCGTCACCGCCGAGCTCGAACGATTGAGTGGTGCGACAATTTCTTTCAAGCAAACGATCCTGCGAGGTGCGCTGCAGTTGATCGACGCGAGCACCCGCGTTGCCTGTCTCGATTCCGGCACGCTCAAACCGCGTGCCATTCCAAAAGATCTTTTCGTGGAGTGGCGTAATGGGCGATGAGTTGTCGATCTCGACATTGGTGCTCGATGCGAGTGTCGTCGTGCAGGCGGTCATCGTCATGCTGGTTGTGGCTTCCGTGACGTCGTGGGCCATCATTTTCAAGAAGAGCCGCGTCATCTCCCGTTCGCGCCGACAGGCGGTCAAATTCGAGAAGGCCTTTTGGTCGGGTGGCGATCTGTCGACTCTGTATCGCAGCATCGAGACCCGGGGTCGCGCCGGCACCGGTGAGCAGAGCATTTTCGAGTCGGGATTCGGCGAGTTCAGCCGTCTGCGTCAGCAGGGTGTTCAGGATGAGCCATTGTTGGACGGCGCGCGTCGCGCGATGCGCGTCGCACAGATGCGGGAGCTCGACCGTCTCGAACAGAATTTGGCGATGCTCGCCACCGTGGGTTCGACCAGTCCCTACGTGGGTCTGTTCGGGACCGTGTGGGGCATCATGAGTGCGTTCCATAACCTCGGCAATGTACAGCAGGCGACGTTGGCGGCGGTTGCGCCCGGCATCGCCGAGGCGCTCATCACGACCGCGATCGGGTTGTTTGCGGCCATTCCCGCCGTCGTGGCTTACAACCGGTTTTCCGATCAGGTGAGCCGGCTGGAATTGCGTTTCGAGACCTTCGTCGAGGAGTTCTCGACCATTTTGCAGCGGCACGGACATGGTCCCATCCGCTCCGCCCAACCTTGAGAACGATCCATGGCTAGCGCGCTGCGTCGACGCAAGAAGCTGATGGGCGAGATCAACGTGGTTCCCTATATCGACGTCATGCTCGTGTTGTTGGTCATTTTCATGATCACGGCGCCGCTGCTCAAAGAGGGTGTGAAAGTCGATCTGCCCGCCGCCGGTGCGAAACCCATCGACGCCGACTTTCTGGCGAAACATGAGCCGCTGATCGTGACCATCGATCCAGGTGGACGGCTGTACATCAATTTCGGACACGATCAGGATAAACCCGCATCGGAGGAGTCGGTCAGCGCGCGCACCGCTGCGCTACTGCGACGAGATCCGCAGACACCGATTCTGGTCAAAGCCGACGCCACCGTGCCTTACGGTACGGTCGTTCACGCGATGGTGTTGTTGCAGAAAGCCGGTGCCTCGAAGGTGGGGTTCCTCACGGATCCTAAGCCGATCGCACATGGCGGCGCCGGCGGAGCCGCCAGCGGCGCATCCTGAATGCCGGCATCCCTGCGTGAGCACTGTTGGCCCGTGGCGGCGTCCGTGTTGCTACACGGATTGCTGGTGCTCATCGTGGTTCTTGCCACGACGCTGAAGCTCCATCGCAATGCCCCCAGCGAGCTACCGCTGCCCATCGACGCGATGGCCGTCGATTCGCAGATCTTTCACGCGGCCCAGCGCGTGCAGGCAGATCGTGTTGCGCAGGAGGCGGCTCGGGTGCAAGCATCTGCGGACGCGGCGGCCGCTGCCACCGCTGCGGCGGCTGCGGCGACACAGGCGGCAACCGAGGCGGCGGCGACTGCCGCGGCCAAGGCCGCCGCGGACAGTCAAGCTGCCGCAGCCGCCGCACAGGCCGCTGCCCGCCAGCAGCTTGAAGCCGCGCAGCAGGCCGCTGCGCAGCAGGCGGCGCAGGTCCAGCGTCGCGCTAATGCCGATCAAGCGCGAGCGGCGGCGCTCGCCGATGCGCAACGCGCCGAAGCAGCTCAGAAAGCGCTCGAAGCCAAGCAAGCCGCCGAGGCCAAGCGAGCCGCCGAGGCCAAACAAGCTGCCGAGGCGAAGCAGGCCGCCGATGCCAAGGCTGCGGCCGACGCCAAACGAGCGGCCGACGAGAAAGCCAAGAAAGACCGCGAGGCGGAACTACGGCGCCAATTGGCGGATGAAGAGCACGTCAGTGCGGTCGAATCGGGACCGCTGCGCGATCGGTACATCAGCGCACTGCAGAATCGCATTCAGAATGCGTGGATCAAGCCGGCCTCGGCCAGTGCGGGAATCGATTGCATGGTCGCCGTGACCCAAGTGCCGGGTGGCGAGGTCACCAACGCTCGCGTCACCCAGTGCAATGGCGATGCAGCCGTGCGCCAATCCATCGAGAATGCAGTGTATCGTGCATCGCCCTTGCCGGATCCGCCGGATCCGGCCCTCTTTGAAAGAAACTTCGTCTTCGAGTTCAAACCCAAATGACAAACCCAATGAGGCACTCGATCACCGTCGCATGGTTGCTCGGCCTGATGCTGTTCTGTGCCCGCACCCGGGCGGAACTCGTCGTCGAAGTGACCAAAGGACAGGCCGATGCCATTCCCATCGCGATCGTGCCGTTCGGTGCGTCGGCGGATGCAACGGCGTCGTTCGATGTCGCTCAGGTCGTCAGCAATGACCTCGTGCGCAGCGGCAGTTTTCGAAGCATGGATCGCAAGGACATGATCGATCTGCCGCACACGGGTTCGTCGATCGG
>Ga0116226_10001539_pt1 | contig 20011 bp, 15 predicted proteins | sample S1TSphfallax_FD_89692 | JGI IMG/M metagenome (GOLD analysis project Ga0116226, IMG submission 89692) | Host-associated microbial communities from peat moss isolated from Minnesota, USA - S1T2_Fa - Sphagnum fallax MG | ecosystem: Host-associated > Plants > Peat moss > Unclassified | place: USA... | reverse complement strand
TACCCTTCCCCCCATTTTATAACCTTCATATGTTCACATATGGTTCCCAATAGTCATCATTATTTATGTCAATCTCAATTTTGATTTTATAATACAACATGGACATGGAAAGGCACATGGTACATTAACATGTGCCTTTCATGTTATTTTTTGAAAAGGTATTGAAATAATTCAATAATATTTAGCCACATCTAAACCTAGGCATTTCCTAGGTCACCACTTATAGCAACATTTTTGTAAAAATGCTACGTAGCCCACCTTGGTTAGTTGCCATTCAATGTTAATTAATGTTGGGGATCCTCATTGTTGACAAGATTATTTGATGAACTTGAAAAAAAATTGATGCTATTGTACCATTTCATACTTTTTTGAAATGGTATGGGTGCTTCCACATTAATAGGAGTCACATCTGCCCACTTAGGTGATTGCTTATCTTGGGAATATTTTTATAATGTTTTAATTGCAAGCTTAAAAATCATTAAGTTTTTCTTATGACCTAAAAATACGTTGCATAATATATTATTATATAAATATGTATTTAAAGAATCTACACAAAATATGTCGTGTTTAAAGACTATCCCCAACAATAAGAATATTTACAATCTTTCATGAATGCATTTGAATATTTTGTTGCTATTAGATTGATTTCAATTCATACCACATGTTTTCATAATAAACTGAAAGTATTGTCATCTAAACAAATTAGAAACTTGCAACATTATTACAAATTTTGACACAAAAAATGAAAAATTAAGCATTAATTACACAACCTATGGCTCATGGTAGTATGAATGCACCCATATTGAAATAATAATTATTTACATTACAACATTATGTATATATATAAATGGACCATTTGAAGCCAATTTGGATAAATTATATGATATTCTAAATGTATTTTTATAATCAAATTTTTAGTAGCCCATTAATATTCAAGTAAGTTTTAAATTATACCATTTTAAACAATTTGCCCCTACATTTTTTTTGCATTATTTGAACATGATAAGTAAGTAACTTTGCTCATTTGCTAATTACATATATTGCACATTAAGGGTTTGTACAAGTAATTTTTTTTTAAAAGTTCTATTTCTAACTATAGCCACCAACATGGCAATAATCTTGTCAACAAGTGTAGGGTGTGATGACAATGTGATCAAATGAGGCAACAATGACAAAGGACTCAAAGACTATAGTCCTTTTTTTGGTCATTTTCACTTTTTCATAGAAAGGAAATTTTGGATGAAACCTTTTATAATATCTTATTAAAAATACATATATTTGAATTTCAATATATTGCATTTTTTGTAGTAATTTTTGATAAATAACTAAGAATTTTTTTTAATGAACAAATTCTACGAAATTTTGCGTTTTGTTTTGAAAAATTATCCTAATTTTCAACTGTATGAAAATATGCTAAATATTTTATGATTTTTTTCTTATATCATGAAATAAAACTTCTTTTTTAGATGTCATGTACATTACACCCCATTTACATGTGGTAAAAGATTTTTTAAAAAAAATATTCATAGATTTTTAATTTCAAAATTTCAAATTCCACAAATTTCAAATTGAATTTTTTTGAGTGTGGGTAATCAATTAACATCATCTCAAAAAAAAATTCATCAAAATTCCATTATTAAAAAAAAAAGCTATGTAATTTCAAAATTGATTGTTTTGATGCAATTGTTATTCAAGTTCAAATGTCCTTTATTAAAACCAAAACCCAAAATAAACCTTTTTCAGTTTTTATTTTGAATTTTTCAACACTCATATTAATCATTTAGCATAATTTCCCATGATTACCATGACATTAAAATTGCACCACAAAAACATATCTAACAAAAATTATAGTTCTAAAAGAATTTTGGTGGTCATCCAACATGATTTTTGGCTCATTTGATTCTGATTGCACCTTGAAAGCAAAAAAAAGACACATTCAATCTACCTTGTTAAAATTAAATGAAAATAGGTGTAAATTAATAATAATAAAATCCATCACAAGATTGTGGAATATGAATGTTTTAGTTGAATGATGAAAGATAAGATGTTCCTTTATTAATGTGAATTAATTATTGAATTCCACATTACTTGTGAACTCCACATTTTCCCTTTGTTTCAACTAGTGTGAAATTTGTTTTGACAAAGAGAATACATAAATTTTTAAAATGTTTCCCTTGAATGTATGATGATTTTCATATCTTAAATTAATGCATATCTCTTTCATTAAGTTTTTAAATGTAGAAAAATGAATAGTATGGTTGAGTGGTACCAAACACCACTTTGATTGCAAGAATAATTTATCATTTTTTTCTACAATATTAGATTTATTAGATTATGTTCTTAGATTATGCACATAAAAAGAAAATTAATAGCACATCTTAATCAAAATTTGAGCATGTTCTAATAGTTTTAACAATTTTTATATTAAATCTCCCAAGAATGTCACAAATTTTAGGAATGAACATAGGAACAATGTGAGAATTCTTTAACAACCTTGTATAATTATGTTCCTTGTTAGAGGAGATTTTTATGACATATGCCTAGGGACAATATCCAATAAAAATATTAAAATGTGTATACTAATTTTTTGGATTATGATTGAACATGAGCAAAAATATTCATCCAAGACTTGCATGAATAATAGATGACAATTGTTTTTTGTGGTTCAACTTTGATTGGTACATGTAAGGCTTATGAAATAGTGTATGTTTGTAGTGGCTATTGATTTTACAAATGAAGCCAAGTTGGTAATATGATGTCCATCAAGAATTAATATGGTGTTTTTTGCTTTGAAAGTTTTTTTGGTGTTTTATGCAAGTTTCTTTTTGCACATAATAAATTTGTGTTGTTTTTCATTTTATGTTTTGGGCTTAAATTCCTACTTGTTGCAATTGAGTCACGTTTTGAATCACCAAAAACAATTTGAACACTTATAACTTACATTATATCCCAACAACAAAATATCTTGAAATCTATTCACATTTGAACCAATTCCACATTAAAATCACATCTAATGAAGCTAACCAAATTTATCCTTAATTAATTGAAAGCTAAATAGACATCTAAACTAAAACATTTGACACATCCAATCATTCATGCCCCCAAAAATGTAATTGAACACATATTAATTAATTAATTTGAAAAGTATTTTTATCCATCTTCTAGATTCAATGTTTTTTAGTTTTTTGAAACTAAATGTTTATGAATTTAATAAAAGGGATGGATTGTATTTGACACATATTCACCCAAAGTGATGTTACTTTATTCTAGATCACTAGATGAATGAAACTAGATTTAAGTGATGACAAATTGTTTTATGTCTACCTTAATCTGTGTTTTAATAACCCCACCTATTAGCCATTAGATGGGTGAATCAAAGGCCAACAATGAACCTTACACCTTTTAAGTTAACCTAGAACATTACTTTATTTTTTTATAGATTTGAAAGTTATTAAATGGGGTTTTTTAAAGGTTTGGGTTTATATTATCACAAAAACCCCAATATGCCCTCTAATTCATTTAGGTCATTTTTTAAAAACAGTTTTTTTAAGTTATGAAACCCATTGAGTTTTTATTTATTTTTTGGTTCTTCATTCCATGCCAAGGACATTACTATAAAATATATTTTTGTCACAAATGACATGAAATCATTTCTATTTACTAGAACTCCTAGTAGTTAGAGGCTATTGCATAGACATAACAATGAAAACAAATTATCAAGGAAAAAAGTTGTTGTACCTGAATTGAATTTCACGCATTGAACATTCAGAATAAAATAATTTGAAAGAGAACTTCTTCAAGATTTAAGGTGGCAAAAACAAACAATGTGTGTCAAAACCTTTTTTAAAAGGAGTTAGGGTAGACTGGGCAATGATCGAACATTTAAACGTTCAGAAGAAGCTGGATCCAAGGGGAGGGCTATGTTGTTTTTGGTGTCCAAACAAAACTTGATCCCCTCCTCTTGGTGCATCTGACACACTAACAATCATCAAAAACAGATTAGAAATGAGAAAGTTACCGCCCTCAAAACAAAAGGGGTCAAGAACTCAAAAAGACAAACCATTGAACACTACAAAAGCTGGTTCCTGAACACTCAAAAAAATCCTTGTACGTTGCTCTATTGCTATTAAAGTTCCAATATGATTTGTAGAACTTCAAGTGGTGCTTCTATAGCACTTTAAATTATTAAAATGAATAAGAAGTAAAAAAGTTATGAGGTTTAAAAGTAAGAGAGGTCCAAAGAGAAGAAACAAAGAAAAAAACACGGTTTGTAAGTTGGAAAGCTTTTTTGTTTCTTGTTATATTTTCATTAATCTTTTCCTTTGCAATTCAAAGATGATTTCTAGAGCTTAAGGTAGCGCTCCCATAACATTTAAAATCACTCAAAATGAAGCCCATACCATAAGATATAAATACTTGTTCAGTCATAGGCAGGCGATTGGTGACGGGCGGATTTACACTATAGATTCCAAGCGCCATTTATTGTGATTTTTTTACTGTGGGTAATAGTGGTCACTAGACAAGCCACTGGAAACCTGTAGTCCTAGACGCACGTCAACATTAGCAAATGTAAATTCGCTCCCTGACATTGGGAGTCCCCCAATTAGACTGCATTTTGCTTGGTGTGAAACATTGTCACTAAAGTTTTCTTACAAGTTCTCTAATTTCTTTTTATGGTTGAAGCAGGTTTTTCTTTTCAATTTTGTGATGTAGCTCAAGTGGCAATCATTCATAAGACGATTTAGCCAGATTTAGTGATTAAAAAATAAGAAAGTCGAAATAAAATCTAGCATCCTTCTATATTTTTGGCTACCTGCTGCAACTTAGGATAGAACCTGCCCTCTTTCTTTGAAACAATTTGTTTGGTGAAATCTGGTGACTAGAGAACTCAAAAGATACTAAATATTCACCAATTTGAAAAACTAATCAACGTTTGGCAAAATTTCGCCCCCCCCCAAAAAACCTGGCTTGATGTTGCAAAAATGCAACTATGGAAGAATTTGCAAATTGGTATGAAATTGGCAATAATTGGACATATATCTTGGTAATTTGAAGTGTGCTTGGTGGGTATGTTTGGAATGGCCATCCAGTTTTCACAAGGATATTATCTATTTGATAAAAGAAACAAATTAAGTGATGGTTTAGTATATGAATTTGAATAATACTAGTCATCATGATTGTTGATGATAGTGGAGTCTCCATACAGCATAAGCTGTTTTAAAGTTCACGACTTAATAGTGACTATTATTTGAAACTATAATGTCAATTTCATTGAGCTACTAGTTTTAATTTTCAAATTTTTATGTCAAAAATTGGAAAAAGAAAAGAGGAGTAAATCTTGTCAATTTTACACCAAAATACAAACAAGATTCCAAAACTTCCCACAAAAAGAAAATTACCAAGTAGAGAATATTTGCACCCAAAAACAAAAATACACACATGCACACATTCAAACTATGTATTGTGCATAGATCATTTGTCTGCAAGATCTCTTATCAATGAAGGCCAAGAATCATTGAAACCCCTTTTGTAACTAACAAACTAATTGTCTTCCCTAACTTCATTACCTGATCAAATTAAGTTGAGATCAGCATTCACTCAAAATTTGTGGTGCATTTTATGCATATTTCAAGGACTTAATAAGTCTGTGCATGTTTCACTAGTGTCTTTTTTCTCAATTTTGTGATGTAGCTGAAATGGCAATCATCCATAAGATGATTTAGCCAGATTTGGCCACATATGAAAGTAGAAAAAAACCAGAGTCCTTATATATAAGAGGCTACCTACCAGAACTTATCATAAAATCCAGGTGATTTGGATTATTTTTCCTTCAAAATCTGGTGAATTTTGACAATTTTTCATGAAAGATCCTTTGGATAGGTCGAAATCACATTTCCCAGGTCAAAATTTCTCAAGATTTCGCCAAAACAAGAAACACTGTGTCTCACTGTTCACATGCACAATTTCAGACTTTGCTATAAACAGGAGATGTAACTGGAAGTTGAATGCTTTATAAAAGCTGGTGAATATAATGGGAAGTTATACATACTATTTCATACTTGTAAGTGATGACCAACATCAGATTTTCACATAACTTTGCAATACATTAAGACTCTTTTGCAAAAGAATATATGCAAGTGAACAAGGATTTTGCTTCCTTTATTAGGAGAAACTATGGGTGATAAAGTGTGATTCATATTAATTAGATCATGGGTGCGCTCACAACTTTTTCTTTTTCTTTTTGAAAGCAGCCATATTGATTGGCCCACCAGCATTTTTTTGAAACATTGGGCATGCCCCCAATAGAAGCACCTCTTTGGACCCCCAGTTGCAAAATAGAAACAAATGTGCACCCTTGAATTTCATCTTTTGTAGTTTATATATATGAGAGTTGAACTTTGCAAATGTGCACCCTTGAATTTTAGCTTTGTAGTTTATATACATGGGAGTTGAACTTTGGGCAAACCACATGGGATAAAACCCACATGCTAGGGGGAACATCTTGGGGAATGCATTTGGGAACTTGGGAACATATTGGGAACATGATGGGAACACACTGGAGATTTTTTCCAATGAATTTGTGGCAGAAAATGTCAATTTTTTTGGAATAGTGCAAAATTTTGCACCAAACTAACATGGCTGGGAATGCCCTGGAATGTTAGGCAATTCATAATGCTGGTCTAATTAACAGTTCCAGGCTAGTTCTCTGACCAGTTATTGACCCAAAACTTGCAACTAGCCTTTTTACTCTGATCCGATCTAGAGTCAAGCTCAACCATTCCTGTGTTACAGAAAGTCTCTCTTCTCTAAGAAAGCAATTACCACTTTTTGGAAAGGCCAAAGGGAAGGTCTAGTATTTTGCAATAGCTTGTAAGTACATTTAACCAAGTGTAAAAAATTATTGATGCGTTATCGTGTATGTTCAGAACTCTGTGAAGGAGGTTGATAAAATTATTAGGTCTCAGACTTATACATAATGAAGGTGGAATCGGACTTGCTTGCAAATCAGACTAGGCTCAAAATGTTATCTGAAAAGATAAAAGATAAAAGCTGGAGATTTAAAAAAATTAACGAAGACCTTTTGGAACCACACTAAAAGTTCCATAAAATCTTTATGAAAAAAGTAGTCAAGCCCAAGGTTCCTTTCAAATTCAAAAACTAGATAGTACTGGAATGCAAGTAAGGCTCAAGTAATTAAGACCACTGTGGTGCAGCTCAAAATCTAGTTCTCAATTTCATGCCCAAGATCAGGGTTGTCAAAATTGATATGATGGGTTCATTTTATGTTGGACATCATGTCAACATTCCTCTTTACGCATTCATCATGTCCATTAATGGACATTGGAAAATCCTTATTCACACTCGGGCTACCTCTGTTAAGATTAGTGATCGAAAAGAAATTTTGATCATCAATCTTGCAACAATCAAAAAATTTCAGTAGTTGCATATGCTTGATGATCGAAAATTTTCAATTGCCATCTTTTCGATATGTCACTGTGGCCTTGCCATTTATATTAAAAAAGATCTTGAGGTAAAAGAAGAATTATCAAATTTTCAATATTTCATCATGCAAAAATATAATCTTTAAAAAATCCTTTAAAACGAACCAAACTCCAAGATATCACAACTTTATCACTAATACCAAGTTTCAACACAAACCAAAATATCATCTTTCAAAAGTCCTCATATAAAAATAGACCTACTACATGGGGTCAAAATCCATCAATAAGCTACTATATTCTATAATGAATTGAAACACAATATCCTTGCCTTGGTAGGCAATGCCAAAAAAATATGAAAACCAAAACAAAAGTCTACAAATTGAATGTTTTGTAAAGTTTGCATTAAGAAATGTTGCTTTAAATGAATTTTTATTGAATCTTTTTTATTATTTGATGTCTATCAATTATATGAAAGCATTTATCGAAGCAAATTATTAATGATAAATCCAATCATTCATAATTCAAACATATAAGAAATAGATGGGCAATATTTGTGTAAAATTGTAAATGATCATTGCATCTTATGTTTATAAGAAACCCATCATCATTATAGAGCATAAATTTGGACAAAAATTTCAAATGTGTAAAGAGGATGGATTCATAAACCTCAAATTTGATTACACATGACAACATGATTCATTTACAAAATTGGGTTTTATAAAATTTGGAAGTCCAAAACATGTCATTTTTAAAAATCATGCAAATTACACCATATTCCATATTTAGTAACTACAAACTATCTATGGCTGCCTTCAATAACATTTTTTAGGTGTAGTTCAATTGTATGGAGGCTCCAGCAAATGTGCGCATGTTGTGTTGAACAATTTTTCATGCTTTTGAATTTGGGTCATACATGTCATGGATCAATTTCCCAAATGGCATGTTGGTTGAATTGTTCACAAAATATTCTACATCCCAATCATCACCCCATATGACATTTGCCAACTTGCCCATTGAATATGCTTTAGACCTCAAAGTTCTGACATGTTGCTTGGCCATTCGTTGAGGGGAATTTGTAATTCCCAATTCACTATAAACAAAAAAAGATTCTAGGGCAACCCACCAATGCACAATTTTTTGCATTGGTGGCATCTTGCTCCTTTGTAAACCCATACAACGATGTCATCACCTCTTGTAAGCACATGACTTCATCCCAATCACACATGCCTATGTACACAACATCTAGTTTATTTGTTGAAAATTCAAACATAATGTTGTCCTTGGACAAGTTGTGCAAAATTCCACAATGATGTATTGCATTCATGACACTATTAGAATTCTTGGTTTTTCCAATGGTCCAAGTTGATTAATTGGTCTTTCTTGACTAATGAACATGTACATTTTGACTAAAGGCTAGGGGTTTGAATGACATGTGTATCTTTTGACTAGCCAACTTGGTTGAAATGACCTATTTGACTATTTGTTAACTTGGACATCTAGTCAAATTGGACAAAAACTTGACCACTTTGGTCAAAATGGCCAATGACATTTAGTCAATTGGAACATTTAGTCAAGTTGGACATACACAAATAACACCTCTAGTCAAAATGGCCAATGGGGTTTTAGTCAAGATGGCCAATGTTATTATAATCAAATGGGGCATCCTACTTACCTATCTACCATATTCTACAACCTTTGTACCTATCTACTTACCTACCTACTACAACTTATTCACCTACCCACCCACCCACCTACCTATCGGCTTATCGACTAGCCCACCTATTAATTATTACTTACCTATTTACCTAACTACCAACCCACCTACCTCCCTACCTACTTACTTACTTACCTACCCACCCACCCACCTACCTCCTACAACATACCTACCTACGTACTTTAGTTTCGTAATGATGTGTCGAAATAAACATGTGAAATAAAAAACTTGACAAAAGTTGAACACCTTTTGATGGTGTGCTCCATTGGTTAAAGATTTGATTTATCATTGGGGAGGTCAAAGGTTCAATTCCTAATATTTTTAATCAATGTATATGTCTAGGGGGTTAAAGTAGGTAGCTAGGCTAGGCTAAGTAACTTAAGTAGGTTATACTAAGTTAGGTTAAAGTAAGTAAACTCGGTGTTAAGGGGGTAGGATGAATATATGATTTTGGATGAACAAGGCATTTAGGATAGGAACTAATTGACAAACTTTGTTAGTTTGAATTTTGAATTTTTATTAGTTTTGAATCATGGTGATGTGAATTGAGACAGTTCAAAAGGAGAGAGCTTTGGAAAATAGAAGTGAATTCTTGGACACACAATTTTGGAAATAAGAATGAAAGGAGCTATAGGTACTTGCAATAGAAAACCACATACTCTATTTTAATATACCACAAATTTTAATTTTTTTTTGGGATTTTTTTCAAGAAAACATGGGATTTCGCTCTAAATGGTATGAAATAACATTGCCACAAAACTTACATTGTACCTTCCTTGGCTTGTCTTTTGGCATCAAATACCATGGACTCCACACAGTCTGATTTCTTTCCATTGATAAAACATTATACACAAAAACAATAGGTTTGATTAATATGATTAAAATATTCAACAAATAATTTCAGATTCCACCTTTAGGGCTATGATTGAAATTCTACACTGATTGCAAATGCAATATGATAATCTAAAATTCAAACACCCATAAAGGTTTCAACCCTCGTTCCCAAGATATTTGGCAATGGTTGGTGTTAAACAACATAAGACCCACACACCTCAAAGGAGAAGGTGAATATTAACATTTAGGGTTTACATTTTATTACTAAGCATACCAAATTTTATCGCCAAATTAATGGTAAAGATTAATCCATCATCAATTGGATAACCCAAATCTAGAAACCTGTGGCAATTGAAAAAATTCAATTGTCACACAATTGACGACATAATGCTTTTGATCACTTCAAGCTTGGTGATTGAATTTTTTTCAGTCGCCTCAAGTTTGGCAACCAATTTTTTTTGGAATTTTGGCTATAAACCAAAATATTCATACACAATTATGTATGAATGTGAAAACTCACCATTATCACATGAATTATCTTAAATCAGAGACTAATAAAAAAATTTCACTTAATTTTTTTTCAAGTAAATATTATTTGCTAAAAGTAACCCCACCAAAACTTACAGTCTTTTTTCCTTTTTCTAGTACCCTAATTGTGAATGGACCTTGTAACAAAATTCCATTATAGCTTCACACAAGATTCACATTTACATTTCAATGTTTTTAATCCATTATAAGGTTGTCATGGTGTCCGTGCATCCATCATGACATGATGGACACATCTAGATGCATATGCACCTCTATGTCACGTTAGTATAAAGTTAGCCTAAGTCAACTTAAGGCCAACCTAAGTCAAAGGGACTCTTGGGCTGCCCAAGGTAAGTTTATGGGTGACTAAACAAGGCCTATTTTGGTCACCATAAAACTTGCGGTGATAATTTTCTTTCGATTACGGTAATTTTGACAACTAAATTTTTCAATTGTCACAAGCTTGGTGATGAAAAATTTTCAGTCGTCACAGGCTTGACAAATGCACAAATATCATGACAACCCTATAATGGACTAGAAACATTGAAATGTAAATGTGAATCTTATGTGACATGACAATGGAATTATGTTATAAGGTCCATTCATGATTAAGGTACTAGAAAAAAGGAAAAGGACCCCAAGACTTTTGTGAGGCTACTTTTAGCAAATAATATTTATTTGAGACAAATTAAGTGAGAAAATTTGATTAGTCTTTGATTTAAGATAATTCATGTGACAGTAGTGAGTTTTCACAACCAAACAGGTTTTTTGGCAAAATTATTTCTTGCACATGTGACTTGCATTTAAAGTTAGACATTTTGAACCCAATGAACATAATGTTTTTGTAATGGGTTAAAAAATGAGTCTTTTGCCTTGTAGCCCTTTCCTTCAAAATTTCAAGACTTTAACATTTTTGTATGATTTGGTTTTTCATTAAGTTCATTCAATGGACATTTATTTTCATAGAAGGAGGCATGTTTTTGTTGCACAAAAAGTTTGAAATCAATTGTATGATTTTATACAATTTCTTTCTTGATTAAAAAAAAAAAACAATTGTAGTTTAAAAACTTGATATAATTAGTTTACAAAATTAAAAATGACATTTACATAATATTATCCAAATTATTTAAAAATATTTATATATTAATTTAACAAGACACCATTTTATCTATTGGCATACAATAATCCACAACAACTATAATAATGTAAGATAAACAAAAATCCAAAGTTGTTATTTATAGTCCTTAAAAAATTAGACACTCTTTTTTGTGTACCCCAATTATGAATGGACCTTACATTTACTAAAAAATGTGTATTTTTTGAAAAACCTTGTAAAAACACTTTGGTATTTGATTACCTTCCATTCATCCCCTTGCTTACAAATCTTGTCTTAAGTGATACAAATTGTCATGCTCTCCTCAAAATGTGATGGTAAAATGACAGTTGGTTTGACAAAATAATTGATCATCAACTTTCAAACACTTCCAAACTTTGGCAAGGGGCAATGTTTAAAGAATATCAAGCATTTTGGGATCATGGGTCACTTTGGGAACTTCCTATTAAGCGCCTTAACAATACACATTGTAGATCTAGGTTTTAAATATTTTTGCAAAGATGTTGAGTGCTAACCCAAGGATGGAACTCAATTGATGAGAAATACAAACTCATGTACCCAAGTTGTTCAACCATGATAAACTATGCACCACAATTTGAAAGGGTATCCTTGTAATAAAATTTTCGACACTAATATCCTTTTCATCTTGTTTCCAACGAGTCAACGTACCTAGATGTGTAAGGATTTTATGTTATGAACAAAGGTTACCATGGGTGTAATTAAAAATATATAATCTTATTTAAAATTGTTACCATTTTGTTTTTGCAACGAGATCCTTGAAATATTGCCCTAACTACCCATTGGGATGGGTTTTAGAAAAACAACCACATATAGAGAGATAAATGGGCAATTGAAGTTAAAGTTTTAAATGGGGACAAAGAAAGCACACTATCTTTTTCACACTATGTTTTCTAATCTAATTATTCTTTCCAATTCGTCAAAAAAACTTGTTAAGGTTTTTGAAGAGCACATGATGAGTGTGTTTCTAGAATCAATTGTGCAAGAGCTAAAGTTAGCATTTTTGGAAAGGTTCATTTAAAGTGACTTACCCCTATATTTTAGACTTGATGTTTTCATTCTTGCCTTTGGTTGACATTACACAACCTTTGAGATTATGAGCAATGTTATTATTTTGGATTGAGCATCACCCAACCCAATGTTCAATAAGTAGTTTCAAAACAATGCTAATGTGATCACATGTAAATATGGGTTTATCACCACACATACTTGATAGCATGGTTATTAATGTTGGCCTTATAACATCATGTTAGTCAGGTCTATTTAAACGCTGACGTAACTTTATGTCACATTAGTTTAGGGTCAATGTAGGGTCAACTTAGGTCAAAGCAATAATTTTTATATAGGGGTAAAAAGTTTACCCCAATGGGAATTGAAAATTACGGTCACAAAAAAATAAAATCCAAACTGTTAAATCCTACAACTTGAATCTAATATCACCATCTCAAGGGCTAGGATTTTCAGTTGATGGGTCCACACATTGGTTGCAATTTGGCGATCTAAATTCGGTCGCCAATGTGAAAAATAAGACAAAAAAATTTAGATTGTTAAAAAAAAGACTAGATTTTTGTCATTATTTCAATGGCCATGATTTTTCAGTTGACTTGTTTAAACCTTAGTCACAATCTAATGACCAAAATTCAATCGCTAGCATAGCCCAAAAAAGACCATTAAACATCAACTAAATTTCGATTGCCATCTCAATGGCCATGATTTTTTAGTTGACTTGTATAAACCTCAATCGTAGTCTAGTGACTTAAATTTGGTTGTTAGTGCAAAAAAATAAATTTGGGCCATTAAAAAATGGCAACCAAATTTCAGTCACAATTTCAATGGCCATGATTTGTTGGTTGACCTATTTGAATTTCAATTGCACTTCAATGACCTAAATTTGACCCCACTTGTAGTTTATAGACCTAATTCTAACCCTCGGTTGCAATCTAATGACCTAAATTTGGTTGCCAATGAAAAAAAAATTGGATCGTTAAAAAATGGCAACCAAATTTCAATCACTATTTCAATGACCATGATTTTTTAATCAACCTATTTACACCATGGGGTCATCATGCAAGAACTTAAATTTGGTTGTTAATTTCGAAAAAAAAAAATTAAAAAAAATTTGGACCATTAACAAATGGCGACCAGATTTTGGTCACCATCTTAATGCCCATGATTTTTTGGTTGACCCATCAAGACCCCAATTGTAATTCCGTGACCTAAATTCGGTCGCTAATGTGAAATAAATTTCAATTATTTATAAATAATAAATAATAAATAATATATAGAAAAAAAATTGAAAAAAATTAGACCATTAAAAAAAGATAACCTAATTTCAATGTTATGTCAATGGCCAAGATTTTCAATTGCCACTAGTCCATTCCCTGGTCAGTATCTAATGACCAAAATTTGGTTGCAAAATTATTTATTGATGAAATATAAATTTTTATAATTAATTGTTAATTATTAATAATCAAAACTACTTGCACAATAAAAAACTATAATTTTATTTTTATTGTGGGAACATCTAATCAACATCAATTTTGATCCGACAAATTGATGCATCATGACTACTGTTAATGTGACAACCAACACAAAAAATGGCATGTCATGTTGGTTTTAACAACCATGCTTAACAGTACATCCTAACATTAGATATTAACCTAAACATCTAACACCATTGGGTCAATGCATGTTTCGGTGGACCAATTTGGGTGTCACACCAACCAATTCTACCTTGTGGTTGCCATTACAATGTTCATGTTGCTTTATAGGTTTTTAAATTAATTAAAATGAACTTGGTTTAAATATCTTAACTTCAATATTTACATGATGCACAAAATCATTTTATGTATTTTTAAAAATTGTAAAGGCCATGGACTTTTGAATTCAAAATTTATGGACTGCACCTTTGACTACCATTTCTATGTGGACTATGTTATAGTCCATCAACTAATGGGGTGTGTGTTAAGCACTTGGAATTAGTAAGATATCATATTATAAAAAAAACATAAGAACAAAATAAATAATGAGTTGAATTTTAAAATTATATTTATGGACTTTTGAATGGGTTAATCAAGACCATTTTTTCATAAGTCCATATCATATTGAAAGAAGAAATATTTTATGATTTTTTTGCTTAAAAGGTCAAAACAAGATAAAGTATACCCAAAAAAATAGACATTTCCATTTTAACCATGTGCCTCTCATATAACTACCATAAAGTGACATCAAATTAGGTGAAAGTATGTGTCAAGTAACATTAGTTGGTTTTATTAAGTTTATAAGAATCTAATTCTAAGAAAATTTAAAGTAAATGAATTTTAAAAGTAGATAAAAAGTACATTTGAATTCGATTGAAAAATATGTGTTCAAACCTACTTTTTGGTTAGGAAAATTAATGAAATTGATATGTAATAAGTTAAGAAATGAAGATCAACATATGTTTTAGCAAGTCATCAAAAAAAAATCTATTTCGTTTTTGTAAAAACCTACTTGACACCAACTTGAAACCAAAAGCCCACAATGAAAAGTAGACATTAAAAGCTATTTTTAAAAAAAAAACCTATTTAAAACTTATTTTTACAGTTTGAAATATGAAAATCAATGCACATTAGAGTAAACATATATCATATTTAGTCATTGAAATGAAAACATTCAATATTTCACAATTTGAAAATGAGTTTTGTTGGTATTTAAAATCTACTTCTAGTTTTGACAAGGTAATCAAGTTGTTCACTTTATTTTGTTTACACCTTAGATGTTTAAAGAAATAGAAACTCTAAATGTATCATTAATGACATGGAAAAAATCAATGTAAACCAATGTAAACCAATTGTAATTTCTAAAATTTGACCACTATTTTGAGTAAATAGGGACTTGATTCTATGACAAATTGGTCCACCCAACCATGCATCAACTCCACTGCAAATCACTTCAAATATTTTCCTACAAGTTCCAAATTTTCATGTGATCGTATGGCTCAAAATTATAGGTGCATCATTACAATCTCCAAGTTACTTAAAGATTGTAATGATGCAACTATAATTTTGAATGAATTGGATCCTGAATATAAAGAAGAGCTTGAAGATCCTGAATATATAAAGAAAAAATCTCAATAATTTGTTCAAAGATATTTTTAATCTTTAAAATAAATTACTGTTTTTTTTAATATTTGAGCATTCTGCTTGGTTTCTGCTTCATGTACCCAGTTTCTGGGAGGAAAAAAATGAAACGTTCTCCCTTTTTCCATAAGCCTAGTCCATGGGCTACAGGTCATTTGAAGTCAGGAAAGCATGGCAGTTAGAATTGCAGACAAAACATTCTCAACTCAACAATGTTGGTCTGAATTCTGAACATTTCCCTTGATCTGATGAGTTTGAAAATAGGATAAACTCCTGTTCATTCGAAATTCGACATGTAAAATGGCCTTGCATCCATAAATTAAATTACATGATTAATCATAAGGTTACTTGCCCTAGGGTGGGGGAATTCCCAAATTAAGGGACCTAGGACGAGGCTGTAGCCAAGTCTGGCCTCACAGTTTGGGAAAGTCCCCCTGGTTCCCCACTCATGGTCCCATTGTAAAGCACAAGCCAAACATTATCAGACTTAAACATATGCAGATTAGGAGGAGTAGGAAGGGAGGGTTCTTACACCTAGACTCCTTAACAGTGAGACGGATCTTACAACCTATAAGTAGGCATAATTTTCCTCCCATTCTTGAGGATTAGGTATAAGATCCCTCCTTTTTTTAGACGGGATATTCATGACGTAGGGGGGAGTCACGGCTCCACTTTGCTTCAAACAAACCTGTCAAGCTTGCAGTAAGTCAAGAGCACGAGCCCGTAATCTCTCAAAGAGTCTCTCCCCATCTTTCCTGCCCATGACGCGGAGATCTTCAAATCCACAAGTGACCAGAGCTCGTCACTTTGCAGTAGCAGTCCCCTAATTAAGTTCAATTGCGCTCGCTGGACACCCTGATCTCTTGCAACGCGTCCCCGACGCTTACTGTAGGGCCATATCATAGTACATATATATTGACATTTACATGACGTACAGTGATTGTTTGAAACTTTACGCTTAAAAGACTTCTCTAGCATATTCTGCATGCTGGAGCCTTGGATTCTCTTGTTTACCCTCTATTCAAGTAAAGCAGCGGCGTGACTGAAATGTCAGCAAATCCCCTCAAAAACAGGGGGCTTGCTTTCACTAAGCAATCTTGGGGAGCTCTTAAATCTTTGCTGTGGTTCTTTTCAGACAAAAGCCTCAGTAGCACTGGCTCCATTGAGTGATGTACAAAAATTCTACATCCTGGAGATGCAATAGAGCTAATGAACTATGTACTGAAATTTAAATTTTGCACTCAAAGTGAAATCAACAGAATTATATCAACAGTCCTGAAACCCATCTGACTTGTTTGAAATTGGTCTCCTGTCCTAATTTCATACAGTGCTCTAGTGTGGGTTGAGTTCTCATCAGTTCGACATGAGAATGTAAACCACAATAAATGTTCGTAGGATTCCTTGTGGGATCATTAGAATTTCCCCTAGGCAAACATGAAATGGTCTGTTTGACAATGGGCAAATACAATGATCCCTCTGTTTCACAATGGAAGAATTAGAATAAAACATTCAAATGTATATCGGTCTCACGATCGTATTCCCTTGGAGAGCTTTCACTATGTTTTGTTAATTCAACTTTAATTCGTGAGAGGTTTCCACTCTTTTACCTACAGGGAATGCCAAAAAAGTTTGTTGTGAGTTCTCATCAGTTCTAAATGAGAATGAAAAATGTATGAAAAATTATGCACTCGACAATGCAAGTTTCCTAGAACTTCAAGTTGATCTCATGACAATCTGCTGAGAACGTCATATATAATACACGCAGGCGTGCATGTCAGCCCTGGTCTGGAAGTCAGGAGTACGAACCCTGATCTCACGGAAAAGGGTGGCCCAGATTTTACTACCGTGCACTAATACTAAGATCTTTGATATGAACCTAATCACGAGTATATCACATCAGGTTCCAGTGTACTTTTACACAAGAACAAAAGTCCTTAAAATTCAATAGTTTTGCATGTTGCAGCAGCTGGCATGTGCACAGAAACTGGGTTACAGCTGGATATAAACAGCCCATCGCCTTTTATATGACGTGCATGTGCTTGCAGTAGTTTGAATTATTGAGATCAGCCCCCGAGCTCCTGGCGACAGTTTGGCTTGTTTTCGGCATGAGAAGCACTAGCACTACTTTTCATCTATATTCCACAACATTTCCAGGTTGCTTACACAGCTCCTAGAACCCATCCATAGGAAGAGAAGTATAACCTGCTGTATGTTGGGCGAACATCACGCGATTCACGCGCGCTGTGGAAAGGACTGTGAAGAAGCTTTTCCAAGTCCATGAAAGTTGTAGGAAACTCACAGCTGCTCCCCGAAAAAATGCCCTTGTATTTTTGTGATTTCTCATGAGTGACGCTCCCAAGGGCTGAAAAGAAGGACGGGCGCCGCGGTCATGTATATATTATTGTGTCCAACAAGTGTACAACTGCACTTCAATTCCTCGGTCTGATCTCTCAGTGCATAGACTTTCATCAGTCTCAACGTACAGTCTATTGCACTGATTCTAGCTGCCAGCAGTTCTCTAGCCAGCGGCTGCGACTTCATCTTCACCTCCTTCGCTCTGAAGCAGCTGCATTTCGTTGCGACGATGAAGAATTCTAATTTGCAGTCCGGGGGCCGGCTAGTGCTGCTGCTCATGGTCGCTGTGGCTATGAGTTGGCTTGCATTGGGTTTAGTAGACGGTGAATTCCCTAGACCTAAAATCCAAGCCTTTAAACTCTATTCCGAATTCAGGAGTACAAGAGATCATATCTTTCAGCTATTTGGGGTGTAGTTTCATTTCAGGATCAAAAACCCAAACTCAAAATGTTCTGGTTCTGTATCTATTGCACGATCTCACGTCTAATTGTACTGGTGTGTTGCAGCCGCACAGATCAACATCACAAATCAATGCCCAGAAGTAATCTCCGCATGTCAATCAAACCAGAGCGGTACTGTGACTTGCTACGCGTTAGCTGCCGGCACCGGAAGTCAGCTGATCGACGTGGGGACAACCTGGTTGGGTGGTTTGATTTGGGGCTATCCAGGATCCAGTGCAAGTCCAATAGATGGAAACAACGCGAAGCCTCAGGCAGATCTCGCTGAGATCACCATCAACGGTTTCAGCAACACAGATTCCTACGATCTCAGCAACGTGGTATGGCATATATAAATTGCCTTTCTTCAGCCCGTCTGTGAAGATTTTTTAAATATTTTTTCCAGCTGTCTTCATGTATAAGCTGGAAATGATTTCATACTTCTAATTCTTCTACAAATAACTGATCAGATGTTTACTCAGAGTATCATCAGATCACCTTGACCAGGGTCTATCGTGTTCTATTTGTGTGGTTGTGCAGAATGCTTACAATCTGGGATTGCTGATCAACCCAACAACGATTGCGCCCCCGGGAAATAGATCAGGACTGGAGTGCGGAACTCCTAGCTGCACAATCAACAACATTACCAGCTTCTGCACACCTCCCAACTCTCTCACATCCACACCTGGCGACGGTTGTTTCAACGTGAACGGCACGGGAACCACTCCCACTAGTGGAACTGAAGCATTCGATACTGCCTGTCCCGAAGCGATCTCCTACTCCAACGACACCACCGGTAAGGTTTATGCGTGTCCTACCGGCAGCAACTATGAAGTAGTTTTCTGCCCAGAGAACACGATATTGCAAATGAATAAGAAGAATATTGCCGCCGAGATGAGGCCAGTATATCCCATTAAACCCAATGCAATGAATGCATGATGACCAGCTAGCTTCTAAAGTCCTGTGATACAAACACAGTTTGCATCAACATTTCTAATTAGTGCATCTAGTTAATTAGATGTCAAACAAGACTATATAAAACACGATTATGTGATATAATTAAACACTTGATTATATCTTGAACACTACTAAATATCATGATACTGTGTACACCTTTCTTTTGTGGATGTTAATATATTATGAGTAATTATGGTTTGTCGTGTGACCTTTTAATCTGCCTCTTTCTAGTCCCATTACCAAGCAGCCTTTTTCTTATTGGCGAAATTTCGCCCAGAAGAGAATTTCAGATTCCAAGAATGAAGAAATTTTGGAGGTTTTCAATCGCCAAAAGTGAGGGAGAACATAATAAAATTTTCCAATTTTCGACATATGGTTTTCAGTGTGTAGCCAAAAATATAGAAGAGTGATTAAAGTTTTCTACTTCGTATATGGCTTATAGCCAGATTTGACTAAATCTTCTAAAAGATCCACCTTTATTACAACTTCCT
>Ga0116226_10001538_pt1 | contig 20016 bp, 6 predicted proteins | sample S1TSphfallax_FD_89692 | JGI IMG/M metagenome (GOLD analysis project Ga0116226, IMG submission 89692) | Host-associated microbial communities from peat moss isolated from Minnesota, USA - S1T2_Fa - Sphagnum fallax MG | ecosystem: Host-associated > Plants > Peat moss > Unclassified | place: USA... | reverse complement strand
TGATATGTGGAGCTACGCTGTAACAACTCTTCATGTTTGCCGCTGTCAACCAGGCGACCTTGCTGCATCACCAGAATCGCATCGGCATTGACCAGGGTTGAAAGTCGGTGCGAAATCATCACTACGGTTCTCCCCACTGCGATGCGCGAAAGGTTGCGGATGAAGATGGCCTCGCTTTCAGGGTCGAGTGCGCTCGCAGCTTCATCCAGAATCAGGATACGCGGTTGAGCCAGCAGGCAGCGCGCAATCGACAGACGTTGTTTTTGTCCACCGCTCAGGTTGGCTGCGTTTTCTTCCAGCACCGTGTCGTAACCTTGCGCCAGTCGTTCGATGAATTCATCAGCGCCGGCAGCTTCTGCTGCAGCGACAATTTCTTCAAACGCGGCATCCGGTTTGGTAACGGAAATGTTTTCCCGTACCGTACCGCGGAACAGGAAATTCTCCTGCAATACTACGCCGATTTGTTTGCGCAAGTGCGACAGGTCAATCTCGCGCGCGTCGGTGCCATCGAAGCGGATCAAGCCTTCCTGCACGGGATATAAACCTTGTATTAGCTTGGTCAGCGTGGTTTTGCCGGAACCACTACGACCGACGATACCGATCACAGTGCCTTCCTTGATCGTGAACCGTGCACGATCCAATGCCGTTGCCGTAGCTCCCGGATAGCGGAAGGTCACATCTTCGAACGCAATCTCGCCGCGTAGTGGCGGACGCAAGCCGCCAGCACCGAGGCGACCTTCAGGCGCGCGGTTCATCACCTCAGCCAGCATGCGTACTGATAATGCTGTTTCCTGATATTCATTGATCAGCGAAACGATTTGAATCAAGGGACTGATTACGCGACCGGATAGCATCTGGAATGCAATCAAGGCGCCAACAGATAGGGATTGCGTAAATACATCCTGTGCGCCAATCACGATAATGGTGACTGGCAACAGCTTGCCTAGAAAGTCCGTTATTGTATTGCCGGTGATCGAGATTTTCCCGACGCGGAAATGCAGCGTGACAGCTTGCGCGGATAGCTCATCCCAATGACGACGCTGAGCAGGTTCAATTGCGAGTGCTTTCACTGTGCGCATGCCGTGTATGGTTTCCACCAGCATCGCTTGTCGCTTGCCTTCAGCGCTATATAGCGCATTCAGGCGTTGCTGGAAGGTCGGTACCAAACCCGCGACGACGCCACCCATCAACGCCGCGAAGACCATCGTGATGCAACCCAGCTTGGCGGAATAAGAGAACAGGATAGGGATGAAAATCAGCAATGCCGTTGCATCAAGCGCGGTAAAAAACAGTCGCCCGGTCAGGAACTGGCGGATGCGATCCAGTTGCTGCATGTGTCGCACGATGACACCTGCAGTCGTCGTTTCAAAGTAATCAATCGGCAATGACAGCAGATGGCTAAATGTGCGGCGGGTCAAGCGCATATCGATCTTGTTGGTGGCAGCCAGCGCCAGATATTGACGCAGGAAACCGAACACCGAATCGAACACCAATGCAATCACGACTCCGATTGCCAGCACCCATAACGTCGATGCGCTTTGATGCACCAGGACCTTATCAATGACCAGTTGAAAGAAGATAGGGGAGGCCAATGCCAGCACATGCAGTGTCAAGGCGGCAATCGCGATATCGCGAAAGGCAACACGCTGCTTCAATATTTCCGGGATGAACCAGCGCAAACCGAAAGGCTGATTTGGATCAGTGAGTGCATGCTGACGTTTGAGAAAGACGACATCGCCATCCCAACGTGGCGAAAATTCTTCGCGTGAGACCAGCTCTACGCCGCCAGCGACCGACATCGGATCGAGGATGGCAATACGTCCGCCGTGCTCAGTACGTGCGCCTACTATGATGACACTATTACCGTTTCTCAAGCGTGCGAGGATAGGGAAAACGCCACCTTGTGCAAACAGCGCGTCCCACGATAGCTTGTCGAATTTCGCTTTCAGTCCGATTTCGGCAGCAATGCGCAACAGCATGGCTGGTGATGGTTCTTCATCCGCCAATGCGTTGTCGTGAATGATGCGTTCAGGGTTGACCTGTATGCCGTGATGCTGCGCGATCGCTGTCAGGCACTGAATTGCGGAGTGAGGGTAGTTACCGGCCATTGTTCAGTATTCGCAAGAAGGTCGCGTGAAAACGTTTGGTGTTGTCATTGTGCTGCTACCTTCAATTGTTGGTGCTGAGCGCCAATCAGCTGCTCGGCCATTGCACTAAATTCGTTGACGAATTTTTGCGTGTTCATCGCAGCACTATTGGTTTTCGCAAGGCGTAACTTATCTTTGCAATGCTGTTGCAATGCATGGTCGCTGGCAAAGGCGACAGCTTTGTCTTCATATTCGTTGATAGTTTGGGCGATCAATTCTGGCAAGCCGACAGAGCAGAGCAGGCTACCCGCCATGCGTGAGACGTAGCTGCGACCAGGCAATGTGATAATCGGCAAACCTGCCCACAAGGCATCATTAGCGGTGGTACCCGCGTTGTAAGGGAAAGTGTCAAGGAAAAGATCGGCAGTGCCGAAGCGTGCCAGATAATCTTCCGGCGACACGCGTCCGGCAAAATACAAACGTTCTGGATCAACGCCATGTGCTTGTGCAGCAGATAGCATATTGGCCTCTGCCCATTCGTTATCACGCAGTAACCACAAGATGCTATCGGGAACCCGACGCATGATGCGCATCCATGACTCGAACATTTCCGGTGTGATCTTGTAATTGTTGTTGAATGCGCAGTAGGTGAATTTCCCTGATGGCAGACCATATCTCTCAGGATCATCGATCACAGTTGGCGAGCGTGCATTGTCGCTGACCTGAAAACTATCTGGCAGATACACAGGTTCTTCGGTGAAATGCTGTGCCAATTCCGGCGGGAAAATGAATTTGTCCGAGATGACGTAATCGACGTAGGGAATAGCCGATGCACCTGGATAGCCAAGATAGGCGATCTGATGCGGCGCTGGGCCTTGGGCAACGATATTGGGGCGCGCCCCTGCCGTCAAACCTTGCAGATCAACGACTATATCGATTTCCTGTGCCTTGATCATCTGTGCTGCGACATCATCGGAGATTTCTGAAATGTCGGTGAAGTGATCAAAGGCTTTGACGACGCGCTGACGGAAGGGCGTATCGTCGTTGCGGCTCCAGCCGTAGGCATAGACATCAAAGCGTGTTCTGTCGAGTAGCTCGAACAAGCGGACAGTCAATAGCGATACCGCATGCAAACAGAAATCGCCAGAGACAAATGCAATCTTGATGCGTGCATGCGAATATTGATGTCCTTTTGCGACGAGGCGAGGCACGGCGCGCACGTTCTTGGCGACGAAAGAATTTGCCGTTTGCAATAGACGTACCGGGTCATCAGTTAGGCCCAATATCGCCAACGGTGATGCGGCATTCCACATCATCTCCTTGGTCACATTGGGGAGTGTGCGCATGATCGGCCACTTGCATTGTTTTTGCCGGATATGCAGCCAATGATAGAGTGCATCGACCTGATTAGGATCGATTGCCAGACTGCGACGCAGCATTTCTTCCGCATCAGCATAATGCTGGAATTTGTCGTGCAGTCGCCCCAGGCTGTTCAGAAACAACTTGTGTGTTGCATTTTGTTCAGGGGATTGCAGGCTAGGTTGATCAAGTGACGCTTTCCATTGGTCAATCGCAGCCTGGAAGCGGCCTTGCTTTTCCAACTGAACGCCAAGGTTGTAATTCGCTTGAGGGAAATCGTTTTTCAATGCCACAGCTTGGCGATATGCTGCCTCTGCTTCTGATTGGCTACCGGTATCTGCCAGCAACACGCCCAGATTGAAGTAGGCTGCGTATTCCATGCCCGGTTCTGGTTTGCGCAGCCAGCCGCGATATAGAGCGATCGCGCCTTGCTGGTTTTGCAACGCGATCTGGGTTTCTGCAGCTGATATCAATTGAAATAAACTGAGCTTGCCATTGTTCGCCAGCTCAAGCACTTGCTCGTACGGAACGGTTCCGGCCTCTGAAGTCATATTCAATGAAATCTCATTGGTAAGTAATTCGACGAGTAGGCTGCCTCTTTCCAGTACAGTCTACAATTCCCATGTTGCATATGCAATAAACGCGTCTTGGACGAGCAAACAGACGCTCTTACTTGAGCTTTATACACAACAATAGGAAAAAGGGATGCGAGGAATAGACAGGCTTTTGCTTGCTTTTCGTCATTACTTCTTTGGCAAAGCGAGGAAAGTGCTGGCCCCAGTCATGTTTGCCTTCTGATGCATGAATTCCTCAAGTCCCGGAGTGGACGAGTGGACGATCACGGGTTTGCCGAACGCATCGTATTGATTGAGTGCGATAGCCATATTGCTGACATGCGACGTCATCGCCAAGGCGCCGGTATTTGACGGCACGGTCATCGTTGATTGGTCGAATGTTGTTGTAATTGTGTCGGATTCAGCAACTTGGACGGAATACCCGACCATTGCATTGACCATGGCGCCGACACGTGCATGTAATGCAGAAGTCGTAGAAGCGGTGTTACTTGCCGGCTGCTGCGGTGTGCTTTCTTCAAGCGGCGCAGTACGGCGGAGCTGATCGAAGTGCAGGGCTATAAATTGCGCCTGTGTTAATGCATGGAGTTGTGCTGCTGTCAGTCCATTCACCGTTTGATTTGTCGTCAGCGCGCTCAGTTCTGTAGTCGTCATTGCGGAAATTTGCGCTGTTGTCATTGCGCGGATTTCTGCGGTGGTCAATGCGACGACTTCGTCGGTTGTCAGATTTTGCACGTCGAAAGTGGTGAGAGCTACGATGTCTGCCGTGCGGAACGCGGCAATATCGGCTGATGACAGTGCAATAAACTGTGCCGTATTCAAGCCCTGGTTGACCTGTAGTGTCGTCAACGCTTGTATCTGTGCAGTAGTGAGCGCTGCAACCTGATCGGTAGTCAGGCCAAAGGCGATTTGTGCAGTGGTCAATGCTGCGATATCAGCGCTACGTATTGCCGCGATTTGTGCTGTGGTCAGTACTGTAATCTGATCGGTGGTTAAACCATGTGCAACCTGCGCCGTCGTCAGCGCAGCAATTTGCGCGGTTGACAAAATCTGCACTTGATCCGTTGTCATGCCCGCATTGATCTGGGCCGTCGTCAACGCTGCAATCTGTGATGTCTTCAGTGCGACGACTTGCGCTGTCGTCAACGATGCGACCTGAGCCGTGGTTAGTGCCGTAATCTGCGACGTTTTCAATGCGGCGACTTGTGCCGTTCCGAAATTGACCAATTGCGCTGTCGTCAGACCCAGGTTGATTTGGGCCGTCGTCAATGCCGCAACCTGTGCGGTGGTCATGGCGGCTACTTGGTCGGTGGACAGGCCAAGATTGATTTGCATCGTGTTCAAAGCGGCGATGTCTGCCGTGCGCAGCGCTGCAATCTCGCTCGTGGTCAACGTTGCCAATTGAGCTGTGGTCAAGCCCTGATTGATTTGCAACGTGGTCAGTGCGGCGATCTGCGAGGTCGTCATTGCTGCAAGCTGGTCGGTACTGAGCCCTTGATTGATTTGAGCTGTACTCAACGCTGCAATGTCGCCACTACGTAGTGCAACGATCTGTGCCGTAGTAAATGCTGCAACTTGATCCGTACTCAAGCCACGGTTGACTTGCAATGTCGTCAGTGCTGCGACCTGTGCCGTCGTCAGTGTGACAATTTGAGACGTGCTTAGTCCCAGGCTAATTTGAGCTGTGGTAAGGGCGTCAATCTGCTTGGTCGTCAGCGAGATAATCTGATCAGTGTTTAATCCCAGACTGATTTGCGCAGTCGTCAATGCAGCAATTTGATTTGTTCGTAGTGCCGAAATTTGATCTGTCGTCAGTGCCGCGACTTGATCAGTTGTCAGCCCAAAGTTGATCTGTGCCGTGGTCAATGCTGAAATTTGCGCTGTCGTCATCGACGCCAATTGATCAGTAGTCAAGCCCGTGCTCAACTGTGCCGTATTGAGCGCAGCGATAGCTGATGTGCGCAGGGCAGCGATTTGCGCAGTGCTTAATACGGCAATCTCTGCAGGTGTCAATCCTTGTGCAACCTGTGCCGTCGTCAATGCGTTGACCTGTGCTGTCGTCAGCGCGATGATCTGGTCTGTATTCATGCCCAGACTGATCTGTGCAGTACTGAGTGCAGCGATATCCGCTGTATGTAACGCTGCAATTTGTGCAGTGCTTAGCGCCGCAATTTGATCTGTTGTCAGCCCTTTGTTGACCTGTGCTGTGGTTAATGCTGCGATTTGTGCGGTTGTGAACGCTGCGATTTGTGCACTGTTAATGCCTAGGCTCAGTTGCGCCGTCGTCAATGCAGCAATCTGTGCCGTGCTCATCGCGGCGATTTGATCTGTTGACAGCCCCTGACTGATTTCTCCGATACTGAGTGCGGCAATTTGCGATGTACGTAGCGCAGCAACCTGTGTCGTCGTAAGCACCACAAGTTGATCTGACGTGAGCCCGTGGCTGATTTGCGCGGTCGTCAATGCCGTGATTTGCGCCGTTGTCAGATTGGCTACCTGATCCGTGGTAAGCAGGCCGACTTGCGCCGTTGTTAGTGCTGCGATATCCGATGTCCGCAACGAGGCAATCTGTGCAGTGCTTAGGGCAGCCAACTGTGCGGGTGTTACACCATGGCTGATTTGCAGCGTCGTCAATGCACCGATTTGCGCGGTTGTCATTGACGCCAGCTGATCTGCTGTGAATCCCTGGGCAATTTGCGCAGTGGTGAGCGCGCCTATATCGCCGGTGGATAGTGCTGCGATCTGGCTTGTCGTCAGATTTGCTACTTGATCCACCGTTAATCCACGCGCAACCTGTGCGGTCGAAAGTGCTGCAATCTGTGCGGTACTCAGGCCCTGTACATCGGCAGCATTCAATCCACGATTGATTTGCAATGTCGTCAATGCTGCAATTTGTGCCGTGGTCATCGACGCCAATTGCGCAGGCGACAGTCCAGAGAGTTCAGCGGTAGTAAGCGCAGCAACTTCAGCAGTATGCAATGCGTTCAGTTGTGCCGTCGTAAACTGCGATACCTGATCGGCATTGAGGCCCAGACTGACCTGCTTGGTTGTCAGTACACTGATCTGCGCTGTGCTGAGGGTCGCAATCTGGTCGTTGTTCAGCGCGCCGATTTCTGCTGTCGTCAGTGCCTGCGCCTGTGCCGTCGTCATCGCCGCGATCTCGGCCGTGGTGACGTATTGATTGATCTCGGCGGTCGATAGCGACGCCAGTTGCGACGTGGACATCGACGCAAACTGTGTCGTCGTCAGTCCCAAGCCAAGCTGATTGGTAATCAACGGCAATATGCCCGGCGTACGCAAGGCGGCTAACTGGGCAGTTGTCATTGCCCCCAATTGCGCGGGCGTCAAACCTTGCAGTATTTGAGCGGAGGTGAGGGCACTGATATCCGTCGTGCTCATCTCCGTGATTTGGTCTGTTGTGATGCCAAAGCGGATTTGCGTTGTCGTCAATGCCGCAATCTGTGATGTTTTCAGTGCCATGATCTGCGCTGACGTCAGGCTTGCAACCTGATCCGTGGTCAAGCCACGACTGATCTGCGCCGTCGTTAAATCGGTGATTTGGGCAGGCGTCAGTGCCTGTATCTGCGCATTGCTCAGGCCTTGACCGATTTGCACGGTCGTCAGCGCCGCAATTTGCGCACTGGTGAGCTGCATCAACTGATCGAGCGATAGTCCTTGATTGATTTGTGTGGCACTCAACGCTACGATCTGCGAAGTTTTCAGTGCCTGTATTTGTGCTGCATTGAGCGAGGTGATCTGTGCAGTGGTCAAGCCACGGCTTATTTGTGCTGTCGTCAATGCGCGAATCTGTACCGTGGTCATAGCAGCTAACTGTGTAGCGCTCAGTCCTTGATTCAATTGGGTCGATGTGAGCGCGGCAATCTGCGCGGTCGTCATGGATGCCAATTGGCCAGGAGTCAGACCCGCATTGATTTGTGCCGTTGTCAACGCCGTGATATCTGCAGTCCGCATGGCATCGATTTGCGCTGTGCTCAATTCGGCAATCTGATCAGCGTTCAGTCCCAAGCTAACCTGTGCAGTCGTCAGCGCGGCGATTTGTATCGTGGTGAGTGCTGCAAGTTGATCTGAACTCAGTCCACTGATTTCGCCCGTGCTGAGGGCAACGATATCGGCAGTGCGCAATGCTGCAAGCTGATTGGTCGTGAACCCGGCTATTTGGTCGCTGGTAAAACCATGTCCGATTTGTGCCGTGGTCAGTGCAGCAATCTGTGTGGTCGTCAATGCGCCTAGTTGGGCTGAAGTCAGGCCGCTGCTTAGTTGATTCGTTGTGAGTGCGGCGATCTGTGCTGTTGTCAGCGAAACGATCTGATCAAGCGTCAAGGATGCCAGTTGCGCAGAATTCAGTGCAGCAATTTCACCCGTACGGAATGCGGTGATCTGTGTCGTGGATAGTCCGGCAATCTGATCTAACGTGAGGCCCTGATTAACCTGGGCCGTATTGAGTGCACCGATTTGTGCAAGCGAGAAAGCTTGAATCTGTGAAACTTGCAATGCCGCGATTTGTGGCGGCGTCAGCTCGCCAATTTCCGCCGTGGTAAACGCTGCAAGCTGCGTCGTCGTCAGCGCGGCAATCTGATCGGCAGTTAAGCCTTTACTGATTTGTGCTGAATTGAGGGCCTGAATTTGTGCTGTGGTTAAGGCTTCGATCTGATCTGTCGTCAAAGCCGCTACTTCCGCAGTGGTCAGGTATTTATTGATCTCTGTCGTGGTTAGCGCAACGATCTGCGCCGTGGTCAACTGGGGAATTTGATCTGTAGTCAGACCCAGACCAATCTGATTGGTCGTAATGTTGACCAAAGGTGCAGTATGCAATGCTGCAAGTTGCTCGGGCGAGAGCGCTGCGGTTTGTGCTGTTGTCAAACCGTGTTCAACCTGGGCTATTGTCATCGCCCCCAAGTCTGCAATCGTCATTGCAGCGACTTGATCGGGGCTTAAGCCTTGGCTGATTTGTGCGGTCGTCAGTGCCGCAATTTCCCTTGTGGTAAAGCCCTGATTGATTTGGTAGGTGGTGAACGCTGCAAGTTGAGCAGTCGTCAATGCAATGATGTCAGACGTGGCAAGAGATGCGATTTGCGCAGTAGTCAACTGCGCAATTTGAGTGGGGGTGATACCTATGACGATAGAACTCATTTCGCAGCTCCGCTAACGCAATCTTGCAATCCTAATCAAGACCGTCGTGAGCTTTCTCCCTACGTTAATTACATCGCCAACGCGTTTTCCAAGACATTACATCGGTTGGATGTTTCTAGCAGTCTAGCGAATGTCTTGCTGTGGTGCAACTGTGTTTTGTATTGGAACTGCCACTCACATACTCTGCGCACAAACAAAAAACGTCAAGACTCATAGAGCCTTGACGTGTCCAAGTGACAAGGAGTGTACTATTTCGGCGACGCCAGATACCCGTTGGACGTATTGTGTACGTTCAGCGCAAGCTTGTCGCCCGCCGCCGCACTCTCTCCAGGTCGCGTTATTGCATTACCGAAGGCATCGAAGCGTTTGAGTGCATCGGCAAAGTTGCTGGTCGCAACCGCCAACGTACCTGCTGTCAAAGCGTCATTGCTTGATACATTCGGCAAGCTCGTCGTACTCGAAGTAGTCGATTGCGTGTCGAAGCTTGCCATTGCCTGCACCATGTTGACGACCTTGTCACGCAACGTCGCAGCTGGGACAGCATGCGTATTACGTTGGTCAGCCGTCTTGGTCAGATCCACAACCGTGAGAGCTTCCGCACTGCGTCGTTGTTCCTCAAACGTCAGAGCAACGAACTGTGTGGTTGTCATCGCGTGAATCTGTGCCGACGTCAAACCATGCAGCGTTTGATTCGTCGTCAATGCAGCACATTGAGCAGTGGTCAAGGCAGTGATGCTTACCGTCGAGATCGCTGCAATTTCCGCTGTCGTCAACGCTTGGATTTGTGCTGTCGTCAAGGACGCCAACTGATCCGTCGTCAAACCGAGGTTGATTTGCGCAGTCGTCATCGCTGCGATTTCCGCAGTATGCAAGGCAACCAGATCGGATGTCGTGATCGCAGCTACTTGTGACGTGGTCAATGCCTTCACTTGACCCGTCGTCATTGCTGCGACTTGTACTGTCGTCATCGCTGCGATTTGATCCGTCGTCAAACCGAGCGAGACTTGAGCCGTTGTCAACGCAGCAACCTGCGACGAAGTCAATGCAACGATTTGATCTGTCGCCAAGCCGAAGTTGATTTGCGATGTGGTCAATGCTGCGATATCCGCAGTACGCATCGCTTGAACCTGTGCTGTCGTCAAGGCTGCAACATCGGCTGTCGTCAAGCCTGCACCTACCTGTGCTGTTGTCAACGCTGTGATGTCAGCGGTCGTCAACGATACGATCTGGTCGGTCGTGAAGCCCAGCTTGATCTGATTGGTTGTCAATGCAGCGACTTGTGCCGTCGTAAATGCCACGATATCAGCAGTACTCAGGCCCATGTTGACTTGCGACGTCGTCAATGCAGCGATCTGCGAAGTCTTGAACGCTTGCACTTGCGACGTCGTCAGAGCAGAGACTTGATCGGTTGTCAGGCCAAGACCGATCTGCGCAGTTGTCAACGATTGGATCTGAGCGGTTGTCATTGCTACCAATTCATCAGTCGTCAACGCTTGGTTGATCTGTGCGGTGCTCAAGGCTGCAACTTGCGAAGTCTTCAGTGCGACTACTTCGGAAGTTGTCAGAGCTGCGAAGTCAGCGGTTGTAAAGCCCAGGTTCAATTGAGCCGTAGTCAGTGCGCCAACATCAGCTGTGGTCAACGCCACAACCTGATCAGTAGTGAAGCCATTCTTGATCTGGCTGGTTGTGAACGCAGCGACTTGTGCTGTAGTCAATGCAGTGATGTCGGCGGTGCTGATTGCCAGATTGATCTGCGCGCTGTTCAAGGCTGCAATTTGCGAAGTCTTCAACGCTTGTATTTGCGAAGTCGTCATTGCTGACACCTGGTCAGTGGTCAAGCCCAGGGCTATCTGTGCAGTGGTCAAAGACTGGATTTGCCCAGAGGTCATCGCAACCAATTCAGCGGTGGTCAAGGCTTGATTGATCTGTGCGGTGCTCAGTGCTGCAACCTGTGCCGTCTTCAAGGCGACCACTTCAGATGTGGTCAATGCAGCGAAGTCGGCGGTCGTGAAGCCTTGATTCAACTGAGCAGTAGTCAATGCGCCGACATCATTGGTGGTCAGTGCGACGACCTGGTCAGTAGTGAAGCCTTGGTTGATCTGCTTGGTGGTGAATGCAGCAACCTGTGCTGTGGACAGGGCAACGATGTCAGCAGTGCTCAAACCTTGATTGACTTGCGCTGTATTCATGGCAGAAATCTGCGATGTCTTCAGAGCCTGAACTTGTGAGGTCGTCATCGCTGCCACCTGATCCGTGGTCAGGCCGAGGCCGATCTGCGCAGTAGTCAATGCTTGAATCTGAGCCGTTGTCATGGCAACCAACTCGTCTGTCGTCAGTGCCTGATTGATCTGAGCTGTGCTCAATGCAGCGACCTGTGCTGTCTTCAACGCAACGACTTCGGAAGTAGTCAGTGCAGCGAAGTCGGCGGTCGTGAAGCCTTGGTTCAATTGGGCAGTAGTCAATGCTCCGACATCATTGGTGGTCAGTGCAACGACTTGATCAGTTGTGAAGCCTTGGTTGATCTGCTTTGTCGTGAATGCAGCAACCTGCGCGGTGGACAATACGACGATATCGGATGTGCTCAGCGACTGATTGACCTGTGCGGTGGTCAATGCAGAGATCTGCGAGGTCTTCAGCGCTTGCACTTGTGAAGTCGTCATCGCTGCCACTTGATCAGTGGTCAGACCAAGGCTGATCTGGGCAGTGGTCAATGCCTGAATCTGCGCCGAGGTCATCGCAACCAATTCCCCGGTCGTCAACGCCTGGTTGATCTGTGCAGTACTCAATGCGGCGACTTGTGCTTTCTTCAACGCAACCACTTCAGAAGTGGTCAACGCTGCAAAATCGGCTGTAGTGAAGCCTTGGTTCAACTGGGCAGTGGTCAATGCGCCGACGTCGGCAGTAGACATTGCCACCACTTGATCAGTCGTGAAGCCCAAGCTGATCTGCTTGGTGGTGAAGGCCGCTACTTGTGCGGTCGACAAGGCAGCAACCTGCGAAGTGGTCAACGCTTGAACCTCACCAGTACCCAATACGGCGATTTGCGAGGTCTTCAGCGCTTGCACTTGCGACGTGGTCATGTTGACGACTTGATCTGTAGTCAAGCCCAAGCTGACTTGTGAGGTCGTCAATGCTGCAATTTGCGATGTGGACAGGCTGACAACCTGATCCGTCGTCATACCTTGCAGTTGCGCACTCGTCAATGCTGCAACTTGAGCGGTCTTCAGTGCCTGAACTTGCGAAGTCGTCAGTGCGACTACATCTGCCGTCGTGAAGCCTTGGGCAATTTGCGCTGTGGTCAATGCACCGATGTCATTGGTGTTCAGGGCAACAACTTGGTCAGTTGTGAAGCCCAGATTGATTTGCTTGGTTGTGAGTGCAGCAACCTGCGCAGTTGTCATCGCAACGATGTCAGCCGTGCTGATTGCTTGATTCACTTGAGCTGTGTTCAAGGCAGCGATCTGCGATGTCTTCAGTGCTTGCACTTGCGATGTCGTCATCGCTGCCACTTGGTCGGTGGTCAAACCTTGGGCGATCTGCGCGGTGGTCAATGCTTGAATCTGCGCAGAAGTCATTGCAACCAATTCATCGGTTGTCAGTGCTTGGTTGATTTGTGCGGTACTCAATGCTGCAACTTGTGCTGTCTTCAACGCAACAACTTCAGAAGTGGTCAGAGCCGCGAAGTCTGCAGTGGTGAAGCCTTGATTCAACTGTGCTGTGGTCAATGCTCCGACATCATTGGTGGTCAATGCAACGACCTGGTCGGTCGTGAAGCCTTGGTTGATTTGCTTTGTCGTGAAGGCTGCTACTTGTGCCGTGGACAATGCGACGATGTCAGCAGTGCTCAATGATTGATTGACTTGTGCCGTGTTCAAGGCTGCGATTTGCGAAGTCTTCAATGCTTGTACTTGTGAAGTCGTCATCGATGCTACTTGATCGGTGGTAAGGCCAAGGCCGATCTGTGCGGTGGTCAATGCTTGAATCTGTGCAGAGGTCATTGCGACCAGCTCAGCAGTCGTCAACGCTTGATTGATCTGTGCAGTACTTAGAGCGGCAACTTGTGCAGTCTTCAATGCGACCACTTCCGAAGTGGTCAGTGCTGCGAAGTCGGCGGTTGTGAAACCTTGGTTCAATTGCGCTGTGGTCAATGCACCGACATCGTTCGTAGTCAATGCAACGACTTGGTCAGTCGTGAAGCCCAGGTTGATCTGCTTGGTGGTAAAGGAGGAGACCTGAGCAGTTGACAATGCTGCGACTTGTGAAGTGGTCAATGACTGAACTTGGGCGGTAGCCAACGCTGCGATTTGCGATGTCTTCAATGCCTGTACTTGCGAAGTCGTCATGTTGACAACTTGATCTGTCGTCAAACCTAGATTGACTTGCGCAGTCGTCAATGCAGCAACTTGCGAAGTCGTCATATTGGCGACTTGATCCGTCGTCATATTCGCGATCTGTGCCGTTGTCAGTACAGCGACTTGCGCGGTTTTGAGTGCAACAACTTCTGCAGTCGTCAATGCTGTTACATCTGCGGTAGTAAAGCCTTGGGCGATTTGCGCTGTGGTCAGAGCACCGACATCATTGGTTGTCAACGCAACGACCTGGTCAGTCGTGAAGCCTTGGTTAATCTGTTTGGTCGTGAACGAGGAAATTTGTGCCGTCGTCATCGCGACGATATCCGCCGTGCTCACTGCCTGATTGATCTGCGATGTGTTTAAGGCAGCGATCTGCGATGTCTTCAATGCTTGCACTTGCGATGTTGTCATCGCAGCGACCTGGTCAGTAGTCAAACCTTGACCAATCTGACCTGTAGTCAATGCTTGAATTTGTGCAGAGGTCATTGCGACCAATTCAGCGGTGGTCAACGCTTGATTGATCTGTGCTGTACTCAGCGCTGCAACTTGCGATGTCTTCAATGCAACCACTTCAGACGTGGTTAATGCGGCAAAGTCGGCAGTGGTGAAACCTTGGTTCAGTTGCGCAGTGGTCAGTGCGCCAACGTCGTTAGTGGTCAACGCAACGACTTGGTCGGTCGTGAAGCCCTGATTGATTTGCTTGGTCGTAAATGCTGCAACCTGTGCTGTCGTCAGTGCAACAACGTCGCTGGTGCTTAGTGCCTGACTGATTTGGTTGGTGTTGAGTGCAGCGATTTGCGAAGTCTTCAGTGCTTGCACTTGTGTTGTCGTCAATGCGGCAACTTGATCTGTGCTCAAGCCCAGGCCGATTTGCGCTGTAGTCAGCGATGCAATCTCAGCGGTGGTAAAGGCGACCAACTGATCAGTAGTAATACCTTGATTGAGCTGTTGCGTCGTCAATGCAGAAACATCCAGCGTACTGAAGTACGAATGGATCTGCATGGTGGTAAACGCTACAAGCTGATCGGTTGAGAAGGCGATGATGTCCGAAGTTTGCAGAGCAGCGATTTGTGACGAGGTCATCGCTTGGATTTCTGCAGTGTTTAGTCCGGTTACATAACTCATTTTGCCACCTCAGTGTTGTGTTCTTTAGTGTGATCCACATTATGCGAATCACGCGGGGATAACTTTTAATTCTTTGTTAGCTTGAATAGCTATTTCAGGCAGACTTAATCGTTCGCAACCTATATACCAGCAGGGGAAATTTACAGAATATGATTTTTACAGCATTAGGCAATCACATTCCCGACGGTGTGCTGTCGGTGGCATTGCGTTTTTCATCGATGATGTGACTTGCACAACTGTTCGCGAAAGGCGCAACTTCCCCATCCACCCGACACTTCGTCTCTTATTCCTTTACGGCAAATGCTTTTGGAAATTTAGGGCAACATGAAAAAAAATCCGATGTTTTTCACAGCGTATTTCTTGTCTTGGCAAGTGGTTATGAAGTCTTTGCATGTCGATAAGACGCTAACCAAGCAGCATAATTGTATTTCCATGTGGAAACATAATCCATAGTATTTGCCCCTAATAATCAAAATATCTCAATCAAGAATAGATGCAGAGGATTCGTTATAAATGAAGCGGATTTTGTGATCATTGAGAAAACATTTCTAGTAAAGCTAAATGTTTTCTATGGAAGAAATGCCAATAATGACGGAGTGAAATCGATTTCAATAGAGAATTTCATATCAACATGATCCGACATAACTAATGAAATTTGTTACTGATCTAAGATTTGAATTTCGACACTCAATGCATGAGTGATCTGACAAGAAGTGTCGTTTTGTCCAGAGCTGTGAGTGCCATTTGAATAATTGCCTGCGCATCGCGACCTTCATTCGCTGTAGCTTGAACAATCATGCGCATGCCAACACAAACGCGCAATGCACTGACAGGAACGCCATCGCGATGACCGCAAGCGACAGGCTGGCCTAACTGACAACGCAAACTTGCAAGATGACTTTCATCATCATCGCCACCAAACTCTTTGCGTGTCGAAAGATCAGCTTGCAGAAGCTGATAAACACGCAAGCTTTGATCTCGATCCAATGCGCTGCGACCCTTGGCGTCATTGGGTTGGAAAATCAGGAAAGGATGGATGCTGGGAATATGGTCCCAGCTCGATGCACTTACCAAAGGCTCACGATCAAGCGATGGCAGTGGTAATGGCTCTAATAAAGGATCGCTGCGCAATTTTGCTTGTACAGCATCGCCGAATGCGGTCAGGAACTTGATGATTTGCTCATCCGGTATTTGACGGAATGCACGTATCTCCGACAACGCAGCTTCCCAGCGCAACAACAAGCCGAAATTGGCAACTTGATCAAGCGAGGCTGCGGCGTCCCAATCCATCGGCCAATCGGCGCGAGAGGAATAGCCGCGCAGTGCTGCCGGAATAGGATTGCGACGCATACGACGCGCGCACAACGGCGGGATCAATAGGGCACCGGAGAAGGTCGGACCGGTCACGAATTTCGAGCCTGTCAATGCGACCATGAAATTCCGTTGCAAATAGGCGTGTACGGTTTGTGGCGCGATACGGAATTGGCAAGCATCGACCATTACATCGACGCGGCCTGCAAACTGCTGTTGCAGCTTCAAAGCGCATGCTGCTGAAGGGGCAATCGTACCTGTTTTGGAGCCATCGATAACGATCAGCAGGACGCGACGCCCAGCTAGCGCTGCCTGGCTCGCAAGCGTTTCAAAGTCCGCATCAATGGCATCCATTGCGCGCGGTTTGCCGTTGGAATCCCGCAGGGCCACGCTGACAACTTCAACAGCTGCAGCGCGTGCAATGTCTGCGCCGGATGTGACAGATTCGCCAAGTGCAGAATGCGAACTGAAATGTCGTCCTGCCAATGCTGCTGCAACACCGCTGCCAGTTTCATTGGCTTCTACCATGATGACCAGTGGTTGCTGCGTTTCCGCACTGGAGAAAGCCTGTCCAGCGATCAAATGAATATCGGTACCAGATGCAGCAAAGACAACATCAACGCTGGCGTTGTCAGGCACATCACATAGCTGTAGCAGTTCCACGCGCATGCGTTGAAGTTCACTGGCATACAGCGAGTATTGCAACTCTGCCGAAGCAACTGCCGATGCCAGTTTGTTTCGTAGCAAATCGGCAGCACGAAAACCTTGAGGAGAAATGATTGATGCAGTGGAGGAGCCCAGTGCAATCATGCCCGGATCAGGAACGGGAGCGCATGCATATTTATTGAGTCCGCTTACAACATCCAATACGATACGTGCATCACCACCTTCAGTCAGCAATTGCGCTGTGAATGGCAACGCTTCTTTCTTTGACAAGTGCTTGGATGCAGAGGAAGAGTGATTATCGTGTTTCAGCTCGGAAGGTGTCATATCGCTACTGGCCTTTCGTTCGCTATGGGGCGAATTTATGCAAACCGTTTTCACCGGCGTATTACAGGACACTCAAGTATCAACTGCAACGCGGCATGTCAATTCAATCAACAAGCCTCAATTTAGGCCGTTACTTTGTATTGACGGCTGAATTCCTGATTTCTTCAGCGTTTTCTATTGGTTTGATGAAAGATTTTGATCGTAGCGGAATAGCTTGAATGCTTTGCATATCAAGCTGTTATGACTATTTTTTGCGATTACGTATCAGCGTGTTCTCGCGATGGCATGTGTCAGCATCGCATGAAAAGCTTTGAAGATTTTTTGCATGACGGCGGGTTTATAAGGGTACATATCCACGGGGTCCATTGCGTGGACGATCATGTCGCTGTCTGCTTCAAAGATAAGCAATTTACCGTCACGTGTTTCGCTGCAATCTAGGCCGACATAATCCAATTGCAAGATCTCAGTAATCGCTTTAAACGCAGTGGCATGACGTTGCGCAAAGCCGTTCTCAAACTGCGCCATGAAGCGTGCTTCTTCTGCACGTTTCTCCGCGCTTTCTGCCATACCAGCATTTAAATAGTGGATCATCCAATTTTGCGAAATCGCCATGTGACAGATATATGGCTGACCTTCAACCAGGATGATACGGTACTTGCGGAACTGACCATCCTCGTTGCGATAGTCGATGAAGCGGGAGATGTAAAACTCAATTGCATTTTCTGTTTGCAGATAAGCATCGATTGCAAAAGCATCGTCCAGCTTTTCCAAGCCATGCCCAGCGTGAGAGCCGACAGGGCGGGCGATGATGGGGAAGACGCCATCTGTCAATGCTGCAGTCAATGTCATTGTGCCGTTGCCGATTTGCTTAATCATTTCGCGCGTGATGCGCACGGACACCGGCATGTAAATTCCCGGTGCGGCGCCGAGTAATGCGCAAGCACCGTTACGAGCCAGATTGGCGATGCATTCGGCGCGATTCAATACGGGACGTGTCCAGCTTTTAGCGCGTTCGGTAATCTGGGCGAGCAGTGGACGATTGTGGTCCGATTCGCCAACGGCAATAAAGACTACATCGTGTTCAGGCAGAGTTTCTGGTAGCGGTAGCTTGGTATCGACATAGATAAAATCGAGCGCGACATCTGAATCTTCCACTAGAAATTCGACAGGCGTATTTGCCATCAAATCGCCTGCACTGACGATGACCAATAGGCGGATTGCCGCTATACCGCTTGATGCTGGCAAATGGTAATGCTGCCTTATTTGTAGCGCTTGCGCTTGCGTAGCCAACCCAAGCCCGTGATTGCCCGTCAACTGCAGAACTATCGATAGATCCATCAGCGTATTGGCGTCACGCGGATAACGTTGTGCACGTTGTACCAGCTTGCCACCGAACGGGCGTAGATCGACACCGGAGAATGCCTGCCGCATCAGTGGCGCAAGACCGATGAATGATTTTGGCTTTTCATCGTCGATGTTGACATCCAATTGCAGTGCCGGTTTACTCATTGTTTTCCTTGTCTATTGAACCTTACAGATAGCGGCACCAATGGATAATGTTGCTTCGATCAGTGCATCGATATCTGCCTTGCTGGTGCGGTGATTGACGATTGCTGCACGAATCGCCAAGCGGCCCGATATCAGTGTCGTTGACGGGGCGGCAACACCGGATTCCTGTAGCGACACAGCAATATCAGCATTGATGCGATCGATCTTCTCGGCATCAATACTTGTGTCATTGCTTTGCAGCTCCCCACAGCGATAACGGAAGCAAACAATATTCAAGGCCACTGGCGCTAAGCGTTCCAGAGCCGGGTTGGCATCGATCTTGTCTTTTAGATATTGCGCAATGTCACAAGTTCCTGCAATGACTTCACCGAGTTTTTCAGTGCCGTACACTTGCAATGTGTACCATGTCTTCAATGCCCGAAAACCACGCGACAGATCAGGGCCGAAGTCGCAGGGCCACGGCGAGCCACCCGCAAGGCCGCGTTCTTCGCGACGCAAATAATTGACCGGAGACGCAAATGCATTTTGGTGCGCCTCGCCATCGCGCACGATGATAAAGCCTGCGTCATAAGGCACTTGTCCCCACTTGTGGAAATCGAAGGCAATCGAGTCAGCACGCTCCAACCCTGCCAGTTTTGGCGCTATCCGTGGTGATAACATGCCCAGCGCACCAAACGCACCATCGACGTGATACCAAAGCTTTTCTTCTGCTGCCACGTCTGCAATCTCTTGCAACGGGTCGATTGCGCCGACATCAACGGAACCTGCTGTAGCTGCGATAAAGAAAGGATGCAAGCCTGCAGCGCGATCAGCAGCGATTGCTTCACGCAATTTTGCGACGTCCATCTGAAAGTCCGCATTCATCGGAATGACGCGTAGTGATTTGCGCCCCAATCCAGCCAGATCAACTGCCTGTGCAACGCAACCGTGAGCGCCTGCTGAGGTATAGGCAACCAGACGTTTATCCGCATCGGCAAGACCGTTTTGTCGCACCTCAGCACCGAGCGTCAATGTGCGTGCAACCCACAATGCCATCAAGTTCGCCATCGACGTACCAGTGACAAACAGGCCAGTCGCTGTCTCGGGAAAATTGAAGAATTCGCGCACCCATTGCGTGACTTGGCGTTCGACTTCGACTGGAATTTGATTGCGTCCACCAACATTGGGGTTCATGCCGGCGGCAAGCATCTCGGCGAGCATACCTACCGGATTGCCGCCACCTTGTACCCAGCCCATGAAACCGGGGTGGCTATTGCCGACACCATAGGGAAGAATGTCTTGCAGGAAGGATTCATGCACGTCAGCGAGTTCATTCGGTTTGCGTGGCAAAGGAGCCTGAAAGCGCGCACGCACTGTCTGCGGTATAGGCTGCCATACCGGACGCTCGCGCAGATTTTCCAGATAATTAAAGATGTCGTCGAGCATGCGGTGCCCTTGCGTGCGTAGCTCTTGCCAATCCGTTGGGTCGAGAGTAGAGGGAGGCGTAACGTGTTGTTCTGTTGTCATGAAAAGGTGCTGCAGCGTGAGTTATCCTTAGCAACAGGATAGCTTATCTGACGC
>Ga0116226_10001536_pt1 | contig 20024 bp, 17 predicted proteins | sample S1TSphfallax_FD_89692 | JGI IMG/M metagenome (GOLD analysis project Ga0116226, IMG submission 89692) | Host-associated microbial communities from peat moss isolated from Minnesota, USA - S1T2_Fa - Sphagnum fallax MG | ecosystem: Host-associated > Plants > Peat moss > Unclassified | place: USA... | reverse complement strand
GCAAAGATCGGCACCGAAGGGTGCCGCCGCACCCACGCTCACCGAGGTCAGCGCGGCGGACGCCGCGGACATCGAATCGAACCACAACTCCTGCACGCAATCGATGTCAATCGGGTCGATCGGTCGTGCGCCGGGACGGCGGAACGATCCCTCGACGAGATGATTGAGCGTCCAGCCGCGCAGCGATTTGCCGAAAGCGGAGGCGTCCAGGGCGATCGGTATCCGACTGCGTAAAGAGTCCTGAAAATCCGCCTGAGCCAAGCCTTCGGCGCGTCGCGACACGACGATGAGTTTCACGGCGGCGTTGCCGGGCCGTGCGATCTGCTCCGTCGCCGTCATGGACAGGGTGCGGTCCATATCGATGAAATTCTCCTCATCCGGCCGGATACGGTGGCGGTAGATTGCGCTCCTCGCAAACTCCTCCTCGTTCGACTCTTGGTCAGGCAGCCAGAAGGCCGCAATGCCGCCGAAGGCAAATGGCCGGCCAAGAGGACCGCGCTGCGCAACGTGATTCTGCACATAGCGGCGACGATAACGCGCGTAACCTGGTGACCCCGCGACCACGCTCCCGTGCACGTCGCGCCAGTACCGGCAAAATTCGTCGCGTGACAGCCCGCTGCGCGGGGCGAGAAAAGCGATTTTCTTGAGCGCAATGGGCGGCGGCTCTCTGTGGGTCATGGGATCGTGCATTCGGCCGGGTCAGTTCGTGGTCAGCGAGGAAATCACCTTGATCTTGCCGCCGCCGGCCTGGTTCACGTTGATGACGATCTGGGACTGGTTGGAGTCGTGAAACTGGTAGGTTTGCAGCAGACCCTTGTATGAGAAATTGCGCAAGGTTTCGCGCAGCTTCTCCGGATCGGTGCCGCCGGATTTTTGCATCGCTGCGATGATCAGGTTGACATTGTCGAAGCCGGTAATGCCGAACGGCAGTGCTTCCGACCCGGTTTTCTTGAGAAAATCCGCTTTGAAGGCGTCTAGTTCCGGCGATTGTGTGGTCGTCGGTCCGGTCGCGATGTAGACACCGTCCAGGTCCGCGCCGGCGGCGTGCACGAACGTCGGCGAGCCCCAAATCACGGCGACGCTCAGAAATAAGGGCTTCATCTGCAATTCGCGGTATTGTTTGATCATCGGCAAGCCGTCTTCCGCGAACGCGGCGGCGATCACGGCGTCCGGATGCGATTCCCCGACTTTCGTCAGCAGTCCATAAAAATCAGTCGATCCTGTATCGAAATACTCTTCCTCGACCACCTTTGCGCCCAGCGCGGCCGCTTCGGCAACGATCGCCCTGCCGGCGGCGCGTCCCCAGTCGTCATTGCGCCCCAGATAGGCGATCGTCTTTACAGCCTTGCTCTTGACGAGATAGTCGACCGAGGGACTGACGTTCATGACCGAGTTCAGCGTCGAGCGAAAGCTATACTTGTATTCGGGATTGATCACGGCCGGCGCCGCAGCCACGAAGCTCATGGCGATTCGTCTGTTTTTTTCGGCAATCGGCAGCACGGCCAAGGTCGTGGTGCTCGACGGCGGTGTGAACAGTACGGTCACGCCGTCTTGTGCGATCAGACGCTGCGCCGCAATCACGGAGCGCTCGCTTTGCGACTGATCGTCCACGTTCACGAGCTTCACTTTGTACTGGATGCCGCCGATCAAGGCGCCGCCCGCAGCATTGATCGCATCGATGGCAAATTGAGTGCCCGACAGTGCCTCCTTGCCGATCGACGCGTTGGGACCCGAAAGGGCAAAAATTGCGCCGATATCGAGCTCCCCGCCGCTTGCCGCGCCGGCCGTGCTCACCGGCCCCGTTCCCAGGTACAGCCCCAGGGCGAGGCACCCAGCCTTCCGGTAATTCTTCATTGCCTGTGCTCCTTTTATTTTCAATGCAATTCAGCAGCGCGAACGGCTCCTAGATAGCTTGCTTGCACGACCGGATCGTCCAGCAGTTGCCGTCCTGTGCCGCAGTGAACGACGCGACCTCCCGCGAGCACGTAGGCACGATCAGCGAGCCTCAAGGCCATGCGCGCATTCTGCTCCACGAGTAATATGGTCGTTCCCGAGCGGTTGAGAGCGGCGATGATCCGCCCCAGTTGCTGCACGATCGCAGGCGCGAGTCCGAGCGACGGTTCGTCGAGCATCAGGAGCCGGGGCCGGCTCATCATGGCGCGACCGATCGCAAGCATTTGTTGTTGACCGCCGCTCAAGGTTCCGCCGGGACGGCGGTAGCGCTCCCGAAGAATCGGGAAAGTCTCGAGCACGCACTCCAAGTCCGCCCGCACCGCTTGCCGGTCGCTCCGATAATAGGCGCCCAGATCGAGGTTTTCCCGGACCGACAAGTCGGGGAATACGTGCCGTCCCTCGGGCACGAGCGCGAGGCCGCGCTTGACGAGCGCCGAGGAGGGCAGGCCTAGAGTCGATTTACCTTCGAACGCGATGTGGCCGCTTTCTGGACGCAAGATGCCGCAGATGGTCTTCAAGAGAGTGGACTTGCCGGCGCCGTTCGCACCGATGACGGTCACGATCTCGCCGGCAGCGACGTTCAAAGTGGCCGACTGCAAGGCGACAACCGGACCGTAGGAGACGCGCAAGTCGGCGATCTCAAGCATCCTCGTCGACCCCCAAATAGGCTTCGATCACACGTCGATCACCGCGAATGTCGGCGGGACTCCCTTCGGCGATTTTCCGGCCTTGATCGAGTACGACGATGCGATCGCAGACGCCCATGACGGCGGGCATGTCATGTTCGACGAGCAGCACGGTGACTCCTGTGTCGCGAATCCGCCGTACCATCTGCGCGGCGTCCGCGGTTTCCCGGGGGTTCATGCCCGCGAAGGGCTCGTCGAGCAAGAGCAAGCGAGGACGCAGAGCGAGCGCAATGCCGAGGCCCAGCAAGCTGCGGTGCGCATAGGCGAGCGAAGCCGCGACCGCCGAGGCAAGCCGTTCGAGTCCGACAAATGCCAGTACCTGATCGACCTGCGCGCGTTGAACCTCCCGGCCCGTGAGCTTGGCGGACGCGATCACGGCGGTCTCGATGTTCTCGGTCACCGTCAATTGCGGAAACAGCCGGGTGCCCTGAAACGTACGGGCGACACCGAGCGCCGCGATTCGGTCCGGCCGCAGACCCGTCAAGAGGGTGTCCGCCAACCAAACGGAACCGCGGGAGGGTGGGAATCGACCCGAGATCAGATTGAATGTCGTCGTCTTGCCCGCACCATTGGGTCCGATCAGGCCGAGGATTTCCCCGGCATTGACCTGCAGCGATACGTCGGCGACCGCCTGCACACCCCCGAAGTGCTTGGCGATCGAGTCCACGCGCAGCAGTGGCGGACTAGTCGCCATGCCGATCGCGACGGGTCAAGGCGGCGCGCAGATTGATTGCGAGTCCCGAGAGGCCCTGCGGTGCGAACAAAGTCATGAGGATCAAGAGCCCGCCCATCATGGCCGGGCGATATTCGCTCGAAAAACTCAGCAACTCCGGCACGTAGACGAGGAATGCGGCGCCGAGCAGAGGTCCCGCAAGCGTTGCGACGCCGCCGACCACGGCCATGACGATCATGTCGACCGACGCAAAGAGCGTGAATTGGCTCGGGGCCAGGATGGTCAAGAACGGCCCGAGCAGCAAGCCGCCGAGTCCGGCAACAGAGGCCCCGATGCAGAGACCAAGGACCTTGTTACGCATCACGGGTATCCCGACGAATTCGGCCAGCACGTCATCTTCGCGCACGGCGACCAGCAGGCGCCCGACTTTGCTGCGCACAAACCTGGACAAGCCGAGCATGCAGATCAGGAGCACGGCGAGCGAGAGATAGTAGAACCCGATTTTGGTCTCGAAATGGAGTCCGAACAAAGGCTCCGGCGGCGCGATGTCTCGCAGACCCAGCGGACCGTTGGTGACGTCCTGCCAATTGGCAATCAGCAGCCTCACGATCTCGGCGAACGCGAGCATCACGAGAATGAAAAAAGGTCCGCGCAGCCGCAGCGTCACCAGGCCCATCAAGGCGGCGACCACGATGACCGCGACGAGCGCGATGGGTGCGGCCAGCCAGAAATCCAAACCATAACGCAGGCGCAGTACGCTGGACGTGTAGGCGGCGATCGCGACGAAAGCCGCCTGCCCCAAATTGATCTGACCGGCAAGGCCGAGTACGATCGCCATGCTCAGCGCCAAAATGGCCCAGATCACGGTCAGGGTGAGCAGGTATGCCTGGTAATCACCGAGCAGCAGGGGCGCGATCAGCATCGCGAGCGTGAATGCGGCAAACGACGTCTTCTGCAGCATGCTCATGTCGCACGGCCCAAGAGTCCGGTAGGCCGAAGCAGCAACACCGCGATCAGCACCGCGAACGTGATCACGTCCTTGAATGCAAAGCTCAGGTAGGCGCCCGAGAGATTCTCGAGCAGACCGATGAGGATGCCGCCGACGATCGCACCGGGGACACTGCCGAGACCGCCGAAGATCACGATCACAAACGACTTCAGCAGCGGCGACGAGCCCATGTCGCTTGCCACCGCATAGAGACTGCCGAGCAAGCTGCCGGCAGCACAGGCCAGCGCGCCAGAAACTGCAAAGACGAACGCCGTGATCCTATCGGCGTTCAGGCCGATCGCTGCTGCGCCTTCCCGATTCTGCGCAATTGCCCGCAATGCGCGTCCGATTCTGGTGCGGTAAAGCAGGCCATACAAAGCCAAGACCAGTACGAACGTGAGCGCCATGACGGCGAGTCTCTGCTTGGTGAGAACCACCTTGCCGATCAGCACGATGCCATGGATACCCATGTCCATTTGCCGGGGCGCGGTACCCCATACGACGTTCGCCGCTTCGCGGAGCACGTACAGCAAACCAAGGGTCACGAGAATGATCTGGAGTTCACCGCCGAGAGCGGTCGTGGTGCGCCGCTGCAGCGGTCGGATCGTCAGATAGAACAAGAGCGCACTCAAGAGCGCGACGCCGGACATTGCCACCGGAAGCGCCACGAAGAACGGCACGGAGAGGGTTTGCATCACGGTCAGCGTGGAAAACGCACCGATCATGAGCAGTTCGCCATACGCGAAATTCACCACTCGCGCCGCACCAAAAACCAGGGTGAAACCCAGCGCGCAGAGTGCATAGACGCATCCCAACACGACACCGTTCGCAAGTTGCTGCGCTAACATCCCGAGGCCTGGACGATGCGGTAGCGCACGGTGATCATGGCGGCGATGCTATCAGAAGACGCATCGGATCGAGCAAAGTTTGCCGAATAATATTCGTATATTATTCATGATGATTGCGTTGGAATAACTGGTTATTGACCCTGGACCAAAAGGCGAATATATTTCGGTTATAAAGGTTTTACCGACAAGAGCCCGCTGGGCTTTCCGACCGGGGGTTAGATGGCGGGGGCGCGAGAGTTTCCGAGGTCGCGACGCCTCACCCAAGAACAGATCGTCCTCGGTCTGTCCGTGCTCCTGTTTGCCGGTTTCGGGATTCTCGTGAGGGGCTTTCTCGCCCCGGACAACATTCTTTCCTTGATTCAAAACGTCGCGATCCTCGGCATGCTCGGCATCGGCATGACGATTGCGATCGTGGGTCGAGGCATCGATCTGTCGATGGTCGCCGTGATGGCGATGAGTGTTGCTTGGGCGCTCAGCCTCGTCGATGGCGGCCATTCCGTGACGCTGGCTCTCGGCGCCGGACTTCTGTTCGCGGGCCTTGCTGGGTTGCTCAACGGTGTATTGATTGCATATGTTGAGATACCGGCGATTTTCGCAACTCTCGCCATGACCAGCGTCGTCTACGGATTCGGGCAATATTTCCTCGTGCATGTCGACGTCGCCTACGTCGGGGACGCCGTCGGCTGGATTCGACGCATCGGCTCAGGCCGGACCCTGGGCGTACCGAACTCCGTGACGAGCTTCTTCGTGCTGGCGGGCAGCGTATTCGCGCTGCTGCGCTACACCATGTTCGGCAAGTATCTGTACGCCATGGGCGACAGCCCACAGTCCGCGCGGGTCGTCGGCATTCCCACACGTCCGATGACGGTCGCGCAATATGTGCTTTCCGCACTGATTGCCTTCATCGCCGGAATCGTCATGGCGATGGCGGTCGACAGCATGAATACGCGCATCGTCAACTCAACGCTGGTCTACGACGTGATCTTGGTCGCGGTCATTGGTGGCGTCGGTTTGAGCGGGGGCAAGGGCGGCGTGCGCAACGTCCTCGCCGGAACGCTGCTGATCGGCATTTTGCTCAATGGGATGACGATGCTCGATTTGCCTTACACCGCGCAGAGCATCGTCAAGGGATTCATTCTACTTGGGGCCATCGTCGCCGATTCGATCTTGAATCCGCGCGACGAGCAAACCTCGCAGCAAGGCGACATTTAGCCGGAGATCGGGTATGCGATTGAACAAGGTGATTGGCGGTCTGGTGGCGGTCATGGCACTCGCGCTCGCGGCGTTGCCCGCCCATGCTGAGTTCGACGATGGACAGATCAACAAGACGCGCACCCTGCTGAAGGGCAAGAAGGTCGGGTTCGTGCCGATTTCGATGGGGTTCGACCTGCCGCAGGCATGGTATGAAGGCCTGCATCGTGCAGCTGAATCGTACGGATTCGAGGTGGTCGTCCGCGAAGCCAACTGGAACGTCCAGGCGGGGGCGCAGGCGATCAATCAGCTCATCGGCGAAAAGGTCGATGTACTGATCATTCAGCCGCCGGAAATGCTGTCCTACTCCAGGCTTGTCGACAAGGCGACCGCGGCCGGTATCTCCGTGATTCAGATCAACTTGAAATCGCCCAACACGGGGGATGTCTACGTGGGCGCGAATTGGACCGAGATATTCAAGAGAGAGGCGGAAGGCATCACGGCCATTTGCAGCCGCGACAAGGGCCGCAATGGCAAGATCGCGTTGATTCAAGGGGCACTAGCGACCTCGGGCAGCCAGATCGGCAGCCAGGCGCTCAAGGAGTTCTTCGCGGCTCGCAAGGACATCGATGTCGTCGCCGATCAGGCGGCAGACTGGGATGCCAGCAAGGCCCGCGCAGTTTCTGGAACGATTCTCAAACAGCATCCCGACCTTTGTGGTTTCATCGGTTTCTGGGAGGTTCAGGACATCGGCATTGCCGCTGCGATCAAGGAAGCCGGCCTTCAGGGCAAAGTGGCGCTCGTGACCAATGGCGGCGGTGAACAGAAATCGAACTGCGCAAACGTCGCCAATGGAAATTTCACCATGGACGTCAGCTATGACGCTCGCGGCCAGGCCCGCGATCTCACCACTGTCGTCGAGAGCTTGCTGCAGAACAAGCCCACGCCACCCGGCAGTCATCCGATCGGCATCTACAGCCCGCTCACGAACATCGACAAGAGCAATGCGGCGGCCGGATGTTGGAGCCTCGAAAGCGTCAAACGAGACGGTCCGTAACCGGTTCGCGACGCCCGATCATGTCAGAATCCTTCTCGCGCTGGCGAGCCCGGCTGCTGCCCGGCCACATCGTCGGAGAAATCCTGTCGAAGAGTTGGATCGACAATGCGATCCCATTCCTGCTGCTGTTACTGTCCATCGCGTTCTTCAGTCCGCGCATACCGGACTTCTTCGCCGCCTACAGCCTCGAGGACAACTCCCGCCAGCTCGGAGAGCTGCTGCTGATCGTGCTCGGAGAAACGATCGTGGTGCTCGCCGGCGGCATCGATTTGAGCGTCGGCGCGACCTTTGCGATGTCCACGTTTGCGTCCTTGGGAATGTTCAATGCTCTGGGCTGGAGCGTACCGAGCGTCATGCTCGGGGCCGCGGCGATCGGCGCCGCGATCGGCATGGTCAACGGGCTGCTGATCGGCTATCTGCGGCTGAGGGCGTTCTTGACCTCTCTGGTCACTCTGATCATCGTGCGCGCGATATTCGACGCTCTGTCGCTGAAATATCAAATTGCAGTGTCCATGCCCGATCAGAAGTCGGCCGTGTGGGATTTTCTCGGCAATGGCGCATGGTTCGGCGTGCCGTTCAGCCTCGTGCTTGCGGTCGCGGTCGGGTTGCTGTGCCATATCACGCTGACACGTCTGCGCCTCGGTTGGCACATTCAGGCCGTCGGCGGCGCCCGCCGTTCGGCGTTCAACGCCGGCATCCCCGTCGGCCGCACCGTTTGCTCCACCTATGTGCTGTCAGGCGTGCTCGCCGCCCTGTCGGGTACGCTGTATGCATCGCGGCTCGGCGCCGCCGGCAGCGATACGGGCATCGGCCTCGAAGTTGCGGCCTTGACAGCCGCGGTGCTCGGCGGGGTGAGCCTGGGGGGCGGTCGCGGTTCCGTCGTCAAAGGCGCACTCGGCGCGATCATCGTCACGATCGTTCAGACCTCGCTGTTGCGCCTGGGCTTGGGTTCCGGCGCCAGTGAGATGATCCTGGGCATCTTGTTGCTGGCCGCGGTCGCCATCGATGTCAAATGGCTCAAGAACCGGCTCAAGGTTCTCGCCAAGGTATACGTATCGCCCGGTTACCTCGCTCTGCCCGCCGCCGAGCTCGTCGACGGGCGGTCGCCGTATGCGCTCAACGACCGCCTGAATGACGTCGAACTCATCGGCCTGGGGGAGATCGAAGGGCCGGAGGACGTCATTCTCGATACGGCCGGCAACCTCTTCTGTGGCTCGCGGCATGGGGACGTGATCCGTTTTTTCGCGCCGGATTACAAGCAGTGGGACGTCTATGCCCATATCGGCGGACATCCCCTGGGGCATGCGTTCGATCGCGACGGCAACTTGATCGTCTGCGTCTCCGGGATGGGCCTTTACAAGGTCACGCCGCAGCAGGAGATCGTCAAGCTAAGCGATGAAACGAACCGCAGCTGGTTGTCGATCATCGACGATTCGCGCATGCGCCTCGCAGACGATCTCGATATCGCGCCCGATGGCCGCATCTTCTTCAGCGAAGCCACGATTCGCTTCGACGTGTCCGAATGGATGGTCGATTCCCTCGAAGCGCGACCGAACGGCCGCATCATCTGTTACGATCCGCGCACCGCCACGACGCGCAGCGTCATATCCAAGCTCCTGTTTCCGAACGGCATTTGCATGACCCTTGATGGGGAGTCATTCCTGTTCGCGGAATCCTGGGGCTGCCGCATCACACGCTATTGGTTCGACGGCCCCAAAAAGGGGCTCTTGAAAGTCATCATGCCGAACCTTCCAGGCTATCCGGACAACATCAATCGGTCCTCCGACGGGCACTACTGGTGCGCTTTCGTCGGCATGCGGGCGCCCGCCTTCGATCTCGCCCTGCGCATGCCGGGCTTTCGCAAGCGCATGGTCGAGCGCGTACCGCACGACGACTGGATCTATCCGAACATGAATTCGGGTTGCGTCATCAAGTTCGATCTCGAGGGAAATGTGCTGGATTGTCTGTGGGACCGAAACGGTGTGAACCATCCGATGATCACGTCGATGCGGGAACACAAGGGCTATCTCTATCTCGGCGGCTCGCTGAACAATCGCATCGGTCGCTTGAAGATCGCAGGTGCGGACCCTGAATGGAGCGGCAACCGCTCTTATTGGCACGGCGGTGACGCATGAGTGCGCTGTCACGATTCATCGACCATTTCCGCGGCAGCGGCGACTATTCGGTATCGGTCCCCCCTTTCGACGGCGCACTACGCCCCAACGAGCGTCTGGAAACGGCGCTTGCGATCGTTCACGCGCCGGAGCCCGACAACCTCGTGACTCTGGCCGACGGCGTCGTATTTTCTTCCGCCGATTCCCTGTTCCGCATCGACTTCGGTTCACCTGCGGGCTCTCACACGCCGGCAGTTCCTTTGCACAGATTGCCGTCCACCGTCACGGCGCTGGCTTCGCGCGACGAGACCCTCGCGATTGGACTGGAAAAGGGGGGCGTCGTCATCCTCGGCGGTCACCATGACGGAATGATCATCAGCGCCCTGGATGGAATCGCGATCAATTGTCCCACGGCGCTCGCATTCCAGGATGCGGACGCTCTCTTGATTGCGAACGGCTCGGCGAGTCATCCGCCGTCTCGATGGAAGTCCGATCTACTCGACGGCGGCGCGAGCGGTACCGTGTCTCGAATCGACCTTGCCACGCGGCGTTCGACGCGCCTGGCGGCTAACCTCGCCTTCCCGCTCGGGCTGCTGCCTCTCGGGGATGGCGGTCTGTTGGTATCGGAGAGTTGGCGGCATCGGCTCGTACGCATCGACGTCAGTGGCCAGATCAGCCGCGTGCTGGAGAATTTGCCGGCCTACCCCGGACGGCTCGCGCCGTGCCGTGAGGGTGGGGCGTGGTTGGCGCTTTTCGCCCCAAGACGGCGCCTGGTGGAGTTCGTGCTGCGAGAACCGGCTTACCGTCAACGCATGATGAGGGAGATTCCGAGCGAATACTGGGTCGCGCCGACCTTGAGGCCGATGATGAGTTTCCTCGAGCCCCTGCAGGGCGGCATGTTGAAACAGTTGGCGCGACTGAAACCGTGGGCGCCCTCGCGTTCTTATGGACTCGTCGTGCGTCTCGACGCGAATTTTCTACCCGTGGAGAGTTTGCACAGTCGCGCCGACGGTTGCCGCCACGGTGTGCGAAGTGTCCTCGAAGTCTCCGCGGGACTGCTCGCGGCCAGCGTGGGCGCGGATGCCGTCGTGCTCGTGCCGCCGCCGAGGGAGCATTGAAATGTCGACCATCCTGGAATTGCGCGGGGTCACGAAACAATATCGCGGAGTCGCGGCGATCACCAACATAGATTTTGCACTGTGGACCGGTGAGGTGCATGCCATCGTCGGTGAAAACGGCGCAGGCAAATCCACGTTGACGAAGATCATGGCCGGCGTGACCACGCCCTCCGGCGGAGAAGTCCTGTTCGACGGCAAGCCCGTGGCCTTCGCGACGCCGCGCGACGCGCTGCACGCCGGGGTCGCCATGGTTTTCCAGGAAAATAGCCTCGTACCGTCCATGACGGTTGCACAAAACGTGTTCCTGGGCGACGAGAAATTCTTCAATCGCATGCGTGGCGTCTATATCGCCGCGCAACAGCTCATGGGGTCACTGAATTTTGGCGTCGACCCCTGGGCTACGGTCGCGACACTCGGCGCCGCCAAGAAGCAGATGGTCGAGATTGCGCGGGCGGTCCGCCAGCAAGCCCGCGTCATCATCTTCGATGAGCCGACGGCGTCGCTGACGCCCGAGGAAATCCAGCTCTTCTTTGCGCTGATCGATCGCCTGAAGCGGCGCGGTGTCTCGATCATCTTCATCTCTCACGCGATCGAGGAGGCGCTGAGGATAGCCGACCGGATCACCGTGATGCGTGACGGTGCGGTCATCACCTGTGAAGAGTCGGTCAAGCTCGATCGTGAATCCATCATCCGGGCGATGGTCGGCCGCAACCTGTCGACCGCCCTGTATTCGAAGGAGGCAGCGTCGGCCCGGCGGGTCGGTCCGCAGATCCTCAGCGTGCAGGATCTGTCGATGGGAAACATCGTCCGCAATAATTCATTTTCGATCTATGGCGGGCAGATCACCGGTATGTTCGGCCTCATCGGCTCCGGTCGCACGGAAACGGCGAAGATCATCGCCGGTGTTCTGAAGCGCCGCTTCTTCCATGGCGGCGAGGTGCTCTACGAAGGAAGGTCCGTGCGCTATGGGATTCCGCGCCGGGCGATTCAGGATGGAATCGTCTATGTCACCGAAGACCGCAAACTCGAAGGCTTCTTCGGTGCGATGTCGATTGCCGAGAATCTGCAGGTCGCCCGGCTGGCGGCGAATCGACCGGTCCTGTTCGTGCCGATGAACGCCGCGAAGGATCTCGCGCGGCAATGGATCGAACAACTGCAGATTCGCGCAATCAATGGCGATGCTCACGTGACCGAGCTCTCGGGCGGCAATCAGCAGAAAGTCGTGATTGCGCGATCCTTGGTACAAAGACCGAAGTTGGTGATCTTCGACGAACCGACCCGCGGTGTCGATGTGGGCGACATTGCCGAGATTCACGCGCTGATCAGACGGCTTGCCGACGAGGGTTTGGGGATCCTCTTGATTTCGTCTTATCTGCCGGAAGTGTTGAACCTGTCGGATCGAATCCTCGTTTCGCAGCGCGGCCGCATCGTCGAGGAGTTCAGCGCCGCGGATGCCGACGAGGAATCGATCATGTATGCGGCGGTCCATTGAGGAGGGTCTTGCGATGATTCCACACACGATTCCAGCGGCGAGCCATCGCGGCGAGCAGGAGTTTCCCTTCGTCACCATCATGGACGGCGTCATGGTGCAGGTCGTCCATGCGGACATCAAAGCCGGACTTTGGGTGACCCGGATGCGCGCGCAGCCCGGGGTGACCCTGCAGCGGCACAAGCACACCGGCGAAGTATTCGCGTTTACCTTGTCGGGCTCCTGGTGCTACCTCGAGTATCCGGAGATCAACCGCGCCGGGTCTTATCTGCACGAACCGGCCGGATCCGTGCATACGCTGCACGTACCGCCCGGCAATACCGGCATCACCGATGTCTGGTTCGCGATCCGCGGGGCGAATATCTATCTGGATGACGCCGGCAACGTCACTTCGGTGACGGATGCCGCCAAAGCGGTCGAGCGCTACTTGCAGGCCTGCACCGAGGCCGGCCATCCGGCACCGGACGTAATCGGTCTGCGCGGGTGAGTTCGCGCGCCGCGTCCCTCACCGCGCCGTATAACCGCCATCGATGACGAGTTCGCTGCCGGTCACGAAGGCTGACTCATCGGATCCTAGAAACACGATGGCGGCCGCCACCTCCTCCGCGGTGCCCAGTCGCCCCAAGGGATGCAGGCCGGCGATGCCCGCGCGCTGCACGTCGACGTCGGTGCCCGATTCCTTCGCGAAACGCTGCAGGCTCGCCTCGACCATCGGCGTTGCGATGAATCCGGGGTGAATCGAGTTTATGCGCACGTTCCAGGACTTTGCGGCGCATTCCAGGGCGGCGGCCTTGGTCAGCGAACGAACACCGCCCTTGCTCGCCCCATACGGAGCCGCTTCGGCCATGCCGACCAAGCCAAGCACGGAGGACACGTTGACGATCGATCCGGAGCCCTGTCTGGGTCGCGCCGGTAAGGGCCGCATGGCCTCGATCCCGATGCGTGTGCCGAGAAAGACACCATCCAGGTTCACGCGCATCACAGCCCGCCAATCCGCCAGGCTCGTCTCGAGCAGCGACTTGGTCGTACCGATCCCGGCATTATTGACCAAGACATCCAGCTGACCGAATCGTTGGATCGTGGCCGAGATGGCAGCCTGCCAGTCAGCCTCGTCCCCCGCGTCGTGCCGCAGGCCGAGCGCGCGGACACCATGCGTTCGGAGCGCGTCAGCTACGGACTCGGCGCCCGCGAAATCGACGTCCGTCACCACGACATTCGCACCCTCTTGTGCGAGTGCGATTGCCGCGGCCCGGCCTATCCCTGAGGCGCCGCCGGTCACGAAGGCAACCTTGCCTTGGAGGCGGTTCATGCACGGTGTCCGATCGGCGCGTAGAGCATCGACGCGTGACCCGGTACGCTACTTGATGCTGTAGCTGGCGGTGATGCCGAACGTTGCCGGCATGCCGGCGTAGCGCACGATCACGTCATTCGCGGCATTTACACTATTCCAGTAGTACTTGTCGAACACGTTCTTGCCCCAGAGAAATACGCGCCACTTGTCCGATTGCACGCCGAGCTGCATGTTGACGAGCGCGTATCCGTCGATCCGGAAGAGGGGATCTCCGGTCGGGTAGGCGGCCGGCGGATTGATGTTGCCGCCGATGATCGCGTAACTCTCCGTCTGGTAGGTCACGCCGGCGCCGGCGAAACCGTTGAGTCCCCGGCTGAGCGGCACCGTATAGTCGGCGCTCACCGAGAATTGGTGCTTCGGCGTGTACGGCATCGGCGTGTTCGCAAAGTTTGCCGCTATGCCGCTTTCGCTGATGCCGGTGAACTCGGTGATCTTCGCATCGAGAAAGGTGTAGGCCGCGCTCAGCGTCAATGCCTCGGTGGGACGTCCCGTGAGTTCGAACTCGGCACCGCGGACCGTGGACTTGGGGATGTTCTGCAGGATGTCGAGCGCCCCGAACACGGGGTCGATCGTGCGCGAGCGCAGCTGCTTGTCGCTGTAATCATAGTAAAACAGGGCGCCGTTCAGCTGGAGGCGCTTGTCGAGCATCGTCAGCTTGAACCCCGGCTCGTAAGACAGGATCGATTCTTGCACCACCGGCACGTACTGCGTGAACACCGATGCGCCGACCGTCGGAAAGCCGCCCGCCTTGTAACCTTTGGATATGTTCGCGTAGAACAGCATCCCGGGGCTCGGTTTCCAGTCGGCACCGACGTGCCATGACACGTTGTTCTGGTCGAGTGAGCCGGCAAATTCGCCCGGCTGACCGGGAGTCACGCCGTTGACGGGCGTCTTGAAGTTATTGATGGGAAAGCAGTCGCCGGGCACATAGGGGCCCGATAATCCGCCGGCAAGAATGTTGTAGAACAGCTGCCCTGCATAATACGGTGGCGTGGTGTCCGTGCCGCAACCATGCATATCCTCTTTGGTGTCGGTATAACGCGCGCCGGCCTTCAAGGTCACCGTGCTCGTGATGTCGTCTTCGATGTTGGCGAAACCCGCGACGCTGCGCATCTTTTGGTCGCTGAAGAAGGGGTTCTCGGCGACGGGCAGGCCGAGCCCGGCCAGGGACAAGGGGGTCGAGGAATAGCTGTAATTGAAGAAAAAATACTGGTCGACCGTATCCTTCTCCCAATTCCCGCCGATCAGCCAGCGCAGCGAGTTCGAGGCGGCATTGGCAATGCGAATTTCCTGCGACAGCGTCGAGATCGTCCCATCGTCCGCCGGGAAGTCGTCCTCCGGCACCGGGACGCCGCTCGCCGACACGGCGTCCGTCTGGTTGTAATGTGAGTAGGCCGTGATCGAAGACAGCGTCACGTCACTGATCAAATTGATGTCGCCGCGCAATGAGGTTTGAAAAAAGCCTTCGTCGTTCTTCGGCAGATTCGGCGTCCAGTCCGCGGCTTGCGGGTTGCCGGGAGAGAACGGTGTCGCCGCAACGACCGGATTCAGAAAGCCCGGATGCTGCACGTTGATGCCGATGAACTGACCGGCTTCAGGCTGACTCTTATCCTTCCAGCCATTGAGATTGAACTCGAATTTGGCGGCGTCGGAAGGATTGAAGTCGACGAGTATGCGACCCATTTGGTTGTCGATGGAACCGTTGGCATCGCCCGGCCTGGAATTGCTTCGCTGCCATCCATCGGCCGTTTCCGTGCGTTCGGAGACTCTCACGGACACGGTATTCGACAGCGGACCGGAAATGAAGCTTTCCTGATCGACCGCGTTGAATCGACCATAGGTCAGGCTGACTCCCAGTTCAAAGTCGTTGGTCGGCTTCGCGGCGACGAAGTTTATGGCGCCGCCCGTCGAGTTCTGGCCGAACAAGGTGCCTTGCGGGCCTTTCAGAACCTCGACACGCTCCAAATCGAAGTTCGTATGGGTCGCGAGCACGGGAAAAGTCAGCGGGACTTGGTCCATGTACAGCGTCACCGCCGGATAAGCAGACAGCGAAGTCTCGTAATATCCGACTCCACGCAGGGTGATGATCGGCGTACCCGTGAACGAATTGGCGTACGTCAGCGACGGCACCGCCTGGGTCAAGTCCGCAAGGCTGGTGATCTGGCGCAACTTCAACGCGTCGCCGGACAGGGCGTCGACCGTCAGACCGACGTCGTTGAGAGACTGTTCGCGCTTTTGCGCGGTCACGACGATCTCTTCGAGTTGTGGCGGCGCGGGCGTTGCACCCGTGTCCGCTGCAAGACTCGACATACTCGCGCCGGACGAGGCGCCCAATAAAGCGACGACGCAAGACAAGCGACCTGGTTTTTTCATTTTCGCCCCCAGCGAGTTGTGAGCCCTGCGTTTGGGGGTCGACGAGGCCAGCCTTAACCTCGTTCCGCGACATGCTCGCGGGTTCCCCCAATACAAGATATTTGTCTAGAGTCGACTTATATTCGACTTTTTGATCCTCGTCAACCTGGGCAAAGATCGGCGGGGGAGAATGTGGGAGGGTTGGAAAAATCCTGAAAAATATGCCCATTTTTTGCAACACTGCGAAAAATTTGGGCGCCGAACCGGTGCGCACCTACCTTTCGATGCCGAAAAATAATCTAGAGTATTCTTCGGAAAAAGGGTGCGGCGGGCGCGACCCCGCCGCGCGGGCGACACGGGCGGTGTTCGAATTCGCCCGCGGGACGCTGGTTCAGCGGATTTTCACCCTGCTGCGCCTGTCCGACGCGGCAGTCTTGCCGGCGGGAATTTCGACAGGCTTCAGGAGTCGCATCGTGCGGTCGATCACCGACGCAATCGCCTTCATCAGGTCGCGTGGCTTGCGATAGAGCAGCCAGACCATGATGATCTGATTGACGCTGCCGTTCAAGATCGCGGCCGTCTCATAATGATTGGGTCCAGCGGCCCATTCGCCGTTGGCCTCGCCGGCGCGGATCAGATGCACGATCACACGGGCATAGTCATCGATGCTGTGGCGCACGGGCGTCTCGCTGACCAGCACACTCGGCCAGATTTCGAGGTACAGGGTCCTCGCCCATTCGGGGTTGCGCCGCGCAAAGTCCGCAGCGAGCCACAGATAGATGCGTAATCGCTCGCGATAACTCTTCTTACCCGCGGACTCCGTGGCGTATTCCGCAAAGAAACGAGCGAGATGCTCTTGCGGGACCGCGTACGCAAGGTCTTCCTTGCTCGGGAAGTAGTCATAGAGCGACGAGACGGGCATCCCCGCTTCCGATGCGATATCGCCGATCCTTGCCCGCGAGATTCCGTCCCGTGCAAAGACACGCAACGCTGCGCGCAGAATCTCCTGCTCGCGGCGCTTGCTGCGAGCTTGCTTGCGATCCCCGGTATCCTCGGACCACCGTTTCACCAGCGTGGACGTATAGGCCGTCCACGCCTCTTCGTCTTCCGCGCTCGTCGCCTTACTACGCAAGTTTTTCGCCGGTGCCGATTGCATCATTGTCAAACTGTCTTCCGTTGCCATGGGCCACATTCAATAGCGGCCGCCGGTGATATGCAAGACCTCACCGCTGATATACGAGGCGCGATCCGATGCCAGAAACGCCACGCTGTCGGCCACATCCTCGACGGTACCCAGGCGGGGGACGGGCGTGGTCTTTTCTGCATTCTCGCGCACTTTCTCGAAATGACTCAAGCCGCGAATCGCGGCCGTATCGATGATGCCGGGCGCGACGGAATTGACCGTGATCCCGTGCTTCCCGTTTTCGAGAGCCAGGGCACGCGTAAAGCCGAGCAAGCCTGCCTTGGCCGCCGAGTAGTTCGCCTGACCGGGATTACCCAGGTGCGCTCGCGAGGAAATATTGACGATGCGGCCCCACTTGGCGCTCAACATGCCCGGGAGCACCGCCTTGCTGCACAGAAATGCCCCCTTCAATACGACATCGATGACGGCGTCCCAATCGTCCTCGGACATGTTGACGATGCGCTTGTCCCGCTGGAAGCCGGCATTGTTGACGAGAATGTCGATTCGCCCGAATAATTCGCCGACTCTTGCCGTCATGGCCGCGACGGACGCCGCGTCGACGACATTGGCGACGACACTCTGCGCCGTGACTCCCAGCCCCGACAGCCGAGCCGCCTGCTCCTCGGCCCGCGCAGGGTCTATATCGCAGACGACAGTCTTCACGCCTTCGGCGCCCAGACGGGCGCAAATGGCCGCGCCGATCCCGCCGCCCGCACCGGTCACGACCGCGACCTTACCAAAGAGACCCAGGTCCATGATGTTCGCTCCTAGGGCAGATATTCCAAATAGCCATTGCGGATGACGGTCGCATCGCGCTCGACGACGCGAGCTTCCAGCGCAGCCTTCCCGGCGGCAAGATGCCAGACGAGAATCTCAAAGGTTTCTCCCGGGTAAACCGGGCTGGAAAAGCGCACATCGAGCCGCCGCAGCCTGTGAGGTTCACCGGCGCATAGAGCACGCACGACCGCGAGACCGACCACACCAAAACTGGCCAGACCATGCAAGATCGGCCGCTCGAAGCCGGCGGCCGTCGCGATTTCGGGGTCGGCATGTAAAGGGTTCATATCGCCACAGAGACGATAAATGAGCGCTTGTTCGGGTCGCGTTGCCTGTGTCGCCCGCAAATCCGGTTCGCGCGCCGGAGCCTCCTGCCCCGGGGGCATCGCGTCCGGCGGGCCGCCGAAGCCGCCATCGGCACGCAGCACGTTGACTTGACGCACGGTCGCGAGCAAAACGTTCGTCTCGGCATCGAACAGTCGCCGGGAGAAACAGATGAGCGCGCCCTTGGCTGCGCCCCGGTCGTACAGTGCGTCGATGCGCATTTCGCCGCGGATGGCGCCTTCCGTGGGTATTTCGGCATGGATCTCCACCGACTGGTCCCGGTGCAGCAGTTTGCGCCACGAAATGCCGTATTTCGGATCCTGGGCCCAGAATCCCGGATAGGCGAGCATGGTCGCCATCGTCGGCAGGGCGCGAAGCCTCTTTTCGTAGACGAAACTCAAACAACCGGGATCGGCCGCCGCCGCGATGCCGGCGCCGACACCGAGAGCGTAGAGCATGGTATCGCGCGACGTCAGGCGTTGGGCGGTCGCGAGCGGCGGCAAGCCCATCAAATAATTGTAGTCGATTGCCATTGGTGCCTCTGCGAAGTGCTGATTATGCATCCGTAGAAGCCGAAGTCAATTCGACTCAAGAGTCGTCGACGCTCTCTCTGCGATGGCGGCGGCGGGGCGTAGTCATGCCGTGCGGGCGGCGGCGGGGGAAGCGCCATGCGTTCCCGTCATTGCGGTTGATTTAGGCTCAAATACAAATGAATTCTGAATTTCCTCGGCGTCGACCGGCGGTCGTGCAGGGGCGCCAACGGCGCCCGGACGAACAACTGCAGTCGCACCGCGGCGCACCGGTCACGCGGGCGGCCGATTTTCAATAACCGATAAAACATCGACTTTTTTCTTGACAAGCGATTCGCCCGGGTGGCATATACGCATCGTGGGGGACGGCCTCGAATCCGAGAAACACAACATGATGACCGGCAAGGTTGCGGCGATAGCTTCCGCACAAACCGAGCTGCGCACGGCGTGGAGCGGCGCTCAGCACATCGACCTCATTTCCGCAGTGGTCACCCAGGTCTTCAAGGGCACGGGTTTGGATCTCGATGACGTCGATTTCGTCTTGAATTCCGGCAGCGACGTCCTGGACGGCCGGAGTATTTCCAATTGCGGCTTCCTCGGCGCCATGGGGGCTCACCACAAGGAGGAGTCGCGTGTCGAAGAGGACGGACTTTGGGCCGCGCTCTACGGCGTCACCAAGATCGCATCGGGCGCGGCCGACGTCGGCCTCATCATCGCCTATTCGAAACCGTCGGAATCCGACGTCAATCTCTTCTATTCATCGCAATGCGAACCCTTTTACCAGCGCCCGGTAGGCTTCGATCACCGCGCGGCGAGCGGTCTGCAGGCGCAGACCTATCTGCGGGCCCACGGCGGGACCGAAATGCAATTGGCGAACCTGGTCAACAAACGTTGGCGGGATGCGGCGCAGCGCGGCCGGGTCGAGATCGCTTCCGTTCCAGATCCCGAGACCGTGCTCGCGTCGGGCAACGCGGCGGCGCCGCTCCGGAAACTGATGATGTCGCGGCCGATCGATGGCGCGGTCGCCGTGTTGCTCGCCTCCGAGGATATTGCTCGGCGCGCGGCGCGCACGCCGGTCTGGTTCACCGGGATGGGGTCCTCCATGGACCGGCATTCGTTCGCGGCGCGTCAAGCCGGTGAGTTGCAAGCATGCTCCATCGCCGCGCAGCGCGCCTATGACAAGGCGGGGTGGAAGTCCGTGCGGCCTTCGGTTGTCGAGGTCAGCGCGTCGAGCGCCGCGACCGAACTGATGGTGCTCGAGTCGCTGGGCCTCGCGCCGCCCGGTCGCGGTATCAACCTGCTCGACGATGCCGGTTCGGCGATCAACCTCTCCGGAGGCGCATTGCCCGCCGATCCGATCATGGCCACGGGACTCGTGCGTCTAAGCGAG
>Ga0116226_10001535_pt1 | contig 20035 bp, 16 predicted proteins | sample S1TSphfallax_FD_89692 | JGI IMG/M metagenome (GOLD analysis project Ga0116226, IMG submission 89692) | Host-associated microbial communities from peat moss isolated from Minnesota, USA - S1T2_Fa - Sphagnum fallax MG | ecosystem: Host-associated > Plants > Peat moss > Unclassified | place: USA... | reverse complement strand
TAAACCGCTCGCGGTTCAACTTAATGTCAGAATCGCCCTCTAAGCTGTGATTTAGAGAAGCTGTGATTTAGAGAAGCTGTGATTTAGAGAAGCTGTGATTTAGAGGCGAATTCAGACATTAAATCGGATCGCAAAGAGATTCGACTTGATGTCATCCGGCTCTAAATGCGCGGAAATTCCAAGGACGGGACACCGCCGATGCCCAAAAAAGCCTGGGATAAATCTCGACTGCCTTCGCGCCATGTTACGATCGGGCCGGACCGGGCACCGCACCGCTCCTATTACTATGCCATGGGGTTGAGCAAGGAGGATATCGACCAGCCTTTCGTCGGTGTCGCCACTTGCTGGAACGAGGCCGCGCCCTGCAACATCGCGCTCTCCCGCCAGGCGCAATCCGTCAAGCGCGGCGTCACGCAAGGCGGCGGCACGCCAAGGGAATTCACCACCATCACCGTGACGGATGGCATCGCCATGGGCCATCAGGGGATGAAATCCTCGCTGGTCTCGCGCGAGGTCATCGCGGATTCCGTCGAACTCACCATTCGCGGCCATGGCTATGACGCGCTGGTCGGCCTCGCCGGCTGCGATAAATCCCTGCCAGGCATGATGATGGCCATGCTGCGCCTCAACGTGCCTTCGGTGTTCATGTATGGCGGCTCCATCCTCCCCGGCCGCTTCCAGGGGCGCGATGTCACGGTGGTGGACGTGTTCGAAGCCGTCGGCCAACACGCGGCGGGCAATATGTCGGCGGAAGACCTGTTCGCGCTGGAATGCGTGGCATGCCCCTCCGCCGGGGCCTGCGGCGGCCAGTTCACCGCCAATACCATGGCCACCGTCTCGGAGGCGATTGGCCTCGCACTTCCCGGCTCAGCCGGCGCGCCCGCGCCCTATGAAGACCGGGACCGTTTCGCCGTGCTCTCCGGCGAGGCGGTGATGCACCTGCTGGAACATAATATCCGCCCGCGCGATATCTGCACGCGCAACGCCTTTGAAAATGCCGCCACGGTGGTCGGCGCCACCGGCGGCTCCACGAATGCCGCGCTGCATCTGCCCGCTATGGCGCATGAGGCGGGCATCAAATTCACACTGGACGATGTCACCGCCATCATGCGCCGCACGCCGTATATCGCGGACCTGAAGCCCGGCGGGAAATACCTTGCCTATGACGTCTACAAGGTCGGCGGCATTCCGGTCATCCTCAAATCCCTGCTCGATGCCGGGCTTCTGCATGGGGATTGCCTGACCGTGACCGGGAAAACCCTTGCGGAGAACCATAAGGATGTCGTGATTCCCATCGGCCAGGACGTGATCTTCCCGGTCTCGCGCGCCATCACCCAAACCGGCGGCGTCGTCGGGCTAAAAGGCAATCTTGCCCCCGACTCGGCCGTGGTGAAGGTCGCGGGTCTGCATGTCCAGCGCTTTACCGGCACCGCGCGCTGCTTCGACTGCGAGGAGGACGCCTTCGCCGCCGTTCAGGCCCGCGCCTACCAAAAAGGCGATGTCATCGTCATCCGCTATGAAGGCCCGAAAGGCGGGCCCGGGATGCGGGAGATGCTCTCCACCACCGCCGCCATTTACGGCCAGGGCATGGGCGAGCATGTGGCGCTGATCACCGATGGTCGTTTCTCCGGCGGCACGCGGGGCTTCTGCGTCGGCCATATCGGCCCGGAGGCCGCCATTGGCGGCCCCATCGCGCTGCTCCAAAACGGCGATCAAATCACTATCGATGCGATTGCGGGGACGATCGACGTGGCGCTGAGCGAGGCCGAGTTCGCCGCCCGCCGCGTCGCATGGAAGCCGCGCAAAACCGACTATAATTCCGGCGCCATCTGGCGTTTCGGCCAGAATGTGGGCCCCGCCTCGCTCGGCGCCGTCACGCATCCGGGTGCTGCCGCAGAAACCCATGCCTATGCCGATTTGTGAATGCGCCCCGCAAGCGCCGCGCGGGATTGCCGCGCCGGGACCAAAACAACAGCCATGCGCCGACATGATTGCATTTCCTGGCCGTTTTGCACTAAGCCCATAATCCGTAACCCTTATAGGAGACTTCCATAGCCAGACCGCCAGCGCCACCCACGCCCCCCTCACGCGAAGGGCCCCGGGTCAACGAAGAAATCAGAATTCCACAGGTACGTCTTATCGACCAGGATGGTGAAATGCAGGGCGTGCTCAGCACCCGCGAAGCCATCGCCCGCGCTTTCGCCGTCGGCCTCGACCTTGTCGAGATCAGCCCGAACGCCGAACCGCCGGTCGCCAAAATCCTGGATTACGGCAAATTCAAATACGAGCAGCAGAAAAAGCGCAACGAAGCCCGTAAGAAGCAGAAGGTCGTCGAGATCAAGGAAGTCAAAGTCCGTCCGAATATCGACGAGAATGACTACCAGGTGAAGCTCCGCGCCATGAAGAGCTTCATCGGCGAGGGCGACAAGGTGAAAGTCACGCTGCGCTTCCGTGGTCGCGAAATGGCCCATCAGGAGCTTGGCGTGAAGGTGCTGGAACGTATCCGCGCCGATATGGACGTGGAAACCAAGGTTGAGCAGATGCCGAAAATGGAAAACCGGCAAATGGTCATGGTTCTCACGCCACGTTAACGCTGTAATGAGGTAACGCTCTAACGCGGTGACGTTTAAATGCGCTCGCTTGAAAATTTCGCGGCGGAAAAACTCAGCGTTCTGGAAGCCGGATCGCTGCGCCGCGAACTCACCACCACCGCCCGGGCGGAAAACGCCATCGTGTGGCGTAACGGGCGGCGGCTGGTCTCATTTTCCTGCAACGACTATCTGAACCTCTCCACCCATCCCGACATCATCGCCGCCGCCATCGCGGCGACGCAGCAATACGGGGTGGGGGCAGGGGGGTCGCGCGCCGTCACTGGCAATCACCCGCTCTACGAACAGCTCGAATCCCGCCTCGCCGCCCATAAAGTCACGGAATCCGCCCTCGTCTTTGGCTCAGGCTATCTCGCCAATAGCGGCATCATCCCCGCCCTCATCGGCCCGGAAGATGCGATTTTTATCGATGCCTTGGCCCATGCCTGCATCTGGTCCGGCGCCAAGCTCTCGGGCGCCAAAATCATCCCCTTCGCCCATAACGACACAGCCGAACTCGCCCGCCTCCTGCACCAGCACCGCGCCGCCCATCGCCACGCCATCATCGCGACAGATAGCGTCTTCTCCATGGATGGCGATCTCGCACCGGTCGCGGACCTCGCCGATCTCGCCGATATTTTCGATGTCTGGCTCCTCACCGATGATGCCCACGGACTCGGCGTCGTCCCTAAAATCCCCGGCACGGAACGCGTACCCCTGCAAATGGGCACGCTCTCCAAAGCCATCGGCGGCTATGGCGGCTATGTCTGCGCCTCCGCCCAGGTCATCACCCTCATCCGCAACCGCGCCCGCAGCTATGTCTACACCACCGGCCTGCCGCCCGGCACAATTGCCGCCGCCATCGCCGCGCTGGACCTCATCGCCGCCAATCCAGGCTTTGCCGTGCAACCTCTGGCCAAAGCCCGCAGTTTCACCCAGGCCCTAGACCTGCCGGAAGCCGCCAGCCCGATCGTCCCTATCATCATCGGCGAAGCCAAAGTCACACTCGCCGCTTCCAAAACCCTGGAGGAAGCCGGCTTCCTCGTCTCCGCCATCCGCCCCCCCACCGTTCCCCCAGGCACCGCCCGCCTGCGCTGCACCTTCACCGCCAACCACACCGCCGCAGACATCGCCGGCCTCGCCGAAGCGATGAGGGGGATTTTGGGAGCCTGAGAGAAAGCAAGGCCAGAGGCTCTGCCCCTGGACCCCGCGAAAGGCCGCGCCCTTCGATGGGCGTTAGATCAGGCTAATGAAAAGGGGCCGCATCAGGTGTTTCAAACACCCGCGCGGCCCCTTTTCATTAGCCTGCTTAGAGTGCGATGACATTAAGATGAACCGCTCGCGGTTCAACTTAATGTCATCCGGCTCTAGTGCCGATCCAACGGCGCGGCCGTTGGCTGGGGTCCAGGGGGCAGAGCCCCCTGGCCTTACTTTCCTAACGTCCCAAAATCACTTCACCTCTTCGACCGGAGCGGCGGCTTTGGCGAGGCGCGGGCGGCCGCGTGGTTTGGCGACTTTTGCGGGGGCTGGTTCGGCTGGTGTTTCCGGCGCGGGTTCCGCGGCCACCGGGGCGGGCGGGGCGTCCGAGATGATGGGGATGGCGCGGGGTTCGGGGGCTAGGGTTGCCGCCTTTATCACGGGCTGTTCGCCGAAGCCGGGGAGTTCGGCGGTGGCGGCGGCGAGTTCGGCTTCCAGAGCGGAGCTGATATCGATGCGCGTATCCACCACCGGTTCGGGCCGGAAGCGTTGTTCGTTACGGGCCGGGCGCTCGCCGCGGTCTTGCCGTGGGAATTCCGGTTTCGGGCGTTGCTCGTAGGGGCGCTGTTCGAAACGGCGCGGCTCCTGCTGCCGGTTTTCCTGCGGGCGATGTTCCTGGGGACGTTGTTCCGCGCGCGTATCCATCGGCAATTCGGCCTGTTCGGCATTGCCATGTTCGCGGCGCGGGTAGTCGGAACGCTCCTGGCCGCCGTTAGTGCCGTTTTGCTGCGGCTGATAATTGCCCTGGTTGCCGTTATTCTGCGGCTGGTAATTCCCCTGACCGCCATTCCCCTGGCCGCCATTCTGCTGGGCGCCCTGCTGGCCCCCCTGCTGGCCATTGACGGGCTGGTTGGGTTGCCCCTGCGCCTGGTTGATCGCCGCGATGATGCGGAAATAATGCTCGGCGTGCTGGTAATAGGCTTCGCCGGTCACCCGGTCGCCATTGCTGGAGGCGTCGCGCGCCATTTGCTGGTACTTCTCATAAAGCTGCTGAGCTGTACCGCGCACCCGCATTTCCGGGCCCGAGCTATCGAAGACATGGTTGCGATTGAGCGGAATTCCATTTTGCTGATTGCGGAATCCGCCGCCGCCGCCATTCCCACCGCCACCGCCATTCGGGCGATGGTTGCGGCCACGCATTCGCTTCATATTCATGTGCTCTCGTATATCCTCGTCAGATTGTTTGCGCGGCCGGGGTGCGTTGGCACCACGAAACCCAAAGTGGCCTCGGCGTTAAACCAAGACTCGGGCCAAATCAGCCCGCGCATCATGTGCTTAGCCCCATCTGTGCGTTATGCCAAATGTTTATTTGCAACGCTTCAATACAGCGGCACGTTCAATTCCGCCCAAATCGCGGGTTGTGATGACCGAAAAACCCGCCAGGGCGGCTACATTAACGATAGTTGGTGCCTGACCCACCCCCAATTCAAGCACCGCCACCCCGTTTTCGGATAAAATCCCGGGTAATAGGCCGATAATATGCCGGTAAGCGGCCAATCCGTCGGGTCCGCCATCCAAAGCGGAGCGTGGCTCGAATTGCGCCACTTCCGGCATCAAATCGGCGATATCGGCGCATGAAATATAGGGCGGATTGCTTAATACAAGGTCAAAGCGCCCATTCAGCGCCGCCGCCCAGTCTCCGGCCATGAAGGCTGCGCGCTTGGCCATCCCCAGCCTGCGGGCGTTTCTGGCCGCCAGCGCGGCGGCCTCGGGCACCAGATCCACCCCCACCCCGAATGCGCCTTGCCGCTCATGCAGCACGGCGAGCAACAGGCAGCCGGTGCCGGTGCCCAGGTCCAGCACGCGCGCCGGGGCAGGGCAGGCGGCGAGGGCAGCTTCCACGATGGTTTCGCTATCCGGGCGCGGGATGAGCGTGGCCTGCGAGACTTCGAATGTCAGCCCCCAGAACTCGCGGCGGCCCAGAATATAGGCCAGCGGCTCGCGCGCCTCGCGCCGTTGCACCATTGGTTCGAATTTCGTTTCATCCAATTCATCCAGCAGCAGCAGCCCGGTGGCATCCACGCCATGCGCCGCCGCCAGAATCAGCCTCGCCTCGCGCCGCGCATCCTCAATTCCCGCCGCCGCCAGCCGGGCGGCGACCAGCCGGGCCGCGTCGCTTGTTGCGATCAATTATCCGCCGCCAGCCGGGATGCCTGATCCTCCGCGATCAGCGCATCGATGATGTCATTCATTTCGCCCAACATCACCCGGTCGATTTTATGCAAGGTGAGGTTAATCCGGTGGTCCGTCACCCTGCCTTGCGGAAAGTTATAGGTACGGATGCGTTCCGACCTGTCGCCGGTTCCCACCTGGCTCTTGCGGTCGGCCGCGCGGGTTGCGTGCAGGCTGGAGCGCTGCTGCTCATACATGCGGGCGCGCAGAATTTTCATCGCCTTCGCACGGTTCTTGTGCTGGCTGCGCTCTTCCTGCATCGCGACCACGATGCCGGTGGGCAGATGCGTAATCCGCACCGCGCTTTCGGTCTTGTTCACGTGCTGCCCGCCGGCGCCGGAGGCGCGGTAGACATCGATCCGCAGGTCGCCCTCATTCACCTCCACATCCACCTCTTCCACCTGCGGCAGCACGGCGACGGTAATCGTGGAGGTGTGAATACGTCCCTGTGTCTCGGTCGCCGGCACGCGCTGCACGCGATGCACGCCGGATTCGAATTTGAGCTTGGAGAACACGGATTTTCCGGTGATCTCGGCAATGCCTTCCTTCAACCCGCCGAGCTCGTTCTCGCTGAACTCCATGACCTCGAATTTCCAGCCCTGCAGCCCGGAATATTTCTGGTAGGCCTGGAACAATTCCGCTGCGAACAAACCTGCCTCATCGCCGCCCGCCGCCGGGCGGATTTCGAGGATCGCGGAGCGGTCGTCCATCTCGTCCTTCGGCAGCAAGGCGAGGCGCAGCGACATTTCCAGATCGGGCAGTTGCTGTTTGATCTCCTCCAGTTCGGCCTCAGCCAGCGCCTTCATCTCGGGGTCCGTGAGCAGAGCCTGCGCTTCTGCCTGCGCCTGCTCGGCGCCCCGCAAGGCCGCAATGCGTTCCTCAATCGGTTCCAGCTCGGAGAGTTCCTTGGACGCTTTCACGAACGCATCGCCGTTCAACTGGCCGGAGAGCATAAAGCGCAATTCTTCGGCGCGGTTCAGGATACGGTCGAGTTTATGTTCAAAGCTCACGCACCAACTCCGTTATTGCGAGCGCAGCGAAGCAATCCATCTTCCTTGAAGCGCCCGCCTATCACGCCAGCAGCCCCGCCAGCTCCGCCACCGCGACATCGCGCTGCGAGCCATCCTGCAAATTCTTCAGCTTCACATCATCGCCGACCAGCACGGCAAATTTCGCGCCGGATTTGTTTGCCCGCTCCAGCCGCTTTTTAGCATTGCCCTGATACGCAATCTCCGCGGCAATACCCGTCTCGCGCAGACCCTTTAAAATCTCCAACGCCTGCGCTTCGGCCGTCTCGTGCATCGGAATCAACACGGCTGGCCTGGACCCTGAAGCCGGCGCCGCGATCAGCATCGCCAGCCGCTCGATCCCGGCCGCCCAGCCGATGCCCGGCACGCTCGGCCCGCCCATCTGCTCCACCAGCCCGTCATACCGCCCGCCCGCCAGCACCGTGCCCTGTGCGCCCAGCGCCGTCGTCACGAATTCGAACGCCGTGTGATTATAATAATCCAGCCCGCGCACGATCCGCGGATTTTCCGTGAACGGAACGCCGAATGCGGTGAGCGCTGCTTTCAATCCGTCATAGAATTTCGCGGCATTTTCCGTAAGATGCGCGTAAATCAGCGGGGCTTGCGCCACCAGTTTCTGGTCTCCTTCGTCCTTGGAATCCAGAATCCGCAGCGGGTTCTTCTCCAGCCGCGTCTTGCTATCCGCCGAGAGCGAAGCTTCATGTTCGCTGAAATAAGCGACCAGCGCCGCGCGGTAATTCTCGCGCGACGGTGCATCGCCCAGCGTGTTGATGTTCAGCACCACATCCTTCGCGACACCCAGCGCATTGAGAATCTGCCAGCCGCAGGCGATCACCTCCGCATCCGCGAGCGGCACGCCCGGCCCCAGAAGCTCGACACCGATCTGGTGAAATTGCCGGTAACGCCCTTTCTGCGGGCGCTCATAGCGAAACATCGGCCCCTGATAGAAGACTTTTTGCGGCAGCGTCTGCGTCAGCCCGGCGGTGATCAGCGCCCGGCAGACCCCCGCCGTGCCCTCCGGCCGCAGCGTCACGGAATCCCCGCCTCGATCCTCGAATGTATACATCTCCTTCGTCACCACGTCGGAGGTCTCGCCCAAAGTGCGTGAAAAAACCTTGGTGTCCTCGAAAATCGGCGTCTGCCATTCCGAGAAGCCATAGAGCGCGCTCACCCGCCGCGCGGTCTCCACCACATGCGCGTGCCGCGCCGCATCATCGCCGATCAGATCACGCGTTCCGCGCACGGGTTGCAGAGCATTCGCCATTATCTTTGTACACCATCAAAAAATAGAAAGCCTGGCAAAAAATTGAAAGCCTGGCAAAAATAGAAAACCTGGCAAAATTAGAAAGCCTGGCAAAAAGCAGAAAGCCGGAGGCATGAACCCCCGGCAATTTGCAGGCCAGCACCAAAATTCAGCTACTCTGCGGCGAGTTTCTCGGCCGCCTTTTCAGCCTCCAGCTTCGCCGCTTTCGCCTCAACCAGCTCGACGATATGGTTCACCATATCCCCGCCATCAATCGTATGGTCGGTCTTGCCCGCTGCATAGATCATATGCTTGCCGTTGCCGCCGCCGGTCAGCCCGAGATCGGTCATCAGCGCCTCGCCCGGCCCGTTCACCACGCAGCCGATGATGGAGAGGGTGATCGGCGTTTTGATATGCGCCAGCCGCTCTTCCAGCGTCTCCACGGTCTTGATGACGTTAAATCCTTGGCGCGCGCAGGACGGGCAGGAAATGATCCGCACGCCGCGATGGCGGATGCCGAGCGATTTCAGAATATCCCAGCCCACCAGCACTTCTTCCTCAGGCTCGGCGGAGAGCGAGACGCGCATCGTATCGCCGATGCCGGCCCAGAGCAGCGAGCCTAGCCCGATCGAGGATTTCACCGTACCCGCGCGCTTGCTGCCTGCCTCAGTGATGCCGATATGCAGCGGATGGTCGCAGACTTCCGCCAGCTGCTGATACGCAGCGACGGCCATGAACACGTCCGAGGCCTTCACGCTGATCTTGAATTCATGGAAATCATGGTCCTGCAAAATCTTCGCATGTTCCAGCGCCGATTCCACGAGCGCGTCGGGGTTCGGCTCGCCGTATTTTTCGAGAAGATGTTTCTCCAGCGAACCCGCATTCACGCCGATCCGCATCGAGCAATTATAATCCCGCGCCGCCTTGATCACATCGCGCACCCGCTCCGGTGAGCCGATATTGCCGGGATTGATCCGCAAACACGCCGCACCGGCCTGCGCCGCCTCGATACCGCGTTTGTAGTGGAAGTGAATATCGGCCACGATCGGCACGTTCACCTGCGGCACGATATGCTTGAGCGCCGCGGTGCTCTCCTCATCCGGGCAGGAGACGCGCACGATATCCACGCCCGCTGCCTCGGCCCGCAGAATCTGCGCGACGGTGGCGTCGACATCCGTGGTCAGCGTGTTGGTCATCGTTTGTACGGAAACCGGCGCATCGCCGCCCACTTTCACATTGCCGACGCTGATCTGGCGGGATTTGCGGCGAGTGATCTGCTGGTATTCGCGGTAGTTCATAACGGCTCCATCAATTTGTCTCGGCGGGCGTGGCCGGTTTTGCAGCGGGCGGGGTCAGTACGTAATCATGTACCACGGAACCCACCGCGCCCAAGGGCGCACCAGGCTTGCCGTTATCGGCGATCTCGGTGCCTCCCGCATTTCCGGCGGTCATGGTCAGCCCGGCTTCCTGCGGCACCGGCCAGCTATCGCCCGCATGCAGCAATTTGCTGAATAAGATGTTGCCCGTTGGGTCGCGCACTTCAACCCAGCTATCGGCCGTCGCCACAATGGTCTGGCCCGCGCCGGGCGGCGCAGTTGCCGATGCGGCGGCAGATGCGGTCACCGCGGCGGGGGCAGGGGCGGCAGGCGCGGAGGAGGCCGGGGTGGATCCGGAAGCGGGCGCGGCAGTGGCAGAAGCTGCCACTGCAGGGGGCGTTGCAGTGGCCACGCTGGCAGCCGCCAGCGCCGCCGTGACCGGGGGGGCGGCAGCGGAGGCCGTGCCACCCACCGTCACCGCAGGCTTGGCTTGCGCCACGGAAGCGGGCGCTGCCGCGGGTTTGGGTGCTACGGGCGGCGTGACCGGTTTGGGCAAGGCGAGCGGGGCCAGCTCGGCCGGCACGCTCGGCACGGCCTCGGCCAGACGGCGCTCCGTCTCGCTATGGCGAAACCACAGCCCGTAGCCCATCAGCACCACCACCACGCCCACCAGCACAATCGCCCCGGTCGGCACGCCGCGGTCCGGTACGGGGGCCAGAAAGCTCAGCTCCGCCTTGGGCGCCACGCCAATGCCGCCTTCCGCGCGGAAGCGCCGCAAAATCTCATCCGGGTCCAGCCCCATGGATTGCGCATAGGTCCGCACGAACCCGGCCTGATAGGCCGGCCCCGGCAATGCCGCGAGATCCCCCCGCTCGATGGCTTCCAGATAGGGCAGGCGGATGCGCAAACCTTCGGCCACGTCCGGCAGCTTCCAGCCCAGCCGCTCCCGCACTTCGCGCAGCCCGGCCCCAACCTGTGCGGCGCCCTGCGGCTGAGCCTGTTCTATCGGTGGTGTATCAAGTCCGTGTTTTGGCATTCTGCCCCGCTTTTATACCGGCGGAACGGTTTGCGCTACGGGGAAAGCCATGCCTAAACCGGTAGCCCGTGTTCGCGGGCCCAGGCGGCGAGCGGCTCGCGGATGCTCCCTCCCGCCGCGCCTGCGCGCCGCAATTCCCGCAATACCGGGCGCAGCGTGTTCAAATCGGATTCCACCAGCAGCGCCTTCACCGGCAAAATCGCGTTGCCGGACATTGAGAGCGTGGTGACCCCCACGGCGGCGAAGGCCAGCGCATCCAGGGGTCGGCCCGCCGCCTCGCCGCAGACCGAGAGCGGTACGCCAGCCTCGTTGCACGCCATCACCAGCCGCTCCAGCATTTCCAGCACCGGGGCGGAGAGCGTGTCGTACCGGTCTGCCAGCTCGGGCGTGCCGCGATCCGCCGCGAAGAGAAACTGCATCAGATCATTCGTGCCGACCGAGACAAAATCCGCCTCCGCCAGCAAGCCTGGCAGCTGGAACAGGAGCGAGGGCACTTCAATCATTGTGCCCGCCTCCAGGCTTTCGGGTGCGGGACGGATTCGCGCGGCCTCCGCATCCAGCAAATCCCGCGCCGCGCGGAACTCCTCCACCGTCGCCACCATGGGGAACATGATGGAGAGCGGGCGACCTTGCGCGCCCAGCAGCAAGGCGCGCAATTGCCGCCGCAAAATTGCCGGCCGGTCCAGCCCCACGCGGAGCGAGCGCCAGCCCATTGCCGGGTTCTCCTCGCCCTGGTTGGACTCGCCCGGCAGCAATTTATCCGCACCCAGATCGAGCGTGCGGAACTGTACGCGCCGGCCCTTCGCACGGTCCATCACCCGCCCATATTCCGCCGCCTGGCCCGCGACATCGGGAATACCTCCCGCTGCCAATGCTGCAATTTCAGTACGGTACAGGCCGATCCCATCGGCGCCAGTGCGCTCGAGCTGGTCCAGCTCCAGGGCCAGGCCCACATTCAGCATCAGGCTGATTTGCGTCCCGTCCTTGGTGACCGCCGGGACATCCCGATAGGCAATCAGCGCGGCGGCGCGGACGCTGCGCGCGGCCAGTGCGCGATCATAGACCTGCACCACATCCGGCTCCGGCCGCAGGATGAGCGTGCCGCCTTCGGCATCCAGCAGCGCATCGTCGTCTTCCTGCGCCGCCTCCACCGCGCCCCGGTCCACCGCCAGCGCGGGCAGACCCAGCGCGCGCGCCAGAATCGCCGCATGGCCGGAGGGGCTTGCCTCCTCAATGGCAACGCCGGCAACCCCGCGGGCATGCCAGTCCAGCAGGTCCGCCGGGCCGAGCCTGCGGACCAGCAGCACCAGCCCATCGGCACGCTCCGGCTTCGGCGCCATGCCGCCGAGAGCCACCATCAGCCGTCCGATCATATCCTCGATATCGGCCAGCCGCTCGCGCAGATACGGATCGGCAATGCGCCGCATCCGCTCGCGCAAATTCCGCGCCACCTTGTCGACCGCCGTCTCGGCGGTCAGCCCGTCGCCGATGGCCGCACGCACCTGGGTCAGCCAGCCGGAGGATTGCGCGACCATTCGGTAGGCATCGAGCACGTCGCGCGGCGCATTGCCGCCGGGCAGGGAGGCGGCGATCAGCCCGTCCAGGCTTTTATTCGCCTGATCCACGGCCTTATCCAGCCGCTTCAGCTCCGCTTCGGGGTCATCGGTCAGCAGCCGCGCGATCGGCGGGGCGGTGCCATAGGCGAGGATCTTGCCGCGCGCGATGCCGGGCGAGAGTACATGCCCGGCATAGCGCCGCGGGAGGGTCTCGGAGAACCCTTCCTCGGACATATCGGTCGCCCCGGCCCGGGCCAGAATTTCGGCGAGCAGCATCGCCACGGTCGCCAGCGATTCCGCCTCCACCGGCGCGAATACCCGCGCCTGCCGTGACATCACGGCAATCACGCCCAGTATCCGCCCCGCGCGTTTCACTGGTATGGCGAGCATCGAGGCCATGGCGTCCTCGCCCACCTCCGCCCGGTAGACGTAGCGGGGATGGTTCTGCGCATCAGCGAGGTTCAGAATGTCGCCGGAGGCCGCCACCATGCCGACAATGCCTTCGCCGACCCGCAGCCTGGTATGGCCCACGGCATTGACGTTCAGCCCATAGGTTGCCGCCAGCTCCAGCAGCTCGCCGGGGCGGGCGATGTAAATCACGCTCGCATCGGCCGGCAGCTCCTGCGCCACCAGCCCCGCAATGTCCGGCAGGCTCGCCGCCCCGGAGGCGAGCGATTCCCGCAGCCGGGCAAATAATTGCCGCGTATCGCCGAATTTGGGCTTCCGGCGGCGGATCTTCGGTGTGGTGTTACTGTCTCTGGGCACGAGCCACCAAAGCGGAGACCGCCTGGGCCTTCAGCTCCGCCAGAATTTCAGCGACGCTCTGCACGGCAGTGACCATGCCGACGGATTGCCCCGCCATCACCGAGCCGTTCTCCACATCGCCATCCACTACGGCGCGCCGCAGCGCCCCGGCCCAGAAATGTTCGATCTCCAGCTGCGCGGCCGTCTTGTCCAACGCGCCGGACTGGAATTTCTGAACCACCTCCGCCTGATGCGCCAAAAACTTCTTCGTCCCTTCATTCACCAGCCCGCGCACCGGAATGACCGGAAAACGCTCATCCAGCTGAATAGACGGAATGGCATCCCGCGCATTGGCCCGTACGAAGGCTTTCTTGAAATTGTCATGGGCGATGCTCTCAGCCGAGGCCGCGAAGCGCGTGCCCAGCTGCGCGCCCGCAGCGCCCATTTCCAAATAGCCGAGAATGGCCTCGCCGCGCCCAAGCCCGCCCGCCACGAAGACCGGCACGTCGCGCATATGCGGCAAAATCTCTTGCGCCAGCACGGTCAGCGAAACCGGGCCGATATGCCCGCCCGCCTCGGAGCCCTCGATCACCAGCGCATCCACACCGGATTTCACGAAGCGCTTGGCGAGCACCAAAGCGGGCGCGAAAGCGATGAGCTTGGCGCCCCCATCCTTCACCGCGCGCACGGCAGGCCCAGGCGGAATGCCGCCGGCCAGCACGATATGCCCGACCTTGGCGCGCAGACATACCTGCACCAGCTCATCGAGCTGCGGATGCATGGTGATCAGATTCACGCCAAACGGCTTGTCGGTCAGCGCCTGAGTCGCGGCGATTTCCTTCTCTAGCAGTGCAGGCGGCATCGCCCCGCAGGCGATCACGCCGAATCCGCCGGCGTTGGAAATGGCTGAGACGAGGTTGCGCTCGCTCACCCAGCTCATCGCGCCACCCATGATGGCTAGTTCGGTGCCGAGGAACGCCGCCCCCCGGGCCTGGAGCCCGCTGAATTCCGCCTCGGCGCTGTGCAGAATTTCAAGCATCGAGTTCATACGCCGTGTGCAGCGCGCGCACCGCCAATTCGGTGTATTCCGCCGCCACCAGCACGCTCACTTTAATTTCGCTGGTCGAGATTACCTGGATATTGATGCCCCGCTCGGCCAGCGTGCGGAACATCGTGCCGGCCACGCCCGCATGGCTGCGCATGCCAACGCCGACCACCGAGAGCTTGGCGACATTCTGGTCGGTCGTGATCTCAGCGAAGCCGATCGCCTGACGCGCCGTCTCCAGCACGGCGGTGGCGCGCGGGAAATCCGTTTTGCCGACGGTGAAGGTCATATCCGTCGTCCCATCCTCGGCCACATTCTGCACGATCATGTCGACATTGATATTGGCCTCGGCCAAAGGCACGAAGATGGCGGCGGCGATACCGGGGCGGTCCGGCACCCGGCGCACCGTGATTTTTGCCTCATCCCGTGAATACGCGATACCCGCGACGATTTCCTGTTCCAAAACTTCATCCTCATCAACAACCATGGTTCCGGGCGCGTCGGTAAAGCTGGATAGCACCTGCACCCGCACCCGCTCCTTCATCGCCAGCTCCACGGAGCGGGTCTGCAGCACTTTCGCGCCGACCGATGCCAGCTCCAGCATCTCCTCATAGGTGATTTTGGCGAGCTTGCGGGCTTTCGCGACAATCCGCGGGTCCGTCGTGTATACCCCGTCCACGTCGGTATAGATATCACATCTATCGGCATGCAGTGCGGCGGCCAGCGCCACGGCGGAGGTATCCGAGCCGCCGCGTCCCAACGTCGTCACGCGGTTATCCGGGCCGATGCCCTGGAAGCCTGCCACCACCGGCACCTGGCCCGCCTGCATCCGCGCGATCAGCTCCTCGCCCTCGATCGAATTGATCCGCGCCTTGCCGTGCTGCCCGTCGGTTTCCACCGCCACCTGCCAGCCCATCCAGCTGCGCGCATCCACGCCCAGGCTCTGCAGCGCAATCGCCGTCAGCCCCGCCGTCACCTGCTCGCCGGTTGCCACCACGGCGTCATATTCCCGCGCATCGTGCAGCGGCGAGAGCTTCTGGCACCAGTCCACCAGCTGGTTCGTGGTGCCAGCCATGGCGGAGACCACGACGGCAACCTCGTCGCCCTGATCGACCTGCGCCTTCACCCGCGCCGCGACATTGCGGATACGGTCCAGATCGGCGACGGACGTGCCGCCGAATTTCATCACGATACGCGCCATTCTTAACTACCCTTGTGGAAAACCGGCCGGGGCGTCACATACCGGCCAGTGGAGGGTTCGGCAATGCAGCATGGTTCGGTTGACGTAAAGGAAATAGCCCTTTTCGACAGTCTGGCGGCGCAATGGTGGGATGCAAAAGGCCCGATGCGGCCCCTGCATATGATGAACCCGGCGCGTTCGACCTGGATTCTGGATCGAATCCGGCGGAAATTCGGGACCGCCCGGGTCGGATTGCTGGATATCGGCTGCGGCGCCGGTCTGCTCTCCGAATCCCTCGCCAAAGCCGGGGCAGAGGTGCTGGGGCTGGATGCCGCCGCCCAGGCCATTGCGGCGGCACAGGCCCATGCCGCGGGGCAGGGGCTCAACCTCGCCTATCGCGCCGGCACCGCGGAGGAACTCCGGGCCGAGGGCGCGACATTCCCGGTCATCACGGCGCTGGAGATCATCGAGCATGTCGCCGACCCCGCCGCCTTCATCGCCACGCTGGCCGGGCTGCTGGAGCCTGGGGGTTTGCTTTTTCTTTCCACCCTCAACCGTACGCCGCAATCCTTCCTGACCGCCAAGCTCGGCGCGGAATATTTGCTACGCCTGCTCCCCGTCGGCACGCATCACTGGCGTCAGTTCATCACCCCCGCCGAACTCGGCGCGCATTGCCGCGCCGCCGGGCTGCGTCTGTCGGATACTGCCGGGATGCGCTTCTCCCCGCTCGCCGGAACATTCCGCATCGCGCGGGATATGTCGGTCAATTATATCGCCATGGCGCAATCCTAGAGACTGCTTCAAAACCCGCCCTGGCGGCCGTCTGGCGGCGATTTTCTGTGCGCCGGTGCTGACGACCTGAAGGTCGCTCCGCTCCGGTGCTCGCAAATCACCGCCATACGACTCACCAGAGCATGTTTTGAAGCAATCTCTTAGGGGGAGCATGCTTACGACCGCTTCCGGCTCGACAAAGCGGCGTAAAGCTCCCAACAATATCGTAAGGATTAGATCCGCAACTTTCAGGCCATTCGCCATGCCCTTCGACCTTGCCGAGCGCCTGACCCAATGGCGTCATCATCTGCACAAGCATCCTGAACTCTCCCGCCAGGAATCCGCCACTGCCGCCTATGTCTGCGCGCGGCTCGCCGAGATGGGCATTGCGCATACCGCCAATATCGGCGGCCATGGCGTGGTCGCGACACTCTCGCGCGCCCCGTCCAACCGGGCGGTGGGTTTGCGGGCGGATATGGATGCGCTGCCCATTCTGGAAGCAACCGGCGCGCCCTACGCCTCCAAAACGCCGGGCATCATGCATGCTTGCGGGCATGACGGCCATACGGCCTCGCTGCTTGGCGCGGCGAAGCTCCTGCAGGACGACCCGAGTTGGTCCGGCACGGTGCATTTCGTCTTCCAGCCTGCCGAGGAAGGATTCGGCGGCGCGCAGGCGATGCTGGAGGACGGGTTGCTGCAGCGTTTCCCGATGGAGCGTATGTTTGGCTACCATAACTGGCCGGGGCTGGAGACCGGAACGGTCATGCTGCATCACGGCCCCATCATGGCTGCCGCCGCGAATTTTTCCATCACCCTGCACGGCAAGGCCGGCCACGCCGCCATGCCGCATCTCTGCTTGGACCCGGTGCAGGGCCTCGCCCATCTCATCCTCGCCCTCAACACCATCGCCGCGCGCCATACCGATCCGCAGGACGCCGCCGTCGTCTCCACCTGCGTGCTGAAGGCCGGCGAGGCGAATAACCAGATTCCTGAATCCGCGACGCTTGGCGGCACGTTCCGCGCCCATACCGCCGAGGTGATGAAATCCATCGAGGCGCGCGTTCATGCCATCGCCACCCACACCGCCGCAGCGCACGGGTTGACCGCCAGCGTGAAAATCTTCGGCTATCTGCCCCCTACCATCAATCACGGCGCGGAGGCCGATCTCGCCGCCGCTGCCGCCGCCGATGCGGGGCTGAAGGTGCGGCGGGATATGCGCCCGACGATGGGGGCAGAGGATTTCGGGCGTTTCCTGGAGGAAATCCCGGGCGCCTATGCCTGGATCGGCAATGGCCCCTCCGCCGGGCTGCACAACCCGGCATTCGACTATAACGACGCCATTCTTCCCATCGCGGCAAACTATCTCGCTTCGGCCGCGAAGGCGGCGCTGGCGTGAGCGTTGACCCCTGGGAAGGTGCCCCTTGGGAAGGTACCGCGCAGGAAGGCGCGTCCTGGGAACAGGAACTCTCCCCCGTCACCAGCGCCTATCTGGCGGATCTCATGGATATCGGCAGCGCCGCACCCGCGACCGCGCGCCCGGCCATGCTGACCATCACCCCGAGGCAGGCTGCCGCCCCGCAAACGGCCAGTGCCGCCGAGCGCCTCGCGGATGCCGTGCAGGGTATTTCCGGTCTCGTGCAGGTTTCGGTGCGGGAGCGCCCGTTCCCGCTCTGGCTGCGCGCCGGTACCGCGGATCTCGCCGCCGCGCTGAAGGCCCTTGCCCAGCCGCAAGGCGGTTTCGCCATTCCTTACCGGCCCCGCCGCATTTTGGAAATCGGCGCCGGTGCGGGCTATCGCAGCATCGCGCTGGCTGCTGCCTGGCCGGAGGCGGAAATCCTCACTGCGGAATCCGATCTCACCTTGCAGCGTGTAGCCCTGCTGAATACGTTGCCGTACCGCAACATCACCTGCGCCTTCACCACGCTCAGCACGGATAACGCGCGCTACAGCTTCGCCGGCCGAAGCGGTGCGGCGGGCCATGCCGCGCTGGCCCGCGACGATGCCGGGGCCATCACGGCCCAGCCGCTCAAAAACTTCCTCTACGCGCGCGGCTGGAGCGTGTTCGACACGCTCATCATCTCGCCGGACGCCGCCTCCGACCATCTGTTGCGCACCCCATTTCCAGCCAGCGTAAGGCTGATTGCCGTGGAAACCGGCGGTGCGCCCCTGGCTGACGCCACGGCGGAACGCTTCCCGGAGGATCGTTTTCTTGTCGTGGAGGAGGGCGATTACGTGCTGCTGTTCCGGCGGGATTTTGATGCGCAGGCTGCGCCGGTCGGCCCGGTGCCGGTGTTCGACCCTGAAGGCAGGCCGCAAAGCCTGGCGCTCGCCCATGTTGCCACCAACCCGCCCGGTTTTTTTCCCTTAGGCAATCATGGCTTCCGCCTGCACCCCAACGCCCCGGACTCGCCCGCGGCGCGCCTTATGCTCTCCCAAGCCTGCCGGAATTACCGCGAAATCCAGCTCATCTTGCGCAGCGCCTTGCCCGTCGCGCGCCCCATTCGCTTTACCCTGCGCATCATCGCTTCCCCCGGCGGCGAGGCGCTCGCAACCGCCGCCGAAATCCTGCCGCCCGGCGAAACACGCAACCTCACTGTCCCGCTGGCCCCGCATGACGGTGCGTGCGAGGTCATTTTCACGACGGAAATGGCGGAATTCAGCGACAGCAATGCCGGCGCCTGGGCTGAAATCCTGGCCGCGAATTTTGTGTAAGCCCGCCGGAAGCTAGAATGGACTGGCAGGAGCCCGCCATCGTCCTGGAAACCGCGCCCTACGGCGAGGGCGATTATCTCGTCACGGTGCTCACCCCGGGCGGCGCGTGGCGCGGGCTGGCGAAAGGCGGTGCCTCGCGCGGTAAAAACGCCATCTGGCAGAAGGGCAATCTGCTTTCCGCTCGCTGGGTCGCCCGCACGCCGGAACAGCTCGGCGCGTTCACCGGTGAGCTGGTTCACCCCGCCGCCGCTTTGGCCATGCAGGAGCGTGAAGCCCTCGCCATTCTCGAAGCGGCCTGCGCGCTCGCCGCCGGCGCGCTGCCCGAGCGTGAGCCGCATCCGGATATTTTCGCGGGTCTCACCCGGATGCTGGCGGGCATTCATATTCCGGGCCACCCGCTGCCCAGCCTCATCCGCTGGGAGGTTGATCTGCTTCGCGAACTCGGCTTCGGGCTGGATTTCTCGACCCAGGCCGGGGCGAATGACCGGCTGGCCTTTGTCTCGCCCCGCACCGGCCGGGCGGTGACGCTCTCCCAGGCCGGGGAATGGGTGGACCGGCTCTTTCCGCTCCCGGAATTCCTCCTCGATGATTCCAGCCCCACCCTCGCGGATTGCCTCGCGGGCCTGAAAATCACCGGGCATTTTTTCACGCGGGACGTTTTCGGCGCCCGCCACCGCCCCCTTCCAACGGCGCGGGCGCGTCTCTATGACCTGATTTCGGATCGACTGGACTAGAGGAACCAAGCCATGCCCGATGATGTCAGCGGCCATATCGAGGACGCCCCGCTCAGCAACGCCCTCTCCGAGCGTTACCTGGCCTATGCGCTTTCCACCATCATGTCCCGCTCGCTCCCGGACGTGCGCGACGGGCTGAAGCCAGTCCATCGCCGCCTCGTCTACGCCATGCACCAGCTCAAGCTGGACCCGCGCTCGGGCTTCAAGAAATGCGCCCGCGTGGTCGGCGATGTGATGGGTAAATTCCACCCGCATGGCGATTCATCAATCTACGAGGCGCTGGTCCGCCTCGCCCAGGATTTCTCCTCGCGCTTCCCGCTGATCGAGGGCCAGGGCAATTTCGGCAATATCGACGGCGATAACGCGGCGGCGATGCGCTACACGGAATCCCGCCTCACCGAGATCGCCGAATTGCTGCTGCGCGGGATCGACGAGAACGCGGTCGATTTCCGCCCGACCTATGACGGCGAGGAGAGCGAGCCCATCGTCCTCCCCGGCGCTTTTCCCAATCTCCTCGCCAATGGCGCGGCGGGCATCGCCGTAGGCATGGCGACTTCCATTCCGCCGCATAATGCCGGCGAAGTCTGCGCCGCCGCGATCCATCTCATCGCCCATCCACAGGCGACCACAGCGGAGCTGCTGCAGCATCTGCG